>Ga0114970_10000662_pt1 | contig 25854 bp, 19 predicted proteins | sample M_140205_XF_Meta_FD_87030 | JGI IMG/M metagenome (GOLD analysis project Ga0114970, IMG submission 87030) | Freshwater microbial communities from Lake Montjoie, Canada to study carbon cycling - M_140205_XF_MetaG | ecosystem: Environmental > Aquatic > Freshwater > Lake | place: Lake Montjoie...
AAACGCCTGACCTCCATCGATGCCCCCGCAATTTATTCGCCGCCGCTGGAAAAGCTACAACTCCCCTCAGTCGAGCGCATCTACCAAGCCGCCCTCGATACCCTCAAATAATTTACGGGCTAACCCTAAAACCTTAGCCTTTTCTCACCATGGCCGACCTCATTGATATGCCCAAGCTCAGCGACACGATGTCGGTGGGCACGTTAATTAAATGGCTCAAAAAAGAAGGGGATGCCGTTCAAGCGGGCGACATGCTCGCTGAAATCGAGACCGACAAGGCCACGATGGAACTGGAAACTTTCTTCACGGGGACGCTCATCAAGATTTATGCTGAAGCTGGTTCCGAAGTAGCGATCGGCGCGCCACTTTGCGCGATCGGTAAACCAGGCGAAGCCGCACCCACTCCGCCCGTGGCCAGCGCAGCGCCGCCCCCACCGCCCGCGGCCGTACCCGCCGCGCCCGTGGTGACCGCCCCGGCGCCCGTTGCTCCGCCTGTACCAGTGCCAGCTCCCACCATCACCGCCGTGCCCTCCGCGGCCTCACCGACTTCTACCGATCGGCTAAAAATCTCCCCCCTCGCCCGAAAAATTGCGGCTGATCAAAACATCGATGCCACCCACCTGACCGGCTCTGGCCCCGGCGGACGCATCGTTAAGGCCGATGTCCTCGCCGCTGCCGCCAATCCTTTGCCGGCGGTTGCGCCTAAATCTGTCACGGTACTTCGCACCGGTCCCATCCAAGCGGAGCGCACTGTGCCCGCGACAAATATGCGGGCGACCATCGCAAAGCGTCTGCTCGAGGCGAAGACCCAAATCCCGCATTTCTATTTAGAAATTGAGGTCGACGCGGATCCGTTGCTCACCGTTCGCGCTCAGCTCAATACTGCTTTGGAAGCAGCAGGCGTTAAGTTGTCGGTCAACGATTTCATTCTCAAGGCCCGCGCGGAAGCGCTCCGCCGCGTCCCCGGCGTTAATGCCTCGTGGACGGGCTCAGGCATCCAATACCACGGCGCCGCGCACGTTTCGTTTGCGGTGGCGATCGAAGATGGGCTCATCACACCGGTGATTCGTGATGCCCACCTCAAATCTGTTTTCGCGATTAGCACTGAGGTCAAACCGCTCGGCCAGCGCGCCAAGCAAAAGAAACTTAAGCCCGAGGAATTCACGGGCGGCACGTTCTGCGTTTCCAACCTCGGCATGATGGGCATTCCCAAATTTAGCGCGATTATCAATCCGCCAAACGCCGCCATCCTCGCCGTGGGGACCACCGTCACTAAGCCGGTAGTTAAAAATGGCGCTATTGTGATCGGCCAGACCATGACCCTGACCCTTTCCTGCGACCACCGCGTCGTCGACGGCGCCCTCGGTGCGCAATTTCTTGCCGCGTTGAAAGATCTTCTGGAGAAACCGGCGCTGCTGCTCGTCTAAAGCGCAGCGGCGATCAGCCTTCCGCACGGCGGCGAGCGTCAGCTTCGATAAGAGCCTTTAGGCCATCCAGGGTCGCTTGGGCTTGTGCCTTAGCCGCCGGCAACGCTGCCGCTGATTTCGCCTGTTCTTGCGCGAAAAGATAAAATTTCATCTTGGGCTCCGTGCCACTCCCCCGCGCCGCGAAGGAATAACCGTTCGCCAGCGTCACCAAGTAGAGATCCTGCGCAGGAATTAACTCCCCATCGGCATCAGAAAATTTTTCCCGCCCAAAATCTTGGAAACGGGTAACGGCAGTCGCGCCAAAGGCCGTTGGTGAATTTTGCCGATAGCTTGCCAGAATGCGTTTTATTTTCGCCGCCCCACTCGCGCCTTCGTAATAAATATTAATCACGCCTTCGAGGAAGAAGCCGTACTTGAGATAAATTTCATTGAGATATTCGGGTACCGTCAGGCCACGTGATTTCACCCAGGCACATACCTCAGCAAACATCAGACACGCCGCGTTGCCGTCTTTATCGCGCACTAAGTCATTGGGCAAATAACCATAACTTTCCTCCGAGCTAAACAGCACAAAAGTACTGTGCGCCTGCAGATCAGCCGCGCGCTGCCGAAACGGGGCGGCCTCATAATCAAAATCCCCGCCCTTCGCGGCAATCAACTGCTCTTCATAGCCACGAAGCTTGCCCGCGATCCATTTAAAGCCCGTCAGCGTATTAATCACTTTAACGCCATGCCCCCGCCCAATCGCATCCTGCAGGGGCGTCGTCACAAAAGTTTTGATGATCGCGGCCGACTCGCTTCCCGTCCGGGGGATCCAGCCGAGCTCTTTATACTTAGTAATCCGGTAATCGGCTAATAATGCCCCCACTTGATTGCCGGTGAGTAATTCCATTTTCCCGGCACGATTACGCACCGCCACCCCCATGCGATCGCAATCGGGATCAGTGGCCATCACAACTTCCGCGCCGTTCTGCTGAGCGAGCGCGACCGCCATGGCTAAAGCTTCCGCATTTTCCGGATTCGGGGATTTTACGGTCGGGAATCGGGCATCGCCGACTAATTGCTCGGGCACCGGCGTCACCGTGATGCCGGCTTGGCGCAGGAGCGGCAGGGAGGCAATGGCGCCGACGCCATGAAGATTAGTGAAAACTACCTTGAGTGGCGTCGCTTGGAGCAGACCGGGATCAATAACCGCCTGGGCCGCGGCGGCTAAGTAAGCCGCATCCGCCGTGCTGCCCAGCGTCACCACGGAGCGGAGATCTTTCGTCAGAAATTCCTGCACGGCGGATAAGGGGACTGCATCTACTTCGGTGATGATCCCTTTGTCCTGGGGTGAGATCACCTGCGCCCCATCGGTGAAATAAGCCTTAAATCCATTATCATGGGCCGGATTATGACTGGCGGTAATCACTACGCCCGTGTGCGCCGAGAGGTGGCGGACGGTAAAACTCAACTGCGGCGTGGAACGCGGCCCATCAAAAATGATCGCCTCACCACCGAGTCGCGCCCACGTCGAGGCGGCTAATTCACAAAAATGCCGAGAGAAATGCCGCACATCGTGAGCGATCACGAGCTTCGGGCGAGCCGCGCTCGCTTGCGCCTGCAAATAGCCATGCACATAACGATGGAGACCAATGATCGCGCGGATCAGGGTAAAATCATTCAGTAAATTGCTACCGACATTCGCGTGCTCAGGCGTGCCGCCCGCACTGAGCTGGCCCGTCTCGGCCTGGGCCGTTACCTGGCCGATGGTCCGCCCCCGCATTCCGCCCGTACCAAACTCAAGGTAACGATAGAAACGATCATTGAGTTCACTCCACTCCCCGCGGGCCACGAGTTCGCCTAAACTTTGCTGCGCCCAGACCGGCAAGCCAGCGCTAAACCAAGCCTGCAGATTTTCAGCGGCGCTCGACATGAGCTGGCCGTTTTTTACGGCGAGAGCTATTTGATCAGAATAATTCATGGAAATTTGCGGAGAAAATTTAAAAGCGTGGACGCGAAATCGCTAAATAAGAAAAAAATTAAGCCAAATACAGTCCGTCAATAATTGCTGGCTTAACCGGCAAAGCCCGCCACCGCTCCGCAAAAGACGTCGCATCGTCGCCAAAGAGCGGCGATATTTCGATTGAGAGCTGGGGCAATCCGGTCGGATCCGTGGCCATCACGACGCCCACGGATTGCAGCCAGCGGGCATATTGTCGGAGTTGATCAGCCCGCGAGCTCTGGGGTGAATCTAAGCCCTCCGCATTTTTCACTGGACTGAAATCATCAGCTCGCGCGGTTTCGATCACGATGGAATTACGGGCGAAGGGTAACGCATCAAAGACAAAGAGTTCGAATTTTACGCCGTTAGCCTTACTCGGTTGAACGGGCTGCCCCTGCGCATCAATGGTGGCAATTTTCTTCTCGGCCCGATGAAAAGGCAGCGCCACCCCCGGACCGCCCGCCGCCAGCCGCCGGGCAAATTCACGATCGATGAGATGAATGGCGATGCTCCCCGCACCGAAGCGCAAGGTGCCGTCAATCTCCAGTTCGCGCTGCATCGCCAGCGGCATATCGCTATACTCGATAACGACGACCTGGCCGGCTTGTTGGCAAAAATGGCCGACTTTTTCTTCGGCATACGCTTTCCGGACCATCTTGCTCGACATTTCCGCCTTAGCGCTGAGATGAAAACCGATAAATGCCGCATCGAGACAACGGACGAGGGGGTTATCGACCTGAAAATAACTGATCGTATCGATCCCCTCGGCCTCCATGAGATCTAACGCTCCGCTGCGGTGCAAGGCGCGCAGTGACCCGCCATGACCATCTGGGCTGAGCGCCAGGCTCGCCGGAGTTTCCAACAATAATTTTCCGTTAAAATCGACCGCCGGCAGGCGACCTTGGCGGAAAAAATGCACCCGACTGACATCCAAACCAAAATACTTATTCGCCACAAAAAATTGCTCGGTCTCCTCGTGATTGGCCTGACTGGTCATAATGAACCAATGCAGTGGGCGATCCGCCCGCAGGCCCGCCGCCGTAATTTTCTCCGCAAAAAGCTGGAATAAAGTTTTTTGCTTAACCGGGGTAACGGGAAAAGTTCCTTTCGGCCCGGGGTAACCCAGCCGCGTGCCCTGCCCGCCGGCGACGGTGAAAGCGGCGACCCGACCTTGCCGCAAAGCCGCGGTCCCGATCGCCGCCGCCTGCGCCCAAGCCTGCGCGTCACCCCCAGCTGTCGGCAGCTGAATGCAGGGCGCCGGCGTCAGCCCTGCCAAATTTACCGAGGTAGCGGTGCCCGCGCCCACGACCAAGGCAGCGTTCAAGCGCGCTAATTCCTGCAGATCAATCTCGGCCGCCTGCGCAAGTAAGCTCGCCCGTTGAGTAGCGGAGAGGCTCGGCCAATGCGCAAATACCTGTGCCTGCCCAGCGGCCCGAAAAGCGGCAATTAATGGTTCAGATTCCATTGAGAAAATAAAAACCATAACCGCCTAAAACATGCAAGGCAGACAGAAATTCTCTGGCAAGAACCCGACCACCGCTGATAAGCCAACCCCGCTTCGGCCGGCGCCCATCGCCGCGCCTACCGTCAACCCGCCCCCGCCCCCCCCAACTTTCAACGGCACTCTATTTGTAATATATTGTATTACAAACAGAGCATCGGCCAGAGCCGGCTGCCCGAGGCGGCCAGCAGAGATCTTGGGCTGAAAATCAGCGCGGGAGAGAGCCCCGAACCACCCCGGTCAGCTCTCGGTGTTAATCGTGAGACTTATGCTTACTTTTTGTCGTCTTCGAAGCGGAAAATAAATTCGTGCTCGCGGGCATAGCCAAGTTTTTGCCGGATAATGCGCTCGACCAAGGCGGGATCATGCCGGAGTTGATCGAGATATTTCTCCTGCTCTTGCAGCCGAGCATTGGCTTCGGCTAAACGTCGTTGATTATTGATTTCTTGAACGTGCAGCGCAGTCCATTCTCGATGGATCTGGATAAAAAATGTGGCCGCCCACAGCACGACAGCCGCGAACAGCACGGCAAAAACAACCAGCAGCAATTTACTGAAATTCGCAGGAGGCAACTAGGTGGTTAAAAGAACCTGCGGCAGCCCAAGCAACTTTTTTCAGATCGCGCGAGTATGCTTTTGTCGTGCTTTTTAGCCTCTGCCACCGATAATTCTCACCTGATGTATCAGAGTTATTATGGCCTTCAGGAAATGCCGTTTCATATTACGCCTGACCCTAAATTCCTGTACCTGAGCGAAACCCACCAGGAAGCTTTGCAGCATTTGAAATATGGGGTGAGCGAGAAAAAAGGCTTCATTGTGCTGATCGGGGAAGTCGGGTGCGGCAAAACCACCTTGTGCCGTAAATTTCTGAGCGAGCTCGATCCCCAACATTACGACACCGCGCTGGTGCTCAATCCACGGCTCACGGAGACGCAGATGCTCAAGGCAATTTTAGTCGAGCTAGGCGAAACGCAAGTGGCCCGCAGTAAGAACGACCTCGTCGCGCAAATGAACCAAGTCCTCCTCCAACGCATCGCCGCTGGCCGAGAAATCGTCTTGATCATCGATGAAGCGCAAAATCTTTCCTTTGAGGTTTTTGAACAAGTACGGTTATTATCGAATCTCGAAACCGATAAGCAAAAGCTCCTGCAGATTGTGTTGATGGGCCAGACCGAACTCAAACATCGCCTCGCCGCCGAGGAATTACGCCAACTCCGACAACGAATCTTGGCGCATTATGAATTACGGCCTTTCGCGCGCGACGAAATGGACCGCTACATTCACCATCGGCTGACTGTGTCCGGCAGCAAGGGTCGCCCTCACTTTACGCCTTGGGCATTGCGCCAAATTTTCCAAGCGAGCCGGGGCATCCCGCGCATCATCAACAATCTTTGCGACAAAGCCCTCTTGGCCGCTTTCATCCGCGACTCGGATGAGGTTAACTATTGGGATGCGCGCCGCGCGGTAAAAGAAATTAACCAATTGACCGATTAATCGGCTCCCAGCCATCGCCCTTACCGACTTCGCCTGCATGATTTTGGTTTTTAATTCACCCCGCGCGTCTACCGTTCTGCCATGAGCCTGATCAACGATGCCCTGAAGAAGGCGCAAAAACAGCGAACCGGCGATAGCGCTCCCGCAACCGGCTCAACCCTGCACGAAGGCGAGGCCAGCGGACGCATCGCGAAACGGGATAAACCGCCGGCGTTTAGTACCCTGCTCATGCGGATCGGCCTAAGCGCGGGCGCTCTGCTAATTTTGCTTATCGGCGCCTACTATGGGCTCCAACGCGCGCGCCAGCCCACCTTCCAGCCCGCGGAACCCACCCCCAGCGTCGCCCCAGCTATTTCCCCCGCGCCCCCTCCGGTGGGCAAGATGACCCAGGTGCCGGAGACCTTCAGCATACCGGTCCCCCCGAGGGCCCCCCCGGTGGTCGCAGCCCCCCCGCCTCCACCCCCACCACCGCCCAAGTTCAGCCCTAAAGCCATCAGTTTTGTCGATAATCTGCGCATCGCAGGTATCCGGGCCTCTGCCACCGACAGTAAAGTTCTCATGAACGATCGCGTTTATCGTAACGGTGATATTGTTGAGCATGAACTCAGTTTAAAATTAACCGAAATCACGGCTAACTCGCTCACTTTCGAAAATGAAAGCGGCGCACGCTATACTCGAAATTTCTAATAAGGGTCGGTCTGCGCTAGAATCAATACGCCGAACTCGGTGGGAAAATAAGCTGAACCGCCGTCTTGAGCGTGATCTGCACATCCAGCCAAAAAGACCAGTTCGCGATATAATAAAGGTCTAAGCGGATACGCTCTTGGAGCTGGGCCGGTGTTTTAATTTCACCGCGAAAGCCGCCACTCTGCGCCAAGCCGGTAATGCCCGGCTTGACCCAATGCTTGGAGCGATAGGCCTGCACCTGCCGCGCGAATTCCTCATCGAGCAGCGGCATAACCGGCCGGGGACCGACCACGCTCATTGACCCCATTAAAACATGCCAAAATTGGGGCAGCTCATCGATACTGTGCCGGCGCAGAAATCGGCCCAAAGGATAAATCCGCGGATCGGTGGTACTCGCCTGCTGCGCCTCCGCCTTGGCTTCAATTGGACCCACGCGCATCGAGCGAAATTTCAACATCGCAAACTCTCCGCGGCTTCCACCGGTGCGAAGACGAGTATGAAATAATGGTCCCGGCGCCTGCCACCGCTGCCCCAGCCATACGACCAGCATCACAGGGGGCAAAATCAAGAGCACCACGGGCAAAGCCACCATGAGATCAAACGTGCGCTTAAATGCGCGATTAACGGGCTCCTCCAATGGCTCGTAGTGCAAGGTAAAGAAATGATGCCCCTCTTCGTCCACGGACTCAACCGGATGCCCGAGCAATGCATCGACTTGATGTTGAATTAACAAACGACAACCGCGCACCTGACAGTCCGCAATAATCTGGCGAGCCACGGCGGCGCTCGTGGGAAGCTCGAGTAAAATCACCTGACTAATATTCTTATCGGCTAAGATTTGCGGGAGGGCCGTTAATTGTCCCGCAAAGGGCACGGCGGAATGCCGCGATGTTGGCGGCGCCAATTGGTCGAGTGAAATAAAACCTACGGGCTGCAAACCAAGCTGCATCCGCTGAGCTAACCAATCCGCCAACTGCGGCAGCAATTCAACTCGACCGATGAACAAGGTCGGAATCCCCGCTGCCTGACGGTATAATAAACGCGTCAAGGATCGTGGCAGCACCTGATGCAACCAAGTTAACCCGAGCCAACTACCCCCTAAGAAGGTCCCGAGAAACAAGCGGCTAATACTGCGATCTTGCGTCGCAAACATCATACTAAAAACCGCTAGGGCGACATAAAATATCTGCGTCGTCGCTAAGCCGACCGCGGCGAGCCCACTGAGCCGGGTCAAACGCGACTCGACGGCGCGAAGGCGTCCGCCCCCCGCGAGGAGTCCCAACAAGACACAGAGAAAATACGGCAGCAGATTAACCTCCCGCGACAACCGCACCACGGGGACGAAGCGCATAATAAATTCCGCATAGACCCAAAAAAATAACGCGACAATCAACACGACAGCGGCCCCATGCAGCCGAACGAGTCCGCGGTGGCGATTAGTAAGCATACCCGAGCCCGTTAAACTTGGTGGCCCCGCGCTAACTGGCTCGCGGCTGGTTTCATACTTTCAAGGTCTTGAGCCAAGCTCGATTGAGACTGTGCCACTGCACGGTTCGGGCGAAACCGGTAGCGACGCTGATTTGCGGCGACCAGCCGAGCAACCGCTGCGCCTTGGCAATATCCGCCCAGGTATCGTTCACGTCCGCCGGGTGCAACGGGGCGATTTGCACCGTGGCTTTTTTCCCCAACGCGGTTTCGATCAAGGCAATGACTTGCTGGAGCGAAAATAAATTCTGCCCGCCCCCAAGATTAATAATCTCATACCCAAGCGACTGGACGGCGAGGATGGTGCCCCGGGCAATGTCATCCACGTATGTAAAATCGCGGGTCTGCGTACCATCACCGTAGAGAGTAATCGGCGTGCCTTCATCAATCCATTTAATGAAACGGAGCGGCGCCATGTCCGGCCGACCCGCGGGCCCGAAAACGGTAAAATAACGCAGCACGGAGATATCGAGCCCGTAAAGTTTATGATAACTGTAGGCGAGCAGCTCGGCCGCTTTCTTGGTGGCCGCATACGGTGACTGCGGCGTATTCACCGACTGCATCTCATGAAACGGGAGCGTACTCCCCGCATAAAGCGACGAGCTAGAGGCCAGCACATGCTTTTTCACCCCGTGCTTGCGCTGACACTCGAGCAAATTAAGCGTCCCTTGCGTATTGGTGCTCAGATAAACATACGGATTCTCCATGCTGGCGCGAACACCGGCGCGGCCCGCTAAGTTAAAGACCGCCGCAAATTTAAATTCCGCAAAGAGCGCGTCCAACTGCGCTAAATTCTCGATGTCGAGATACCGAAAAATAAACGTCCCCGCTTGATTGGTCAGAGCGGCCTTACTCTGGGCAAATCGCGAACCACCCACCGTGGGGCAGTCGGCTTGCTCAGCTTCGCCCAACAACTGGGCGAGCCGATAATCCTTCAAACGCACATCATAATAATCGTTCAGATTATCAATCCCGACTACCGTGTGACCCGCCGCGAGGAGTTGTGCGCAGACCTTGGCGGCGATAAAGCCAGCGGCACCGGTGACAAGGTAGGTTGACATAAAGGTAGCTCGATCAATGCGCGCTCATTTCACCCGTTAGTTTTTTGTTCATGGGCAAAATCCGCTCGCGCCATCAGTCGCGCCACGGCCGCGCCGGTCACTTGGGGCGCCCAGCCCAATTCCTGCCGAGCCAAGGAAGCATCGCCGACTAAGTGGGTTGATTCAGCGGGACGGAAGAAGCGGGGATCGACTTGCACCACGACCGCTCCGGTATCTGTGCGGCGACCAACCTCCGCGACGCCTTCGCCTTCAAATTTTAAACCCAGCCCCAGTTCCGCGAAGGCCGCGATGGCGAATTCTCGGATCGAGCAACTTTTTCCCGTGGCCAGCACGTAATCGCGCGGCGTGGCCACTTGCAGCGCTTGCCACATCGCGACCACATATTCGGGGGCATAACCCCAATCACGCTGCCCCGCCAAATTACCCAAAGCCAGCACCGCTTGCCGACCCGCTTTAATCCGCGCCGCGCCGAGCGTGATCTTTCGCGTCACAAAATTCTCACCACGCCGCGGCGATTCATGATTGTAGGCGATGCCGCTACACGCAAAGACGCCGTAAGCGCTGCGATAAACTCGGCACAGCTGGGTCGCAAAAGCCTTGGCGCAACCATAAGGATTAACCGGATTAAAGGCCGTAGCTTCCGTCTGCGGAGCGGCGGCCGGTGCCCCAAAAATTTCCGCGCTGGCCGCATGATAAAAGCGCACCGGATAATCGAGGTCGCGCATGGCTTCGAGCAGACCAAGGGTCGCCATGCCGTTTTCTTGCACCGTCACTTCAGGAATTTCAAAACTAAGGCCCACATGACTTTGCCCGGCCAAATGATAAACTTCCGCCGGCGCCACTTGCTTCAGCAGGCGACGCAAGGAGGTTAGGTCATTGAGATCGCCATAATGTAAAACCAAACGTTCGGGCGAAATCTGCCCCCCCGTACGCAGATGATCGATGCGCGAGCGGTTGAACATACTGGCTCGGCGCACCAGACCGTGCACCGTATAGCCCTGCGCCAAAAGATGCTCCGCGAGGTAAGATCCATCTTGGCCGGTAATACCAGTAATCAGGGCAGATTTAATCATGGCCTAAGAGTGATGAAAGTTCAGCGACCAATGTTCAATTCTCATTTCCTGCCCTTAATCCGGCTCTCACCCACCCCAAAGCTCTCACTCCATTCAACCAAAGGGTCCACTTAGCGCCGCGCCGCGAGCCACCGCTGCACTTCCGTCAAGGGCCGAGTGTTAAGAATGTGTGCCGGCGTTAACCAGCCCTTGCGGGCGGCACTGACGCCCACGCGAAAATCTGCCAGCCCCGTGGTGCGGTGCGCATCGGGATTAATGGAGCACAGTAGCCCACGCTCCGCGGCTTGGCGCCAGAAACGCCAATCCAGATCCAGCCGCCAAGGACTGGCATTCAACTCGATGATTACGTTATGGGCGATGGCGGCCGCGATGACCTTCTCGGTATCGACCTCGTAGCCTTCGCGTTCCAACAACAACCGCCCGGTCAAATGGCCGAGCATCGTGGTCTGCGGATTTTCGATCGCCCGAATTATGCGCGCCGTCATTCCATCCCGCCCTTGGTTGAAGGCGCTGTGCACTGACACCACGACGTAATCAAGCTCGGCCAGTAATTCGTCAGAAAAATCGAGCCGACCGTCCGGCAAGATATCGCATTCCGTGCCACTGAAGACATGACACTTAAATTGCCCCGCTGCGTTGAGTTTTTTGATCGCGGCGATTTGCTCGCGCAGTCGCTCTTCAGTCAAACCGCGGGCCTGCACGCTTGATTTGGAATGATCCGCAATGCCGAGATAGTCAAAACCGAGGGCTTGGGCCGCCGCGGTCATTTCCTCGAGCGTATTATGCCCATCTGATGCGGTGGTGTGATTATGGAAAACACCCCGAATGTCGCCCACTTCGACCAAACGCGGCAGCGAATTACTTTCGGCGGCCTCGATCTCCCCCAGCCCTTCGCGCAACTCAGGAGGAATAAAGGCCAAATCCAAGGCGCTAAAAAGCTGCTCTTCGGACGTGATTTCCGTCTGGCGGCCGCGAAGTTCGGCCTTCTCCTTGGCGGTGCCCTCCCCGGCTGAGGGCACGAGCCCCCATTCGCTCATCGACAAGCCGCGCTGCAAGGCCCGATGCCGCATCGCGACATTGTGATCTTTCGACCCCGTGAAATGATGCAGCGCAAAAATAAATTGCTCGGGCGGCACCAAACGTAAATCCGCCTGAATTCCAGAAGCGAGGCGCACGCTCGCTTTCGTTTCACCGTGGGCCGTGATCTCAACGACCCCCGGACACGCCACAAACCAGGCGGTCACCGGCTGGGGATCGTTCGTCGCCACTAGGAAATCCAAATCCCCCACCGTCTCCATGCGGCGCCGCAAACTACCGGCATGGTCTGCCCGCAACACTTGGGGTAGCTGACGCAAGCCGGCGAGAATGGGCTCGGCGACAACAAAGGCATCGGCCCACCGATGCCGCCGACCATATTTCTCCCGATTGCGAATGCCTTCGAGGATTTTCTCCTGAGATTTATCCCCAAAGCCGGCGAGTTCGGCAATGCGTCCATCGAGACAAGCTTGCTGCAGTTTCGCAATAGAATCGATGCCGAGCTGGTCACGCAGCGCGTGAATTTTCTTCGGACCAACTCCGGGGATCGATAAAATATCGAATAAGCCGGCGGGGATCGAAGCCTTGAGCGTTGCATGAAATTCCAATGCGCCCGTGGTGTGCAGTTCCGTAATTTTTTGGGCCAGCGCTTCGCCAATACCCTTCACTTCATCGAGCGTCCCAGCCGCGACGCGCGTCGCAATTTCCTCCTCGCTGAGGGTCTCCAGCAAACGAGCCCCCGCCTGATAGGCGCGAATTTTAAAGGGATTCTCTCCCTTTAATTCCATCATCGTACCAATCTCGGTGAGTACCGCGGCGATTTCAGTTTTGTTCACACCCTAAAACTAAGCAGAGATTTTCCTGAATACAGAGAAAAAATAGCGGCGGGGCTGGCGCCACCCTTTTGGTTAGCGTCAGGACGCAGTGAGCGCCCGGCTGACCAGCTCAGCGACCGCGGCCCGATTCACTTTACCCACGGTCGCCATCGGCCAACTCCCCAGCGGGACGAATTGTTTCGGCCGCTGGGCCGGCGCGAGCAACTGCGTGATGACCGCAGCTAATTTAGCCAGATTTGGTTGTTCAGAATCAGGGTAAGCGGCGACGACTCGCTGCCCCCACTCCGCATCGGGCACTCCGACCACGATAACGTCGCGCAATTCGCCACTGCCCACCAAAATTGCCTCGACCTCCACCGGTGACACTTTTTCGCCACCCGTGATAATCATCGCATCACGTCGACCCAAGATCTGCCACTGCCCAGGTGCGGGCTGCACCCCAGCGTCGGTCGTTTCAAAAGCGGCGACTTCCCGCCACGCTGGAAAATAACCGCGAAACAATGACGCGCTCTCAATTTTGATCACGCCGTCAGATCCCAACTTCAAGGTGGCATGTGGCAGAGCCGCGCCACTATGCCGAGCACCCGCCAGAAAATCTTCCGGCCGCAACGCTGTGACCATGGCAGCGGTCTCGGTCATGCCGTACCCTAAGGACAACGGTAGCCGCAGCGCCGCGGCCTGCTCTAATAAATCAGGCCGCGCCGGAGCCCCACCAATAAAAATTATGCGAAACTGCCGGAGCCAAGCCACCGCACCGTCGCTGGACAAGAGCCGCTCTAATTGAGTCGGCACGAGCGATAGCAGCCAGCCTTCCGCTCGTGCCGGCAGCACGGGGCGCCCGCCGCCTTCCAAGGCCTTCCAATCCCACGCCAGGTAGGTTCCGCCCGTCAGCGCACACCGCAACCAGGCCATTAATCCACTCACATGATACAGGGGCAAAACCCCCACCGCGTTCACCTGCGTTAAACCGAAATGCTGGGCGAAACCGCGCACCGCTGCGCTTAAGGTTTCGTGATCGTGCCGCGCAAATTTTAACTGACCGCTCGTCCCGCCAGTAGGAATACCGAGCCAACCCAAGGGCAAGCCGGACGCAGGAGTTGTCCCAACAGCCGCCGTACGGAGCGCGGCCCACGAAGCCCGCTCCGTCTCTCCCCACGCCGGATTGCCTAGAAAAATTTCGCCCGAGCCCGCGACCGCATCAGCGAAGGCGGTCATAAATTTTTCCGGCTGAGCCTCCATAATAAAGGTAGGCGCCCCCGACTGCACGCTCGGACCGCGACTCCGCCAGGGCCGCAGGGCTTCACTCAACTCAGCTCGTTCCATAAGGCCTCCCCTGGATTCGCGGTGAAAAGCGTGCCATCAGCCAAGGGCCCTAGGATCGCGCCATCCCAAGCCCCTTGACCAAAAATCTCGCCAAGCCCAAAGCCCAGCGCGCGTTGCGTGAGCGACTGCGTCAGCACCAGCCGCAAGATCGAATGGCGCGCCAGGGAACTTTCAATCGCACTAGAAATTACGACATCTGCTTTGCTCGTAATAATCCATTCCGCCAATTCGGACAATGGACCAACGAGGGCGGGTTTTATCACAAACACCCCCGGCCAACCGAGCCCTTGCCAACGGCGCGCCTCATTCAGCCGCACGACTGATTCATCCAGCGCCAATGTCACCGGATAATCACGCGCCAGTCCGAGCAGCGTATCTACTTCGGTTGGGGCGACAGGCTGTTCAATAAATTCAATCGGCCGATCCGCGCAGCGCTCCAACCACTGTTGCGCCTGCCGGCGAGTCCAACTGCCATTAGCATCGAGGCGCAATTTTACGTGGGCGGGCAAACGAGCCAATAAATCGTCGAGCAGCCCAAGCTCATCATCAGCCTCGCCCACCCCCACCTTCCATTTGAACGCCAAGAAGCCGGTCTCGAGTTTAGCGGATAAAACGGTGAGCGCCGCGCGCCCCGCGGGCAACAAAGCCGCTACCGGTAACCGCAGCTTGGCGGCAGTGGCGTCAGCTGTTTTTCCAGAGCGAGCGGCCGCGAGCGCAAAACGCACGCAACCGAACGACAGCGGCACCGCAGCACAAAGAGCGTCGTCGACCTGATCACCAAATTTCCGGCAAATCTCCTCCGCCTCCGCCAGGGTTTCCGTGCCGAACCAGGGAATCGGCGCGATCTCCCCGTAGCCCACTTGCCCGGACTCAGCCTCCAGCCTGATAATCAAGCCCTCCCGTTCCGCCCAGACGCCATGGGCGGTCCGCAGCGGCACCTGCAGGGGCTGGCAATAGCGTTTGAACTCAAAAAGATAAATCATGAGTGAGCACCGGCGAACACACAGAATCCACCGAAAGAAGGCAACTAGCCAGCAAGCTAATTTTCCAAATTTATCTTCAACTTATTTAGGGATTTTCTCTTATACTACTCACTCATCCCCAATGAATAAACTGAGGCGTGCTTTTTGTTTGAGCTTTGTCGCAGCGGGAGTATCTCGTTCTGGGCAACAATGACTAAGCCTGTTGCCCCCTCCGCCAGCGACTCGGATTTTTACCTGCCTGCCGATCGCTTCTTCGCCGCTAACTTGCCGAGCGCCCTGACGTTCGATGACGTTTCCCTCGCGACGCTGCATTCCGAGATTTTGCCGAAGGACACTGACTTGAGCACCGCGCTATCGGATAGCCTGCGGCTGCAGATCCCCATCATCTCGTCCGACATGGACACGGTCACCGAGTCCCGCATGGCCATCGCCATGGCGCTCAATGGCGGCCTTGGTCTCATCCACTACAATTTACCGGGACCGGACCAGATCAAGGAAGTCGCTCGCGTCAAACGCCACATCCACGGCCTCATTCAAGATCCCATCACCGTTTCCCCTGATGCGTATGTCAGCGAGGTGCTGGCGATGATCGACCAAAAGCGTTTCGATTTCCGCACCTTTCCCGTGGTCGAGAAATCTGGCAAGCTCGCCGGCCTGCTCTCCGGCAACCTTGTTAAAGATCGTTACAAATCCAAAAAAGTTTCCGAGGTGATGACCCCACGTAAGCAACTCATCACGGTTCAGGAAAAGCACATGGCGGCAGATCCTATCAAGGAAGCGGATCGCTTTTTCACCCTCAATGTAGGCATTCACAAAATGCTCGTCGTTGATGATAAAGATCACCTCCGGGGATTGGTCACCAGCTCGGATGTCGAGCGCATCACCGGCGAAGCAAAGTCACGGCGCAAACCAGCCCGCGACGCAAATTTTCGTCTCGTGGTCGGCGCCGCCATCTCGCCGGTGCGTTTACCCAACGGGGAACTTGATCGCAAAAAAATCATCACGCACGTCAGCGAATTAGTCGATGAAGCGGTCGACGCCGTAGCAGTTTCCACGGCGCATGGCCACACCGCTGGGGTCGGCGATATGGTAAAGCTCATTCGTGATGCCTTCAAGGATCTCACCATTATTGCCGGTAACGTCACCAGTGGAGCCGGCGTCGAGTTTCTCTGCCGCGCGGGAGCCAATGCCATCAAGATTGGCCAAGGCCCTGGATCCATCTGCACCACCCGGATCGTGGCCGGAGTGGGCATTCCTCAGCTCACTGCCTTGCACGTGGCCGGTCGCAACGCCGCAAAACTTGGCGTCCACCTCATCGCCGACGGCGGCATTACCAAATCAGGCGACATCGTCAAAGCCCTCACCCTCGCCGATGCCGTCATCCTCGGTGGCCTCTTGGCCGGTTGCCGCGAGGCGCCGGGTGAAATCATGGAAATTTCGGGTAAAATCTATAAACAATATCGCGGCATGGGCAGCCACGCGGCCATGAAAGCCGGATCCGCCGCACGTTATGGTCACGATAAAAATGATACCGCCCGCAAAGTCGCCGCCGAGGGCATCGAGGCCCTCAAGGAAGTTTCCGGCTCCGTCGACGACGTCCTCGGCACCCTCATCGGGGGCGTGCAGAGCGGCATGGGCTATCTTGGCGCCAAAAATTTAACTGAACTTCGCACCAAAGCTCGCTATGTCCGCGTCACCCCCGCCGGCCAAAAGGAAGCCTCCCCGCATGATGTAATCGAGGTCGCGACTCGGCTCGGCTAATTTTCCAACGAGTCGATTTATTCAGTTCAGCTCGTTTGACGAAGCGTATTTCTCGACTAGGATTAGGCTAGTAGCTCAGATAACAAAACGCTCCATCCCCTTACCGCCCTATGTCTTTTCGTTTGCTGAGTGTGCTGGGAATGATCGCCGGACTAGGGCTGTTCGCGGCACTTGGTAATGCCACGAGCGTGGAAGCGCCGAATTTTGAGCAATTGGTCAGTCAGGCTGATTATGTCGTGCGCGGGGTGATCACGTCCATCACACCCGAATGGCGGGACAATCAGGGCCGCCCTTACATTCTGAGCAAAGTCACCTTAGAGTTACGCGAGATCATCAAAGGCACCCCACCGCAACCGCTGGTACTGGAATTTGTCGGGGGCCGCATCGGCGCGGAAGAACTCGTGATCGAGGGCGCGCCGAAATTTCACCTCGGCGAGGAAGATATTCTTTTTGTGCAAGGCAACGGCCAGCAAATCTACCCCCTGGTCGGTATCATGCACGGACTGTATGTGGTTTATAAAGAAGCTCCATCCGGCCAAGAATTGATTCTACGCAGCAATGGGCTGCCGCTTTACAGCGAGCAGGATGTCGCTCTGCCCCTGATGAGTTGGGATGCGGTCAAACGCTTAAACCCCCAAGCTCGGCCGATGACGACCGCCGCCTTCACGCAGAAAATCCGCGCTGTGGGCGCGCGCGCCGAGGCGATAACGGAGTTGGCCAAATAATCCCGTGGTCCGTTTTTTTGCCCTCCTTCTCGTAGTCTGGCTCGCGCCCGGGGCCTGGGGTTTCACTTATATTAAAAACACCAACACCGGTCTCCCCATCAAGTGGGATCCGGGCCAAGTCACGATGCGGGTGCTGCTCGGGTCGACGTCGACCTTAATCGACGGCAGCAACTATAATACGAGCACGCAAGTCGCCGCGGAAACCTGGAACGCCGTAATCGGTAATTTTAAATTCACCCCCCAACTCGCGGCGGCGGCGGCGGCCACGGATCACAATCGCTTAAATGAAATGGCCTTTGCCGCTGATATTTTTGGCAAAACTTTCGGCGATACCACGCTGGCGGTCACCACCACATGGTACAGCGGCAATCGCCGCACCGAGTCTGATATTGTCTTTAACACAAAATATACGTGGGACTCCTACCGCGGCGTGAAACGCACTGGGATCGTCGACTTGCAGCGCGTCGCCATCCACGAACTGGGACACTCCCTCGGACTCGATCATCCCGATGAGGATGCGCAGACGGTCAACGCTGTCATGAATAGTCGCGTGAGCACCATCGATACCATCACATCAGACGACACTGATGGGGCCCAGAATCTGTACGGCCCTCTGGGCATTCCCGCTAATGACAAATTTGCGAACGCCATCGCCGTCGTGCTCAGCAACGGCACGGCTAAAGTTACCGGTTACAACACCAATGCCACCAAAGAAACCGGCGAGCCCCGCCACGCCGACAATGCCGGCGGCCATTCTGTGTGGTGGAAATGGGCGGCCCCGAGCAGCGGGGCGATCACCGTCGATACCCGCGGCAGTTACTCGGACACCACGCTGGGAATTTATACAGGTACCGCCCTCGCCAGTCTAATCACGATCGCCTCTAACGATGATATTGATCAGGGCGTAGTCCAGGCGAGCACCGTCACTTTCAACGCGGTCGGCGGCACTACTTATTACCTCGCCGTCGATGGTTTCGACGCCGACTCCTCCGGCCTGACGCTGAATCTTAACAGCACGACAATCGCGATCGGCAGCGCGCCTGTTATTACCACTCAACCCGAGAACAAAACGGTAACGGCTGGCACCTCGGTTTCATTTAGTGTCGTGGCCACGGGCAATCCTACCCCGACCTACCAGTGGCAGAAAGGTGTCAACGGCATCAGCGGAGCCACTGCGGCCACCTACACCATCGCCTCGCCCGCCAGTGGCGACGCGGGCAGCTACACGGTGACGGTCAGTAATTCCATCGGCGCCGTAACGAGCAGCGCCGCCACGCTCACCGTTAATACGCTGCCCGCAATCACGACCCAACCGGCCAGCGCCACAGCCACGGCGGGCACCAATGTTGTTATCAGCGTTATCGCCACGGCGGGCACCAACTCGATCGCGTATCAATGGTCGCTCGGAAATGTCGCCCTGACTGGGGCCACCAGTTCCAGCCTCAGCTTAAGTAATGTTCAAGCCAGCAACGCCGGCGATTACACCGTCAAGCTCACGACCACGGCGGGCAGCGTCACTAGCACGAGCGCGACATTAACCGTCACGCCCGCTCCGGTAGTCGTCCCGCCCTCGCCTGCTCCTAGTAGCGGTGGTGGCGGTGGCGGTGGCGGCGCCCCCAGTCTTTGGTTCGGCGTGGTGCTGAGCTGTTGGGCCCTCGGTCGGTACTGGCGTCGTCGGGTTGCTTGATCAGCGTCATGGCTATCCTCCGGTCACTGCGCTCGCTCTGCCAACTTTATCCCGGAAAATTGCCTTGGCTGTTTATGGGCGCAGGACTGGCGACCCTGATCATTCAATTTAATCCGAGTTGGCGCGATGGACTGATTTATGACCGCTCCGCGCTGCCCTCTGGGCAATATTGGCGCATCTGGACCGGTCATCTCGTTCACTTTGGCTGGCCCCATTTTTTAGCTGATGCTGGTCTATTCATGATCATGGGCGGTCTGCTCGAAGCTCGTCATGCCCGTTTCAGTCACTGGGCGCTCCTGCTCATGCCCGCTTTTATTTCAGCGATCATTTATTATTTTGATCCCAACATGGTGCGATACGGCGGCCTCAGTGCGGTCAATCTCGGTCTCCTGCTTTATTGGGCCGGCCAAGGTTGGCAGCGGCAGTGGTCAGACTGGTTCTGGCCGGCGGTGCTGGTTATTTATGGGGGTGAGATTATTTTCGAAATCATCCAAGGCGGCCGCGGCGGCGGGATGATTCAGTTTGATGATCCCAGTATTAAGGTGGCAACGAGTGCCCATGTGGCGAGCGCGGCGTATGCCCTGATCGCTTGGGTGATGGCTGCGCGGCATAATAAAATAACGGCGCGATCGACTGCCGGTAATTAAATTATGGTCGATTTGGCGGAGCTTGCTTGCCAGCGATTCGCGCAGTGGTCTATCAGTTTATTCGTTCAGTGCCTGCTGGCAGGCCCCACCCCACAACCCAGCGGAGCTCGCTCCGAGTTTCCGACCATCGCGCATGAATTCCCCCGCCCCGGCCGACCTCAATTCACCTAATAAACTGCGACTCTACTCCGTCCTGCTCGCCGCGTTCCTCGGCTGGATGTTCGACGGCATGGAAATGGGCTTATTCCCCTTGATCGCCCGACCGGCTTTATTGCAGATGCAACAGGCGCATGGGCTGACGTTGAGTGATTCTTTTGTCGCCCAATGGATGAGCTACGCGACCGCCGCCTTCCTGATCGGTGCCGCGGGCGGCGGCGTGGTGTTTGGTTGGCTCGGCGACAAAATCGGCCGCGTCCGCGCGATGGCTGCGAGTATTTTGGTTTATTCCGTCTTTACGGGACTTATTTATTTTGCGCGCGAGCCCTGGCATTTATGCGCCTCGCGCTTCGTTGCCGCCCTTGGCATGGGTGGCGAGTGGTCGCTCGGCATTGCCTTAGTCATGGAAATCTGGCCCGAGAAACACCGTCCCCTGATGGCCGGCATTATTGGGGCGGCCGCAAATGTGGGCTTCGCGTTGATTGCCGTCATGGCGATTTTTTTCAAAGTGACGATCGATTCCTGGCGCTGGGTGGCGTTGATCGGTGCGGCTCCCGCGTTGCTCACTTTCATCGTTCGTCTCTTTATTCCCGAGTCAGAAAAATGGCAGGCGGCGGTGAAAGCTAGCCCGACGAAAATCAAGCCGTTGCAAGAAATCCTCGGACCGAAGCTCTTAAAAACGACCCTGATCGCTACCGCACTGTCCTCGGTTGCGTTGATCGGCACGTGGGGTTCGGTGCAATGGTTGCCGCTTTGGGCCGATAAGATGGCGGGCGTGGCCGACCCCACCGCCAAAGGTTGGACCGGCATGAGTGCCGGGATCGGCGCCGTGTTTGGTTGTATGCTCGGAGCTTACATCGGCCGCTTCATTACTCGCCGCTTGGCCTATTTCCTTCTCTGTCTCGGCTCCTTGATCAGCTGCGCCATTCTTTTCCGTGGGATCGATGCTTACGGCCCGCCGTTCCTCGTGATGACCTTTATCGTCGGAGCGCTCACGGCGGCTTTCTATGGGTGGCTGCCACTGTATCTCCCGGAATTATTTCCTACCCGCGTACGCGCGACGGGACAAGGCCTGTCCTTCAATGCTGGCCGTATCCTCGCCGCTATCGGTGCCCTGCAAATGGGTTCGCTGATGCAGAGTTTTGACGGCAGCTACGCCAAAGCCGGCGCGATCATCACCCTCGTTTACGTCGCTGGCCTCGGCCTGATCTGGCTTGCGCCCGAAACTAAAGGTAAAGCACTGCCGGAATAATCCGGGGCCACAAAAAGCCCCCGGCGCTCAAGGCAAAAAGCCGCGGATAAAATTTCGCCCGCCACTATTAATTCCAGCCCAGCGGCTCTCGCCTAGGGCTTGGCGGTTTACTCCAGTGCCAACTCTAGGAATCTTTTAATTTCGGTGGTCGTCGGATCGTCGGCCAAGCCAATGCCCTGATTAATTTTATCGTGCGTCGAATCGAGTGCGCCGTAAACCTTGACGCTGAGGTCACTCGCGCGGAGCACCGCTTCGAGGCGCTTGGCCTGGGCGGTCGTTTCCGGCGTGGTGGCGACATGCAGAATCAGAAATGGCGGGATACCTTTGCCTGAAGCCACATGATTGGTGGAAGAGTAGTCCGCCCAGCGCTCCGGCCGGCCGCCAAATTTTTCGCGGTGGCCGTAAGTGGGCTCAGGTTTACCCGCGGCTTGGCGCTTAGCGGTGGCCGTGGCGATGATCAGCGGAAGATCGAAAGTGTCGGCATCAACGGGGATGCACCCCTTGAACATCTTCAACGACAACCCCACCGCCTTAATATAACGATCATCGATGGCCGTAAGCGCGGCGAGCTGGGCGCCCGAGGAATGCCCCATGATGATGATGCGGTTCGGATCGCCGCCGAATTCGGCCGCGTGATCATGCGTCCAGCGGAGCGCCTGTGCGATGTCGGCCAGAATTTCATTCATCGGAACGACTTTGATGTAACGGTGATTGGTGGAGACGAACACATAGCCCTGCGCGGTAAAGAAAGCGGGCTTCAACTGGACCTTGATTTTCTCCCCCCCTTGCCAACCGCCACCGTGAATCCAGAAAATCACCGCGGCGGGGGTCGCTGATTTTTTAGCGGGAGCGTAAACGTTGAGGGTCTGACGAAAATCAGTCGTGCCAGCGTAAGGCACATCAGCCCGAGTCGGCGCGAGCGGGGCGCCCTCGACCGCGAAAGATACTAAGACCGAACTGAGCAAGAGAAGGCAGCGTATAATCATCATTAAGCAAGAGAGCGAAACGCGGCTCCGAGGCAAGTCCGCTGGCGACTGTCCCACAAGCTGATACCCGCCAACCAGCCCCAGCCAGCAAGTTTAATGGCAACGGCAACTGTTAGATTTCGCCGCTGCACTATTCTTCCGATAATTGTCCCCCGCGCCACTGTTAGTAGCGAAGGTTGCTTCGCTCAATCACGCTGCCGCTAGCCCTGGTAGTCGTACTCATGGGGGGGGCTAGGCGTTCTTGGGTTAGCGTGTCCTCGGCGGGACTCAGGGGCGCAGACTTGACTAATTATTCAGCACTCAAAATATTTCTAGTTCGTGGAGCCAAATGGCCTCGCGCTCACCTCCCCATTCATTCGCGCTTTTTGTCTGCTGCATGATCTCGCTGCCTCGCTCGCTCATCGTCCTTCTGCTCGTTATTTTTGCTAGCGCATCGCTGGCCCGCGCCCAGATCGGCGATAACGCCGACAAACTCGGCGCCCCGCAGGTACCAATCGTACCAGCCGATCAAATTCCAGCAGCTCCCGCCCTCACGCCCGAAGAGGCGCTCCAGGCCTTCACCCTCATGCCTGGGTTTAAACTGGAAATCGCCGCCGCCGAACCCCTCGTGCAAGATCCGGTGGCCATGACCTTCGGTCCCGATGGTCGCATGTGGGTCGTCGAGATGCGTGGTTACATGCCCGATCTCGACGGCAACGGCGAAGACGCCCCCGTCGGTCGCGTTGTGGTTCTGACCGATCGTGATGGCGACGGCCGTTATGATGACTCGCAGGTCTTTGTAGACAATCTCGTGCTACCGCGCGCGATCACCCTCGTCGGCGATGGGGTGTTGGTCGGCGCTCCGCCCGAACTCGCCTTCTGGCGCGACACCAATGGCGATGGTAAAGCAGACCAAAAGACCGTTATCGCCACCGACTACGGCGTAAAAGTTGATCCCAAGCGACCTTTCCTCGCCAATCCCGAGCGCGCCCCCAACAGCTTGCTCTGGGCGCAGGACAACTGGATTTCCAGCGCAGCCTACACAAAAAAATTCCGCTACAACCACGGCACCTGGGAAACCGCCAGCACCTTCTTTCGCGGTCAATGGGGACTCAGTCAGGATAACTTCGGTCACCTCTTCCATGGCTCCAACAGCGACCCGCTGCGCGTCGATATCATCCCCTCCGATTATCTCCAACGTAACCCCAACCTCCGCTACCTCGCTGGGACCAATGTCAATGCGGCTGAAAATTTCTTTGTCTGGCCCATTCGCGTCAACCCCGGCATCAACCGCGGCTATCGTCCTGATTTTCTGCGCGACGGCAAACTCAAGGAATTTACCGCGGCTAACTCACCCTGGGTGTATCGCGGCGACCTCATGCCAGAATTTTATGGTAACGCCTTTGTCGCCGAACCTTCGGCCAATTTTATTCGCCGCACTATCCTCACCGCCGGCCAGGGCACACTCATCGGTCGTAACGCGTATCAACAACAGGAATTCATCGCTTCCACCGACGAGCGTTTTCGTCCGGTTGGTTTCACCACCGGTCCGGATGGGGCCCTTTACTTCATCGATTTTTACCGCGGTGTCATTCAGCACCGGATTTCGCTGACAAGTTACCTGCGCAAACAAAGCGAATCTCGTCACCTGGCTGACCCCCAACATCTCGGTCGCATTTACCGCATCGTCCCCAGCGATCGCCCTACCCCACGGCTTGCGCCATTCCCCCCGCTCACTTCCGCGCAATGGGTCGAGCGGCTCGCGCATCCCAACTCTTGGTGGCGCGAAACCGCGCAACGGCTCCTCGTAGAAGGCCGCGACGCAACCCTCGCGCCCGCGATCCGTCAGCTGATCCTCACCAGTCCGCAACCTCTTGGTCGGATGCAAGCTCTCTGGACCCTCGACGGCATGGGCGCACTGGATCGCGCGAGTGTCGTGCGCGCGTTGACTGATCTTGATCCGATCGTCCGTGCCTCCGCCATTCGTCTCAGCGAACGCTTTTTGAAAGATCCGCGTGGCCGCGCCGAACTCGTGGCCCAACTTTTACCGCTGGCCTCCGCTGCCTCGGCCGAAGTCCAGTTGCAGGCCGTGCTGTCGTTGGGCGAACACGGCGAACTTTCGACTGACCTAGCGCTCGCGGAAATCGTCCGCACCCATCCGCAGAACACCTATTTACGCGAGGCCTTCTTGAGCGGTGTCGGTGAGCGCGAACTGCCGTTGCTTGAGCGACTCATCGCAAATCCTGCGTGGTCCGCCGACGATGTGCCCGCAAACTCCCTGCTGGCTGGTCTGGCCAATGGCATCTTTGCTTCGCGCGAAACCGCGCGAATCGAGCGCCTCCTTGCTCTCACGGCTGCCGAATCGCCCAGCAGCGCCCGTGTTGTAGCGTTGCTCAACGGGATGATCGCTGGGGTCAACGGCTCTCGCCGACCGCTGGCTTTTACCCATGAGCCCGCGGGTTGGCACCTCCTCACGAAAAATCCCGCGCTCACCACCGCGATTGATAAATTAAACCCCATCATCGTTTGGCCGAGTAGAACCGACCTCGCCGCCGCCACCACCGTACCACCCCTGACCGCCGATCAACAAACGCGCTTTGCGAACGGGAAAATTTTATTCACGGCCGTCTGCGCTCTCTGCCACCAAACCAATGGACGCGGTCTCGACGGACTCGCCCCCCCGTTGCTTGATTCCGAATGGGCCCTCGGCTCCCCTGAACGCGCTGTGCGCATCGTGTTGCACGGCGTTCGCGGTCCCATCAAGGTCGCCAATCGCATCCACGCTGGTGAAATGCCTGCCCAAGGGTATCTCGATGACAACCAGATTGCCTCGATTCTTACCTACATTCGCCGCGAGTGGGGCCACGACGCTTCGCCCGTTGATCCCGCCCAAGTCACGGCGATTCGCACGGCGACCAAACAGCACGGCGATGCCTGGAGCCAAGAAGAACTCAACCTGATCAAATGAGCGCAGCTGGGCTTTTCGATTTTCAAGTTAATGGTTTTGGCGGAATTGATTTTCAACGCGACGACCTAAACTCGACAGAATTTGCGCATGCCGTCGCCGCACTGCGTAAACACGGCACCTCGGGAATTTTTGCGACGCTCATCACTGACGAAATCGAGGGCCTGTGCCGCCGCTTTGCCGCTCTAGAAAAATTGTGCGCCACCGTGCCGTCGGCCGGCGCCGCAATTTTAGGTTATCACCTCGAGGGGCCCTGGCTCAGTCCCACCCCCGGCTATCGCGGAGCCCATCCTGCGGGACCCATGCGGGCACCTACCTTTGCAGATTACGAGCGACTCCAAGCTGCAGCTCACGGCCGCCTCCGTCTCATCACCCTCGCTCCCGAGTGGCCAGGCAGTGCTGAATTTATCGCTGCCGTCACACAACAGGGCGTGCACGTCTCCCTTGGCCACACCAACGCGAGCGAGGCCGAGATCGATGCGGCTATTCGCGCTGGCGCCCGTTTTTGCACGCACCTCGGCAACGGCTGTCCGCTCGAACTGCCGCGTCATGACAACATCGTCCAACGTCTGCTCGCCCGCGACGAGCTCACCGCCTGCTTCATTCCCGACGGGATTCATTTGCCCAAAGGAGTGCTCAAGAATTTTGTCCGCGCCAAACCCGCTGGTCGCGTCCTCTTCACGACTGATGCCATGGCGGGCGCAGGCGCCCCACCCGGTCGCTACACCATCGGACCCCACCTCATAGCCGTTGGCGCAGATGGCGTCGCGCGGCAGCCCGGCGAGAAAAATTTTGCGGGCTCCACGCT
>Ga0114970_10000666_pt1 | contig 25728 bp, 54 predicted proteins | sample M_140205_XF_Meta_FD_87030 | JGI IMG/M metagenome (GOLD analysis project Ga0114970, IMG submission 87030) | Freshwater microbial communities from Lake Montjoie, Canada to study carbon cycling - M_140205_XF_MetaG | ecosystem: Environmental > Aquatic > Freshwater > Lake | place: Lake Montjoie...
GGAGCAAATATATGACTCAATGGATTAACGCTAACCCATTAGATTACGATGCCAAGTATCCTCAAGTAGCTGAATCTGCTAACGATGATGCCAAGATTTTCGTTATGGAACGAAACGAAGGCAGAGAGGTAATGTTTCAGATTGAAGATGGAACTCAATACTATGGTAGGATTGGTTATGTGCCAAATAGTGAGCATTATTGCGTTGTGGTCGATAGAAACGGCACTCCTTGGGAATGGTATGTTAGAGAAGAAGCACTTCGCTTTGTAGAAGATATTGGCACGAAAATAGGATGAATTGGAGCTTCTTGAGCTTAATTGTTCCATTATTAGCTTTTTCTTTGGTATGGTGGTTTATTTATTTAATATCTAAAAAGGACTAAATAATATGTTTCTTATAGTTAATGATAATCTAGCCTATACTGAACTAAACCTCGATATTAGCCTTGATCTTATAATATTCTTATGCAGTTTCTTGGCACTATTGTTATTTAATGCTCTTATTTTACTTGAAGTAAAAAGAATAAGAAGGTATATTAAAAAGAGAGGTGAAAAGTAAGATTATGTCTTTATTAGGTATAGATTTTGATATACAAGGGTATATATTCAAGCCATTTTACCTACTACTAGGAGCATTATACTTTATAGTGTTGTTGAGTTTATTAGCTACTTTGTATATATTCTTATTTATAAGAAATACCCTAGAGATTACCTTAAATAACATAGAGAAGAATAGAAATAAGTATAAAAGAATGAAATAGCATTGGTGGACTATAATACATATAATATTCATCAAGTCAATAATAAAATACTTAAATATATTCTTTTTTTATATCTTATCTATGTATAATAAGCTAATAAGTAATGAAATTCAATTCACTAGAGGACAAATTAGAAGAATACTATGATAAACTAAAGCATCCAGCTAAAATAATAGATAATTGGGCTATTATTGATATTGATGCTTTAAATGAACTTAATAAAATAACATTAACTAGCATAAGTAATATAAGTGAAGGTGAAGTCGATAGAATAATAACAACAGAAAGTAAAAATAACTATATAGTAATTAAATATAGCCCCAATTTTATTGCTACTAAAGTAATAGATAATGAATATAATTACTTAATAAAAGACTGGGACTTAATAGCAGTAGATAGAGAAACCTTATATAAGGGCGAAACAAATAAACTAATGACAAATAAAGAAATAATCAAATTACTTGGGTTTAAGTTAAATAAAAAAGCTAGATTAGATTTGAATTATTTTAATTGATTTTAACTTATTTTAAGTTTATAATTGACATTATGGTAAATAACAATTACAATAAGAATACTTTGGAAGCCGTGACCCAAGGAAGCGAGGTTGGTGGTTCTCCTAGCAAGTTCCTTTCCTTGCTGAAAACCACTTTATTTTTATTTATAGTGTCAGTTAATATATCTTTATCAGATGATTTTGTGCAAATGGCATTTGATGGTTATTCAATGAGTTTTAGAAGTAGCTATGAAAATAGTAGACCAGAAACAGCAGATGAAGCTGAAATAAGAATACAAAAACTAAAAATAGAAGCTAATGATGTTGCATTAAATAAAGCCGAAGTAAGAGATGGTAGGTATTGGATAGATGGCAGATGGGTTAGCAACAAATATAAAGTAGCAACTTCAAAAGATGAATTAAAAGATACTGACAATGATGGTTATGATGATTACTTTGAATTTAAGAATGGCACGAATCCAAAAGATGCAAGATCATTTCCTGCTATAATAAATGGAAATAATAAGAAAATATTTAAATAATATTAAGTAAAAAGATGATCTCAAATAATCAAATAAAGGCTTTATCCGAGGACGAGCTAACTTATCTTTATCATTGTTGTAAAACTGAATGGGATAGCTTAAATATGGGATATGAATTTAATTGGTATATTATGAAAGCATTTAAAAATAATATGATTCATAAGCTATTAGATAAATATAGTGCGAACTTGACAGATGAAAATAAACCACTTATAATGCAAATACTAAATAAACTAGAGGAAAATAAATGAAATTATTTATATTTATATTAATGTTTGTTAATGTAGCTTTGTCTCAATCATTACGCACTCAAGAATCAGATGGAGTAGTTCTTGTGCGAGAAGAAAATCCAGCACTAATACAAACAAAAAAAATAGATACAATTTCTAGACCTTTATCTCAAAGAGAAGTAAATCAATTAATTCAAAATGTTTATACTAGGCCAATGCCATCAGAACCAACTGGAGGATTTGGTTGGATTTTTGATGGAGAAACTATTACATTTTGTCCAAGAGCACCAGAGCCAAGCACAAATTGTTTATTACTTATTGGATTAAGTTCTTTGCTATTCTTTAGGAGAAAATAATTATGAATCATTTAACAGCTTGGGCAATTACTATAACAGCTTTTAGTTCTGGGTTATATGGAATTTATAAATATATTCTTGCTAAATATTACTTTACTTATGACCCACAACCTATTCATTATTGGCTAAATAAGAAACAAAAAATAAAGAAAAGATATAAGACTTTTAGAAAACATAAGGTTAAAAAGCGAAATAAATATACTAAAATAAGTAAGTTAAATAAGAAATATATTAGTAGTTTAAAAACTAACCTAGTATAATTAAATAATGAAAACATTTTGCTTTACTAGAGAAGAGTTAAGCATTTTGATTTATGCACTTATTGCAAGCAAACAGCATATAGATGAATCTAAACATTCCGAAGTAGATAGTATAATAGCAATATTAAATAGTTAATGAAAAAAGATATTCCTAAAAAACAAACAGATGACAATTGGGACGAAAAACTATCAAACTATTTGCCCGATGAATCTAGAATTGAAAATGAAAAACTATTATCAAAATGGTACAGATTAGAACAAGAAGGATACTCAAATTCTCATTTAAAAATAAAAATTGATATAATAAAAGGAATGGGAGTTTATGCTGAAAAAGATATTCCTAAAGATGAACCAATTGAATTTTGTCATTCAATGCAACTTTCTTTTAGAGGGAAATACCATTCAGATTCTACTTTAAAACAATATTGCTATGTGCATTGGTGTCCTTGTGATACTTGCAAAGAACACGGAGGAATATTAATGACACCTTTTGGATTTGGATCTATCTATAATTCAGCTTCATCAGAAGAAGAGGCAAATGCAAGACATAAAATATTTCCTAAATCTAGACTTATAGTATTTTTAGCTAAAAAAGATATTAAAATTGGCGAAGAAATATTAACTTGGTGGGGACAAGGATATTATAATCATTTTTGCTTACCAAGACATAAACAACAGACTACTATAAATAAAAATAAACAATTGACTCTACCTAAATAAAGGTTATATTAGACCTATGAGCCAATATACAGATGAAAATTTCACTAGAGAAGATTGGGAATTAATTCAAGATGCTATTGTAGATCAGATCTCGTACCTTAAGCATAGGCAACAATATGGGTACGAGGAACAGGTTGAGCGTCTAGAAGCTATGCTTGAAAAAGCTAGAATCAGTAGATTAGTTGCAAATAAGGGGTAATCAAATAATGAATTATTATTATATCTTTGGTGTTATTCTAGTAGTATATATTTTAAATATTTTCTTAAACAGGGATTGACAAAGTTTAAGTTTAGATTATATTGGATGTATGAGCAAAACATCTAAATCCAATAAAGTTAAATTGCCAAAGATGGATGACATCATGGCACAAATTAAAGCAGACCAACTAAAGAAAGCAGATAGAGTAAAGTATCATTCTAATCTATTATTTGATACTCTAGCACAAACAAAAGTCTCTACTATTGAAGTATCTTTTGAAGGTTGCGGAGACTCTGGACAAATCGAAGCAGTAGATTATACAGACTCCAAAGGTAAGGGCATAGACGAAGCATATCTTGATAAGGTTATTGTTAAAGGTTCAGCTAAAACATCCTATCACAAATGGGACGAAAAGAAAAAAGAGATGGTTTTGACAGAAGCCAGAGAAGGAAATATTAGAGAGATCATTGAAGAGATATGCTATGATAAGTTAGGTGCAAGCCACGGAGGTTGGGAGATTAACGAAGGTAGCTATGGAACATTCTACTTTGATGTCTCTACTCGCAAGGTGCGTCTCGAATACAATGAGAGGATAGAGGAGGTTCGGACTAGTGAGGAGAGTTTCTAATGGCTAATCCATACCATCATTCTGTTTCTTCGTCAAAGAAGTGGGGTGGAAGTCCAGAAGATTATCAGAGGATTCACGATTGGTTCGATGAATCAAAGATGATGATGGCAGACTTCCGACATAGAGCTTTGCGACATCACGCTGAAGGTATCTTTATGTGTGAGAGGATATTTGGTCACACGATCACATTATCCAATGGCAAAAAGATTCCTACTCGTTGGGTTGGCGAACAGCATGTAGCAGAGGACTTGGGATTTATTCCATCTATGCAAGATTGGCTTAAACATATTATGCCAGAACCTTGGATGGGTAAAACAAAAAAACTTGACATTGAAAAACAATTAGCTTAAGTTAAGACTATGAAAACTCAAATATTACCATACATCGGAATAATCTTATCAATCCTAACTATATTGTATATTCAAGTTAAAGAAAATATCCAATACTTGATTCTTCAATTTAAGAACAAAGTAAATGGAGAGAATGTTAAGTTTGATTTTAGTAAATCAAGTTTAGGCATTTCACTTTCTTTTAATGTTTTTTTTATGTGTGTGATTTGGGCAATATATAATAATTTGGTGAGGTGATGGTGGTCATCGGTTGTTGCTTTCGTTAAAGCAAATCGTTTGCAAGTACCGAAAAACTTGCACTGTTTCAAAAAATTTGTTCTACAAAATATTGTATTTGATGTATAATACCTTGCATGAGCGAAAAACAAATGGAGAAAAATTTATCTTATGGAGATTGTTTTAATTTTTTTGGGAGTTTGTTTAACGATTTGGTGGGAGATGGTGAAGTAAAAAAAGTTGACAAAGAAGTAAAAAAAGATTAATATATAAACAGTAGAAGGCAGGGTTTCAAATGCGAAGCACTGCAAAGAAAGAGAGCGAGGCGCCGTATATCTCTTTCGTTCCTTCTGCGTTGATTTCCGCACGAAATCAAGGATTGGCTGTCGAGGCGATTGCGGGATTAACCTCAACCATATATCCTTCGAGCGTTTTTTGGTGTCGCAGAAACCATATTTTTCTTGTGTAATTTAATTAAAATGAATAAGTTTGCTAAAGATGAAGAAGTATACTTCTATAATAAAGAAACAAATGAAATACTTCAAGGCAAAATATTTGATGTTAGACCTAATAATGAATATCAAATGATATGTTATATTAGTATGAGATTTATGATGAGAATTGTTCCATATACTCCAGTAGTGTCTGAATCCGAGATTAGCTATAATAAGAATGAATTAGAACATTTTAAAAAATGAATAGATATCAAAAATTAAATTATAACAAGCATTTAAAATTATTAATTTCTGGACCAGATGGATCACCACTTAATAGATCTTTATCAAAGGGTATTGAAATTGGTCCATTTTATAAGCCAGCGGCACCAAAATGTGAAGGATGGAAAACTTCAGTAGTAGATATTTTCTCTAAAGAAGAACTCTTGAATTTGTTGGGTTCAGAGTTAGAATCTTATAGAAATCAGATAGAAGATATTGATATTTTATGGGATTGGAAAAATAAATCTTTAGAAGAAGAAGTAATAAATAAAATTGGTGGCAATTTAGATTATATAATAAGTAGCCACTCAATAGAGCATGTAGTTGATCTTATTGAATTTTTAAAATCTTGTTCTAATATACTTAAATCAGAAGGGGTATTTAACTTAGCAATACCAGATTTAAGATATACTTTTGATTTTTTTAGAAATCCTTCAACTATTGGACAAGCATTATCTGTATATAATAATAAATCAAAAAGACACTCTTCAGAAATGTTTCTTGACGCCATTATTTGCCAAGGACAAGTTGGTGGCCATCCTTGTTGGCCTCCGCTTCCTTATTTTACTGATTTTGATGCTCCTTATAGTCAACCTGATAGAATTGTTAAATTATCTATTCAAAAACTTGAGGATTCATGGAAGATTTATCAAGATGATAAACTTTCTAATAATTATGTTGATTTTCATAATTGGGTTTTTACGCCCAGTAGTTTCAGGCTTTTGATTTTTGAATTATGGATATTAGGTATCATAGATTTTACAGTAAATAAAATAATATATGATGATGCAATGATAGGTTCTGAATTTTTTGTTCAACTTGTTAAAAAAAATAAAGCTTCAGAAGATATTACATCACAAGAAATAGAAGAATATCGTTATGAATTATTATCAAATATTGTAATAGAACTTGCAGAAAGAGTTACTATAGGTAATTTAAAGAAAAAATAGTGTAATTAATATTATGAATCCTTTTGGAGAAATTATAAGTGGTCACATGGAAGAATACGAAGCTCTTAAAAATAGAAGAGATTTAACTATTCAAGAGCACGAAAGAAAATTAGCCCTACAAGGTACGATATTTAGTTGGAACGAATTAGATAAACAACCACTTTATGGAATCTCATGTTCTTCTGGAGTTTTTAATTTTACTAAACTTAAATAGAACTAAATAGAGATATGTCTGATAAAATTGCTATATTTTATCATTTGATGCAAATTAAAGGGTGGGAATTCCTATATCAAGATCAAATACAAGCATTATGTTCTAGTGGACTTATGTCTGCTTGTGATTTTATACATATTGGTATTAATGGAGATTCAGAATTATTTTGGACACCACCCAAATGCAATATCAAAAGAAATGAAATTCTTACAAGTGAATATTCTACATTAAAAGATTTAGAGCATTTTGCAAACAATACTAATGAAAACTATAAAATACTATATTTTCATTCAAAAGGAATAACGAAATATGAGGACATGAATGTTAGAGCTTGGAGATTATATATGGAATATTTCCTTATCAAAAATTGGAAGGAGTGTGTTGATTCATTAAATGAATATGATTGCGTTGGTACATCTTTTACTACAAAAAGTAGCTATAGAACTTCTCCACCTCAATTTCATCCTAGAATTAATTCGTCAATTTATAGTGTAGATTGTCATCCTCATTTTTCAGGAAATTTTTGGTGGGCTAATACTCAATATCTTAAAAAATTAAATACTAGTTATTTATCTGATCTTAGATGGAAACAAGAATTTTGGATAACTTCGGATTATGAAAAAAATAATCCAAAAATAAAAAATTTCTTTGATACTCATACCGAAGGATCATTGTATCTTAGTGCTATCACTCCAGATAAATATATTAAATTAACTTGACATATTACGCTAAATAGTTTATATTTATTACATGCATCAGCAGAAATACTTTGGGCCAAAGCCACCTAATAAGGTTATCTTTTGGCTTACTTTTGTTTTTACTATTACTGGTATCATTATGTTGTGGAGTTATATTTTATATTTAATTTCTTGACAAAATAACAAAATAAATATATATTTATATTCGCAGGACAGATTGTGTCGAAGCGAGCTGGCGTAGGCATACGACCACTCGCGGAGCCAAAGTAATCTGGAGGGGTCGCACCCTTGAGGTAGAGGGCATCTGCAAAGATGCGCCTAAACTACACCGCGTCTGTTGCGAAACAGAGGTTCACAATCGGTAATGGGCAGGTCGCAATGATCTGAAAAGGTAAGCAATAAAAACTTATCGTGCCTAGTCCTTTTTTTCTTTACTTATTTTTAATTTAACTTATATTTAATAGATGAACAGCACATACCAATACATAGCAAACTATATCAACAAGCCCACGATATTTTGTTATATTTTAGATCGCGTAGTAAATAATAATCCTTATTTGTTTGGTGGCGAGTATAATGAAAAGCTAATCAATAAGAAAGTATGGATGGCTAAACAAATATTTCCTCATTGTGAACCAACTCAATATACTTATTTCAAAACATTCAAAGAAGCAAAAGATACATTAAATAGATGGGGCGCGAAGTGGGAAAGGGTTTAATACTATGACATATAAAGAACTACTAAACAATCTAAATAACATGAATGAGTCTCAATTAAATAGTGACTTAACTATACTAGAAGGTAATAATGAGTTCTATCAAGCTAAATTACTATTTGCTAATAGAGAAACCAATGATATTTTAGATAGCGAACATCCATTTATTTGCAGAGTATAATTGACAATATAATAATCTAAGTTATATTCTATTTATGACTAAAACATTCAAAATAGGTGAGACAGCACTTGGTGGAACTATCAAAGTAGTTATTCCTAAAACATTAACTAATATTAAGATAGATGTTATATCTACTAATCATATTACCAGAGGTTCTTGTGATGCACCATACTTAATTAATCAGTATATCTATTATAGCTTTGATAGGATTCGAATCGAAAGAGATTTGTTTCAAATAGTAAGTGGTTACTGGTCAGATCAAATACTAGCATGGATTAATAAAAGCTGGCAAAGTCAATTAGCAAAAATATAATTTGACAATAATTTAATTTATCTTATAGTTAATCTATGAACTCACCAATGATTAATCCTGAAACTGCTCAACCTTACTATACAGAAACAGAAGCTAAAGTAGAAGCTTTTAAGCTATTAAAGGAATTAACTGACCTTTATTATTCTTATCATCACAAAGAAATTAAGAAAGCAGAATATGAATATCAAACTGAACTCGCTATGGAAGAAGCTAATAGTTTAATTATGTTAGTTGAAGGCGAATAATAATTGACAATAAATATAAAAGGAGTATATTAAAACTATGAACAACACCGAAAAACCCCTAAAGAAATTCACGATTCGTATGCAACGCAACCAAATCGCAGAAGTGGACATCGAGGTGGAGGCCACATCAGATGAGGAAGCGGTTGATAAAGCAACAGAGATGGCCGAGAATTGTACTGATGCTAATGGCTTTGCCCTTGATTGGGATGAGGTTGATTATAACTTCGAAGCTATTGATGTCGAGGAAGAAGAGGAGGATGAAGATGAAGTTTAAGCTTTGGCAAAGTGCAGATATGCAAGAGCCCGTGAAATTAATTAAAGCTAATAGCTATAAAAAAGCACTAGAGTTGGCTTTAGAAGTTTGCGGTTATACTTTAACACAAGGAGATGAAGATGAAGTCGAGTGAGGAAATTGCAAAAGAAATCAATGATAGGATTGCAGAATATAAAGTCCTCATGGTTGAGCATGATAATAATCAAAGTGCGGTTGATGAATTAGAAAGTGCAATTCATGAACTAGATCATTTATTAAGATGGATTAATGAGTAATGCACCTTTAATTTTTGCTATTATATTAAGTATTGTTTTTGCTGTTTATATATATTTTAGCTACAATGAATAACCTATTTTGCATTGAAATACTAGAAGAAAAGCCAGTAATATCATTTGATGAATTGCTACTTATTAGAAGTGTAATAAGAGATAGTGAAGATACTAAAGAGTCTAGTTAATATAGTTTTATTTATATTGTTATTTCCTTTGATATTATTAAGTGATATGATGAATGATGAATAATAGCCCGATCAGTAAATAAGAATCAAATAAGAATCAAATAATAGACAAATAACCCTATCGGTAAATAACCTCAGTACTTAAGGATATCTTAATAGCTAAATATATTGACATAATTTTAATTTACTATATTATGGGTAGATGAAGTTAATTAATACCACCTCTTATTGTTCTGAAAAGTTAAAAGAAATTATCAAATGGTGTATGCCAGATGGCGTATTTCTTAAAGACATTAGAAAGATAGATTTTGGTAATACTAAATTAAATTGGCATGGCAGAGCTTGGGGTAGCATGAGGGTGCATATTGGAGTTCCCAAGTATGGTAAGTATCTTAGACCTTATAATACTGGAGGCAGAAGAGGCTATTTGAATGTTGAAACATATAGCTGGGAAGAGGGGCTAATTGAATTAATTGCTCATGAATTAAGACACCTTTATCAATGGAAAAAAGGTAAGTATTATCATGGTATTAAAAAGATTCGCAAATATAACATGGGTACCAGAGCTAAATTAAGTGAAGTAGATGCGTCTTTATATGCTAAGAGGAAAGTAAGAGAGTATAGAAAAAGTAATTTTAAATTAAATTTGGTTTGACTTAAGTAGTTGATTATTATATATTTACGGGGGCGGGGACCCTGCGCGCGTAACTCGTTGATAGTCAAGGCTTTACGAATATTGCAAAAAACTTTCACAGGATTGGCAAGTGGCTGATTATCAGAATCTTATGATACGAAAAAAGTTCTTGTCAGAGTTTAAAAGTGTGGTATGATTAACATATGGCTAGAACAACAAAACCCGCTCAAAGTGTATACGATTTCGATGTACACCAAGAGCCACTCCTCACAACAGACGGCAAGAGGACAGGATACTTCGGCATGGTGCGCCGTGACACCGCCGAACCCATGACACTCGGAGTTTGCACCGAGCAGTATGGTGTGGTGAAGAATGCAGACCTCGTGACGATGGTCGAAGAGTCGCTATCGGAGAACAGTATGCTCGCTAACTACAACTCTAAAAAGTTTGTGGTTCGTGATGGTGCTCGTTTCTACGCTAGCTATGACTTCACTGACTTCAAGACTGAATTGAAGCCAGTTGGCAAGCGTGCCAAGGGAGACATTCTTGGTTTGCGATTGACTGTGAACAACAGTTATGATCGCTCCAGTCGTGTCTCATTAACCCTCGGTTTCCTCCGTTTGATTTGTACTAACGGAATGAAATCGTTGACCAAGGAGTTCAGCATGACCAAGAGGCACACTCTTGCTGTCAATCTGGATTTCATTGGTGATGCGTTGGCTAATGCTGTCTCCAGTGTTGACAACTCTGTAGCAATCTTTAACAGGTTGGCGCAGAAGGCAATCACTGATGAGCAGGGTTTGACCTTGCTCACTAAGCTGGAGGAGAAGGATGTGATCTCTGCCAAGGTGCGTGAAGGTATCGAAGCAGTGTGGCGCAATCCTTCTTACGAGGAAGATACTGATCGGAACTTGTACAACCTGTACAATGCTTCGACTCAGTTCCTGACTCGCAATGTGTCGGATGAACGCTATGAGTATAGCGAGCGCATCAACGCTGACCTGCTCAAGATCTTCTCGGGCAAAACCCGTGACGAAGAGCTCCTGAAGCTGGTCGCCTAAACTAAAACGAAACCTTAACAGAGGCGGAGGGCAAAACCCTCCGCTTCTTTTTGCCTAAATTTCATCATGCATAAGTCGTTGATTATCAAGCACTTACGGCGCGCGGGACCCCGCGTTTGTAACTCGTTATCTATCAAAGGTTTACAATGCTTGACATTTATATTATTTATGTTATAGTTATGAGATGAAAGCAAAGCATAAAGTATATTATAATTTACATAAGCATTGTCTTTCTATTATGCTTCGTGGAAAAGTATTAGAGCATAGTTCAGAATTCTTTTTGCGTGATGTAGAGTTTAGAGTGAGTCAAGCTGGCAGAAACAGAGTATTAAAAGAACAAAGAAAAAATGTTCACGCTTTTGTGTGTGGCACACCAGATGATGGATGGCCAGTAGATCAAACTGAAAGAAAAGTAACCTATAATCCTTATAAGTTTAATAGTTTTGTTTATTCTGATACCCTAGAGCCAGTATATAAAGCTAAATGGGTTGGAGTTATAGATCGTGATATTTTTGTCTTGAATTAATCTAAAAGTATAGTAGAATTATCTAATGGAAATCACTAAAGCCAAAAAACTAAAGGAGGGTGGCTACGCACTATACGCAGTTGACCCTAAAACTAAAACCGAAACCCAAGTTGGATATATTGGTGAAGGATTGCCTCTTGATGGCTACCTTCCGAAAGGATTAAAAATTGAAAATTCTTGAAGAATCTTTTACAAGTCGAGGCTTTAAGTTCACTATGGTTGGGCGTGATGGAGATGTTGCTATTTATAAAAAGCGACTCGATGAAGTAGATAGTGAAGCTTATACTTATGAAGTTATCGCTATCAAACGCCACAATGGTTATGAGATTGCAGGTGTGAAGATGCCTCCTGCTGAAATGTATCCATCCGATAGTCAATGGGGCGATTGGGGATTTACTTGTGTCAGTCGAGAAGATGCAGACAAGCGATTCATCCAACTAAAAGAAAAACTATCAGCTTATGTTGCCACAGCAACTTTGCCTAATGGTGAGAAGCGTGGTCGTGGCCGTCCTCGGAAGAGTAATGTTCTTCCAGCACCTCCAGCAGAAATCTACTTGACACCAGAACAATTAGCAGTATAATCCGATTATGACATACAAATGTGCAGTAAGCGGTGAAGCACTTTCACCAGAGAGAGTTGAGGCTCTGCAAGTCCTCGGCGTTCCAGAGAGTCAATGGACAAAAAAAGAACATAGTCAAACAAGAAAACTACGAGCTGTATATGCTGGTGACGATGGCAGTAATGACATCGTTATTTGTGATGCAGTAGATGGTGGCTCAATGTTTGATAACGCAGTAGCATTGGAGGTAGAAAATGAATCTTAAGTATATCGTTTTGCGAGATGGAGTCCGTGTGAGTGAAGATATGCACTCGAAGATTGAAGATGCCGAGCAAGAAGCGGAGTTTTGGCGTAAAGTCATCCGCTCTTGGCCTGATGGAACGAAAGTTACCATCAAGAAAATCGGTGGATAACTTCGGAGGCTGACATTGAGCTACGGCTTGGTGTTGATTGCTAGGGTCGTCTAACTGGTTAAGACCCCACACTTATAATGTGGTCGCTCTAGATTTGGGCAAAATGCAGGTTCGAATCCTGCCCCTAGTATGTAAAGCCTTATCATTCAACAAATTATTTTTATTGACTATTTCTCTAGTTGTTGTATATTAAACCTATGACAAACAAACAATCAGTTCCATTCTATGTGGTGAATGTGTTCGGTAAAGACCGAGCCATCATCCTTAACACCTCAATCCGTATGTGCACACCCAAAGAGACCTGCTCTCTCAAAGACTTGGAAAATTATGCCAAGGCTTTTGCAGTAGAGTTCTTTCAAGTGCCAAAACCTTCTAGCTTTCCAGCTAAAGTGGGGCAAGTAGTTTAAAGGTGAAACAGAGAACTCATAATTCTCCTAGTGCTGGTTCGAGTCCAGCCTTGCCCACTTCTCCTTGTGCGGATTGGATGCTCAATTCTTATAGTAAGTATTGTGAGCCATCTCAAGAGGACATAGATTGGTATTTTAACAATAAAAGCATTGACAAAAAACAAGAATAGGATAAACTATAAACTATGAAACTAATGAAACAAAACCTCGGTGCCCATTGGGTCATCGGAATCAAAGGCAACAAGGACGAGATTGAGCAGTTCCACAATCGAGTCTATAACTGGGGTGGAACAAACGGAGAGCTTCAATGGATGAGTAATGACTTTGCTTATTTTTGGATTACTCTCGAAAAGTTGGAGCGTGTGATGTTTAAGTATGTTATGAGTAGCTTGAGCGATAAACTTGGTAAGAAGTTTCGTGGTGCTAAAGGTGGATTGAAAGCAGTTGCGATGAATCGAGTGATGAATACTATTGATAATATTCCCACAGAAAACTTTGTTCGCACAGCACAAGTGGAAGATATTTATAACCTCGGCACAATCTCTGCTGAAAAGTTAGATACTGATAGCTAAAAAATCCGCCTAGTAGCCCAATGGCAGAGGCAAACGACTTAAAATCGTTATAGTGTCAGTTCGAGTCTGACCTAGGCGAAAACTTGTCGCTTCTATAACTCAACTGGACAGAGTAACAGATTTCTAATCTGTAAGTTGCAGGTTCGATCCCTGCTAGAAGCGAAATACTTTCTCTAAATAATAAATAATATGTAAAGTCTCTATGTGAGAAAACTTTTTGAGAAATTTGGAATAGAGTTTTTTATTTTATGCTTAATGTTAACAATATCGTGGAGCGGAATACAAGAGATACTGAAAATTATAATTACACATCTAAAATAAGTTTTCCCAATTATCTAACAAGATAAAATAAATAGTTGAAATATTTCTTAAATACTTGTAATATATATTGATATGAAAAGCGAAAATAGATTAAGCAAAATACTTGAGAAAAGAATCTTACAAGACGAAGATCCTAACACTATGGCTCAAATAGATAAGTTCTTAAATAATTTAGAAGTAGTTTTCGTTAAGTGGGCAAAAGCTCATCCAAATTGGAAAGAAACAGAAGAATAATTAAACTGTTATAAGTTACTGATACTCAAAGAGTTACAAAAGGCGGCTCCCTTCGCGCGCAAGTCGTTGACCATCAACGAGATTTAATTTAAGATTTTCCTTGTGAAAAAACAAAGGTATGGTATATTTAACCTATGAACAAAATCAAATTAGCAATCATATACGCAACCTCATATCTGAAACACTTCGTCCTTTTCCTTTTTGGGCAAAGGTATTTAATCGAATACAAACCTTACGGCAAGAATGATGTCTATACCTACATCATCAGCAAGCCTTCTTCTCATACCATCAGCAAGGCAGGGAACAAGCTATTCACTAGCTTCTGCTTCTCTGGTCGTATGGATTCTGGCGTGAAGCAATTTCGCTACGATAGAATTACTGGCGGTCTCTCACCAGTCTAACAACAGAGAGACAAAGGGGGTTGTTGTTTCTTCCCCCTGTCCACATAGAAAGGGCGAGGCGTAAAAACCTCGCCTTTTTTATTGCACATAAACAAAAGTATGTTAAGATAGTTTTAGTTCTTCGATATCAGAGAAGGTTGACCGAAAGGTTGCAGTTCTGGAAAGTTTTCAATGGCAACATTGATTATATATAACGGAACGCCAATATTTCTCTAGGCGAGCCTGACTAGCTCCCATAAGCGGATGAACCTGCCAACGCCCAGAGTCAGAGGCGGTAGAGGAGCAGGATATTCCTTTACGAAATCATGAGCGTAGAGGGTCGAAGAACTAATTTTTATTACGCCATTTTTCTCTGTGATTAAAAACCCAACTCAACAGAGCTTTTTCAAAACCAATATCTTGACCAGCTTTTTCGCTTTCGAGCCATTTGTGCTTTAGGATTTCATTTCGCTCTTCAACAAACTTTTTATATAGAGCAGACGATTCAAGTAAACCAGAAACCTTCATAACTTATATTACACGATATTGATTTAAAATCAAATATTTTTATCTCTTTGATAGTCAAGCACTTACAGCGATAGGGACCCTGTCTTTATAAGTTGTTGATAATGAGAGAGTTATTACTCTCCCATATCACGAGCATGGTCGCCATCAAGCTCTGCTTGAGTTTCTAAGGCTCGTTCCATAGCTTGATCATCCAGCATTTTCTTTGCCCACAGGTTTAATGTTTTTTGGTCATCGAATATATCATACATCATTTTATTACCTCTTTTCTTTCTATAGATTATCATATTTATCTATATAGTCAACAATTATATTATATTGATTATTAGAGAGTTACAAAAGTGACCTCCCTTGTGCTGTAAGTTGTTGATATTCAATGAGATTTATTAGTAGACAAAAAAACAATTTCTGATATATTTAACCTATGAAAGTAAACGAAATTATCACTGAAAAATTCATCGAAGCCCTCAACAAAGGAGTCATCCCTTGGCAGAAGCCTTGGAAAGTTTTTGACCTCTGCAACGGAGTTTCCAAAAAGAATTATAGGGGCATCAATCAATTTTTGCTACGGATGCTCGCTTCTGATGATTTCTTTTTTACATTTAATCAGATCAAGGAACTAGGTGGGAGAATCAAAAAGGGCGCTAAGTCTCATATGGTAGTTTATTACAAACTCCTCAAAACAGAAAGCAACAATGAAACCAAAACTTTCCCCATGATGAGATTCTATAAAGTTTTTGGATTGAGTGATATTGAGGGCATGAAGTGGAAACAGCCCGAAGTTAAGAAGTTGGATTTCTCACCAGTAGAAGAAGCAGAAAAGTTGATTAACAAGTGCGTGATTCAGATTAAGTATGGTGGCAGTCGTGCCTGTTATTATCCACAGGAACATAAGATTGATTTGCCTCCAAAAGAAAACTTTACCAGCGTTGAGGAATATTATTCCACAGCGTTCCATGAGATTGGTCACGCTATGCATAAAGCTACCAATGACGATGTGAAGAATGGATTTGGAACTCAGAATTATAGCAAAGAAGAATTGACCGCAGAGATTTTTGCGAGTCTCTGCCTTAACTTCTGCGGAATTGATTCTGAAAAATGTTTTAACAATTCTGCTAGCTATCTTTCCAGTTGGTTAGAAGTATTAAAAAAAGATACAAACTTTATCATCTCAGCTTCTAGCAAAGCACAAAAAAGATTTGACGCTTTTGTTGAGAGAAAAGAAAGCGAAGAGATTCCAGAAGAAGAAGCTGTAACTGCTTAAGTATTAACTACTTACGCAAGCGACCTCCCTGCAGTTATAAGTGTCTTATAATCAATGAGATTTAACTATAACATTTTTCGTGACAAAAAGTAAAACTATGATAAGATTCAAGAATGACAACACTACTCGAACTAAAGCAAAACAAGAATATGCGTGGGCATATCTCTTCCACAATCCAAACTTCGATTCCCACAGCGAAGACAAACAATCAAAATCGTTCAACGATGGGAGTGTATTGCATTATACGGACGACTCCTTATGGAAAGAGAATCTATATTGGTTCAACCCGTAATCTATGGCTTCGGTGGCTTGCACATAAATCCGCCACTCGCTCATGGAATAAGCAGTATCCTATTTCCATACCACATCGTAATCGCCAACAAATGCGAAAGAGGTGCAGACATTTGGGATTTTTTCAAGTTGCGAATGTAAACTCTTCGCCTATGTTGCACTATACTGAACAAGTCGCAATCAACACAGTTAAAAAAATTAGTAATAGCATAGGGTATAAGGTTTTAAACAAAATTGACCCTTGTTATTTGATAACAGAAACTAACGCTCAAATTAAAAAGAAATTAAAAAACATCATTGTCCGATTTGAAAACGGAGAAAGGGGCTTTCACCTCGAGTAGTAGTAAGTCACAAACTGGCGCAAGTCCTTGACTATCAGGGGCTTGCGTCAGCAACCTCCCTGCGCTTGTAACTCATTGATACTCAACGAGATTTAACTGTAAAAAAAACTTGTCACAAGAAAAAAAAGTGTTAATCTAATTCTATGTTCAAAAACAAAAAACAAGCCGAAGAGATTGTTGGCACACTCTCAAAACCCTCGAAGATGCCTGGATATGCTTATTCAACTCCTGCCAAGCGTTGTCTTATCGGGCAGAAAATGCGGAATGTTGTAGGAAGCATTTGTGCTTTTTGCTATGCTCTTAAAGGGCGTTATGTTTTCCCCAATGTTCAGAAAGCTATGGAAAAGCGTTTCGCTTCTCTTACTAACGATTTGTGGGTAGATGCTATGACTTATTTGATTGGTAAAGTTAAGAATCCACATTTCAGGTGGCACGATTCAGGAGACTTGCAAGGTGTTTGGCATATTGAAAAGATTGTGAAGATTGCAAAGAATCTTCCTCACATTTCTTTTTGGCTTCCAACTCGTGAATATGCTTTTGTCTCAACCTATATCGAACAAGGTGGAGAAGTGCCTTCTAACCTTACAATTAGACTATCAGCCCTTATGATGGATGGCCCCGCACCCGTAGGAATTGCACAGCGTTTGGGTTTGTGCGTTAGCGGTGCAAGTAAGTTAGGAAACTTTAATTGCCCAAGCTCCAAGCAAGGCAACAAGTGCGGTGATTGTCGCAAGTGTTGGGATAAAAATGAGTTTGCAATAGATTATAAAAAGCATTAAGATGTCTAGATGACATTAATCTTTTTAATTATAATTGGCATAATCTTATCACTATTCATAATATACTAAAATGAAAATTGAAAAACTCCTAAACGAAAATCTAGAAAGTTTTTATCCTTGGAACGATTCTGATAATCCTCCACTCGATACAAACAAAAGTTTTGTGCAAAAACAGAGAGAGATTGACGAAGTGTTTGAAGGTTGGCGAGCTAGTATGTAAAAAACTTACTGACGTAACTCTTTGATAATCAAGGATTTACGTCGGCAGAGACCCTGCGGTTGCAAGTCGTTGATAATGAACAACTTAACGATGTTCGATAATTGACTTAATTAAAGCATAAATTAATTGCACAAGAGTTAAGCCAAAGTAGATTTTAAAGATTATAATTGCAGTTTCCATGATTATTCTCCACAAAGATTTTCATCACCAGCCCAACCAAAATCCTCCATTTGATAACATCCGCCATTATAATCCTCATCGGTGCCATGACCAGCAGAAGCCATAGCAGAGTCGAAGTCGCCATCCATAGAATCATCTGGCTCGTTCGAGGTTTCGGATTTGATAGCGCGGTCATCTTCGCGCATCTGGTTAAGGATGTCACGCACATCCAGTGGAGACAGCATGTGCTGACTCATCCATTCCTTGAGGGACGCTTTATAGTCCATATTATTTGACCTCCACAATAGTTTCGACCGAATCATAAACCCCACTCAACGCATCGAGCATTGAGTTAACCACATCATTGGAATTGATGTAGTCAAAGAACGCATTAGCGTCCACATAGGCTTCCTCGCAGGTTTCCGTCGCTAGGTGTTGGATTTCATTTGTCATAGATTAAATGTATCACAGATTTGATTTACGGCAAGTTTTATTTTCAAAAAAAGCAAATAAAAGAATAGCTAATAGCAAATAGGAAATAGCCTAATACAAAATAGCCGAGATCTTTTCTTTTCATTCAGTTTTGTGTTGAAGATCGAGTTTGCGTAAGTCGTTGATTATCAAGGGTTTGCGCGCGCGGGGGAGTGGCTCTTGTAAGTAATTGATAATCAAGAGTTTAGATTTTATGCTGTCGTTCAGGTTTTGTTCTAAGATCATTTCCGATCTTTTGCCTTCGTTCAGGTTTTGTCGTAAGATCAGATTTTGTAAGTTGTTGTTTATTAAGGGTTTATAGAATCAGCCTCCCTGCGCTTGTAAGTCGTTGATACTGAGTATCTTACAAGAGGTCTCGAAGATGCAAACAACTCGCAGAAAGATAGTAGAAAAATCTTTCACGCAGAAAGTTTTTCCTCTCACCATTTTTTACAGCGAGTCTATAAGTTTTTTTATTTATTTTGAAAAGTATTTTTTTCATTTAGTCTCCTTTATATTTTGAGGATTCGTTGAAACTTCCGATAAAGTTCATCGTTCCATTCTTTCGTTCTTCGCATTGTTTGAGAAGTTCGGGAGTCATTTCGACTTCGGTTACTTCACCATAAAAAGCTACGACACTTCCAATTCCAGAGATTCTAGAAAGGCATTTCTTGTTTGAGGTTGAGTTGAACATTTCGCAGATTGCGATATGGTTTTCGATTTGGTAGTATTTACCCACTACGAGGGTTTCTATTATGTTTTTCATATACTTATAATCTATCACACTTTCTGATTTTGTCAAATTTTTTTTCTCTTTGATTATCAATAATTTAGCGATACCAGACAAGAGAGCCTGTATCAACATTATATAATCCGCTACGAAGATAAATGGTTGTCCATTTACCCTTATCCTCACCTTCGAGGATTTCAGCAGTTGCAGTCATAGTTTTCCAACCGATTGTGGAAGGAAAAATCTTTACGAGTAATCTTTCGTGACCATATCGAAAAGTATTTTCATCTGTAGTTAGTTCTTTATTTATTGTTATCATTTTATTTTTTCTTTCTTTGTTATTTCTTATCTTGTTATAAGTATAGTTTAGCATATTTCAGAGAAAACGCAACAAAAATCTTCATTTAAATTTCATTGATCATCAACGAGTTACAACGCAAGGGACCCTGCGTCTGTAAGTCATTATCTTGTAACAACTTACATCAGCTAATTTTAGAATGCCGTGAAAGTCATTTTTGTAGATTCATCTAAAGTTTTTTTAGAAGGTTTGAAAAAGATTACTTTTTCTGAAACTTTTTCAACTGTGATATTTTCTGGCAAAGAAACTGTCTCACCTTCATCATCTGTGGCTACCATCAGAGCCTTGCCAGCATAAGGTTGAGATTGAATCCCATACTTAAAGTAGGCTTGATGCTCTGAATCTTTTAGTAGTCCTTCGTCATCTAGAATTAAATCGATTCCTCTGTATTGGTTTGATGTGCCAATGCCAGCAACTGTTATGATTTCGCAATCAATTAAGTTTTTAATGGTTTGAAGTTTAGCATCAACCATCGTTACATCCATTACAGTTTCAGTAAATGGGTCTATGAGTATTGCTCTTGTCATCATATTAGATGTTCCTCGTTTTTAGTAGGTTGCTCAACTCTGCTAGATAGACTCCAGCGGTGAGGTTGTATTGTTTATTGTTTAGGTCTTTGATGATGTCCACCAAGTTGGAAGCCAACTCGATAATCTTGTCATTGGTATTGTTCATATGTTTAGGTTATCTCCTTTTGTTGATTTTGTCAAACACCAAACTTGTTACGATATTGATTATATAGGTTTTGATATTCTTCGCCCCATTCTGATTCACCAGCTTGGGCGATAGCTTCTTCAATCTCTTCGAGTTGTTTTTGACCCCTACGATAGTAGTATGAGTCTTCACTCATTTGGTAAGTCCAATCGTGATTCTTTAAGAGTTCTTCGAATTGTTGTATGTTCATTTATTTATTTTCCATTTAGTTTTGCCTTTAGTAAGGCGTGAGCTTTAGCCTTTTCAGGATTATTTTTTTTCCATTCAGACCATCGCTTTTTACGATTAGCCCAAAGAGCTTGATTTTTTTCTTTGCGTTGAATTTCCCATTCTTGGGAAGTTAATTGTTTTTTATTATCGTTATTCATTTTATTTATTTTCCTTTACTAGTTTAGCATTGTTAAGGTTGATAGTTCCAACCTTATCTTTATCTTTACCTTCTAGGAAGGTTACAACCGCAGTATTTGCAGAAGTTTTGTAAGAAACTTTTACTAGAGTTCCTTCGTAAAGGTATATTTCACCAAAGTAAGTTGGTGTATTGTTAGAGTTAGTAATGATTACTTCTTCAGAAGCATTCATATTTTTTCGCATATTTTCACGCATTTGTTTTCGTTGAAAATTCCAGTTTATCATTCTATGAGTCATTTTATTTTTTTCTTTCTTTGTTATTTGTTATCTTTTATCTTATGTATATAGTTTACCACAATTCCTGCAAAAGTCAAATTATTTCTTCAATTTGTTTTTCGTTGATTATCATAGAGTTGTGATGAGCAACTTCAACTTTGTGTTCGTATTTCGCGAAACTTTCATCGAGTCTCTTTTGTGATTCTTCAACGGCTTTTTTGAGGTCAGCCGAAGCTTTGTCTAAATTTCCGAGGAGGATTTCTAATTTTGTTTTTCTTTTCATACCTATAATCTATCACATTTTGGAAATTTTGCAAGATATTTTTTCATTTAAATCTCGTTCACCATCAACGAGTTACAGCTGCAGGGAGGTCGATTTTGTAAATCGTTAATGGTTAAGGGTTTAGATTTTATGCGGTCGTTCAGGTTTTGTCGTAAGATCAGGCCTGATCTTTTGCGTTCATTCAGGTTTTGTCAGAAGATCGAGAATCTTTGCAAGTATCTGATTATAAAGGACTTACATAAGGTGCGTCCCTGCGCTCGTAAGTCGTTGGTATTCAGCTACTTACAACTTGTAGAACTTGTGATTGCGTATTGTAGCCACTAGCCTTGCATCCCTAGCCCACTTAGGAGCGACGCTGATAGCGTGGTAATGGTTTGCACCCCTTACGATGTCTGGCATCTGTTTATGGATGACTAGGTCAGCAAGGTATAGAGCATTCTTACCTTGTGCTGTTGCTAGTAGCTTCTTCTTGGTAGCTTCACTCACTCCACTATTCCAGAAGCTGAATTGTTTAGGTGATAGGCACACTTGGCTAGGCGTTTGCTTACGCTCTATGGTGCGTGTTTGTATAACACTAGCAACGCCAGCCATACCCTCAAAGGTTTCACCCCTAGCTTCGCCAAGGATTGTTAATGCTACGATGAATAGTTCTGCTGTCATACTATTAGTCCCTTCCGTTGCTGACTGCACCGCAGTAGTCACTGGGTTTCTCTGCACTGATAGTTCCAAGGCTGTATCCCTCGGAGCTACTTGCACCCCATAGGAAACAAGTCTGACCCATAGCATCCACGATGCTCTGTGCCTTGGCCTTGGCAAGGTCAAGCAGTCCACCCTTGCGTCCCTTAGCGTTAATCTTATTGACCAAGCTATACAACGCAACCTTAGTAAGAGCGTGCATCACATCATCTGGATGAGCGTAGAAGTAAAACGCTTTGCCGTTGCCCATATCGTGCAACTTGCCGTTGGTTCCTTCCCAATTGTAGATTGAATTGAAGAAGTGATTGATTTGTTTGATGCTTCCTTCGAGAAGGTAAGCATTGTTTTCGCCGAAGGTTTGGTAACTGATTTTGAGGTTTTGTTTCATAGGTTGTATATTGCCTTTCTGTTTATGTTTCGTCAACTATTATTTTTTAGCTGTTGTCATACCATAGATGCCGATGACGATGCTTCCAATGGTAAGGGTGAAGATTAGGGTATCGATATTCATTTAGTCATCGCTTCCTGATGGATAGCTTCCACCTTTTCAGCGTGAGCGTCAAGGGTTGCGATGGCCTTTGTGGAGGCATCCTTTAGGTCTTGGCTAGCCTTGTTGAGGTTTGCGATGAGTTGTTCATATTTGCTTAATTTCTTCATATAGGTAATCTATCATAGAATAGAAAAAGCACAAGAGATTTTTATCATTTAAATTTCATTGATAATCAACAACTTACATATGGCTATATACCCCCTACCCTATTTATTTCTCTAAAGGGTACGCCATTTTTGAAAAAGTTGGTTCATCCTCGTTTCGAATTCACTCGTGGGGGTACTATCTTCAATCTCCACACTATTTATAACTATTACTTATTTACCCTTTATTTAAATACAATAAAATAACTATATATTATCTTATGTTATCTCTTGTATATACCCTACCCCTTTTCTTGAAATCTATTAAAAATCAATAGAAATGAATATCTTAAGAGGTCAAAATTTCCGCTGGGCTATTTTTGTTATAAAGTGTTTTTAGATATAGCTATTATGGACAAACCTTAGTAGCTGTATAAGGAGATGGCCACTCAGCTTGCCAAGGAAAAGGTGCAACTGTTAGAGATGTTACAAATGGACTTCCATCATAAGCGAAACTCCAAGGGGTAAGAGTATCTGCTCTAAATACAGTTTCTTGTCCATAATAGTAAAGATTTTCATTAACACGAGTTAAAGTACGAGGACCATAAGGTTCCCAACCTTCCATAAGAACTTGAGCAGTTGAATTATAACAAGTAAGGGCAGGATTTACAGTTATACTATATTGTGTTCCATTTGGACTAAAGGGTGGATGACCACCACCGAAATCTCCTAATGAATACTCTAAATACCAAATTGGTTTATAAGGAGGAGCATTTTCAGTATTAGTACCTGGAAAATCTAATATTATTTCTAAAACTGGAAGAGCAGGATTTGTTGGAGTAAGTGTCCACAATCTTTTTCCAGCACCAAGACTTATCACATAATTCATAATAGCATCTACAGAAGGTTCTTGAACAAATGCCACAGCATTACCATAAGTACCATAATCAAAATGTCCATAATCTATAGAGTAATTACTTGCTTCTTGAAAAATAATAGATCTTAATGTTAGTCCTTGAAAGAATATACTCTTACCTTGTACAGTTCTTCCTACTAATGTATGTTTTTTACCAGATGCCATATTCAAAGATTACACAAATTAATTGATAAAAAAATAAATAGCGCAAAATTACCAGCGCCCAAGGCTTATATTTGCTGTTGCCAGCAAAAATAAAATTTAAGTGTTTTTATTTTTAGACCACTCTTTTATTCTTTTATCTGCTTCTTTTTGAGCGTCCTTAAACCAAGCTTTAGCTTTATCGAAGTGATGAAAAGAATACATTTTAGCAGAGGTATAACTTCTAAAATGATCAATATTCTCATCACATGTTCTTGTATAGTTTTCTTCTTTACCAATTAAATGTGGTTTAATATTGTGTTCTCTTAATATATAATTACCTAAAATTTCTGTATCTGGCCAATTTGGAGATATTAAATTTGGAGAATGATTATATATCTTAAATTTATTACAAAGCTTTCTTAAGCTCCATGCAAAATCAATATTATCCATAATTCTCATATCATAAATACTAGCTGTATGACTAAGCATTCCTACCCAATCTTTATGAGCTCTTGGGGTAATTTCATATCCTACAGCTGGAGATTTTGTTTTACATAAATCTAATATATATTCAAGGAAATCTCTTCTCCTTAAGTAAACATCAGCATGAGTAGCAAATAAATATCTAGATCTAGATAAACTAAAAGCTAAATCCATTGCCATAGCAGGATAATCAGATGGATGCATTACTCCATTTAAAACAAGAGAATGAACTTCAACGCTTTCACTTCTTAATTTTATTGCTTCTTTTAAAATTTCTTTTTTACTGCCCGTGTCAATAACCATTATATAGGGTTTAATAGTTTGTAATTGCAATAATTTTATACAAGTTGGTAATGTTTCAAGAGTATCTCTAAAAGGTATTACTGCAACAATTTCATAATCCCAAGGTTTTTTAACACATGTTCCTTCATATACTTTAGCCATATATATGATTATAATATAAAATCTTAAAAAATCAAGTGTAAATTTTAAAAATGATCATACAAAATAAACAATTATTAGTACCATTTTATAATAACAATAATATAATACCAAAAAACTTCGTTATCTCTGATACTAATTATTTTTGCCCAACAATTGAAATGGTAACAAATGAACTATTTCCTAAATATTGGACATGGCTTCAATCATTAAAATTAACAAAATGGGTACATAAATGGGATTGTGATAATTTTGCAGATGCTTTTAAACTATTTTGTTGTGGATATTATGATCAAAATATTGAAAGTGATGCAAATGGTATAGCAATAGGAGTTATTAATTATAGGGCTAATAGCAAAGCAGAAAACGGACTACAAGGTGGGCATGCTATTAATATAGTTTATATAGATGATGGTAAAAATGATGATGGATCAGATAATTTTAGACCAATATTTATAGAACCTCAAAATGGAAAAATTTACAATCTAAGTCAAGAAGAATTCAATAGCATTTGGACAGTTTATATATAATATAGTGTAATTTTCAGCGATGGCTTATCTTAACGCAAACATTCCTCCCATCGAATGTTATGTTCGAGGAAACTATTTGAGAAATCAAGAGGATAGTTTTGATAAATATTATCCTTGTCTTATATTTGGTGTCACAAGCCTTCCTAGTCAAGTTCCTCTTTTTAATTTCATTATGGAAGATGGTGGAATTTGGTGGCATGCTCCCGTTAGCGCATTTTGTAGTAAACCAAATATTGAAGCAATAGATTTACATGAATTAGAATTATGGGATAGTTTTAGTTATCATATAGCAGTAACTAAGTTTTCAGTACTTCAAAATAAAAAAATGAAATACACTGGCCGATCTGGAAAAGAATATATGGGTCGTTACCTTTTTACATTAGATTGGGCTCACAGTGACTATAACGAACTTAATTTTGGAGTTAGTGAACATCCAGATCAACACAAAGCTGGTCATTTAATACAATTAGATAATGGAAATTTTGCTATTCAACCAAACA
>Ga0114970_10000667_pt1 | contig 25706 bp, 20 predicted proteins | sample M_140205_XF_Meta_FD_87030 | JGI IMG/M metagenome (GOLD analysis project Ga0114970, IMG submission 87030) | Freshwater microbial communities from Lake Montjoie, Canada to study carbon cycling - M_140205_XF_MetaG | ecosystem: Environmental > Aquatic > Freshwater > Lake | place: Lake Montjoie...
TGCCGTTGGTCATTTCGAAGCGGGCATGCACCTCGTTTCCGGCGAGAGCACCGATGCCTTCATCGCCCTCTTTGACGTCGGTCTTGGTGATGGGTTTGCCATCCTGCAGCACCGTGGCGACACAGGATTTTGGCGCACCGCCAAAGACGCAAGCGAGATTGAAGATGTGCGAACCCAGCACCCAAATATCAAGCGAACCGCCACGGGCATCCTCCTTGCCTCGACCCCGCAGTTCGAGCACGCGGCCAATGGCATCCTCCTTGATCAACTTCGCAATAACCGGCAGCACGGGATGGTAACGATTACGATGCGCGATGGCGACCCTGGTGCCAGCCTTGTCAGCGGCGGCGATCACTTCATCCACCTCTTGCAGCGAACGGCAGAACGGCTTTTCGATGTAAACACCTTTAGCTCCGGCTTTGATCGCCGCCAGCAGCATGTCGCGGTGCTGATCCACATGACGCGGGCCAATGGCAACGATGTCCGGTTTAATCTCGGCAAGCATGGCTAGGTAGTCGGCGAAACCTTTGGCAACGCTGAGCTTCTTCTGCGCTGCGGCTAGTCCGGCTGCGTCCGCATCGGCAACGGCGACGATTTCTACAGTGGGAATTTTGAGCCACATCGTATCAAGGCCATGACCGTAGTTCCCACGCCCGGTGTGGCCAATGACGGCGACACGGATTTTTGGATCCTTTGCGGCAGCGAAACTGGTAGCGGCGAGGGCAGCAGGCAGGGAGGCGAGGAGGCAGCGGCGGTTCATGCATGACATGAACGCTACCACCACCCCCAAACAAGCAGGCAGATCGCGTTTGCAGCATTTCACATGCCCAAAGCACCACGCACTTTGACGTCCTCGCGCAACCTTTTGAGTTTGTTTACACCAAATTGTGTCTATTCATGTCCAAGCGTCCATTCCCAACCACCGCAGGACTAAACAAACCCATCCATGTCAGACACTCACGAGCATGCCGCAGGCGACTCCGTGCCGGAGTTGAAGCAGCGTATTCAGGAACTGGAAGCTATGCTGCATGCCTGCCGCGTGCGCCTGCCAAATGCCCCGGCAGAGGCTGTGCGTGAGCTTGCAGAGAGCGAGGAACGCTTTGCCCTAGCTGTGCGCGGCACGAACGACGGCATCTGGGACTGGGACATCCGCACTGGTGAGGTCTTTTTTTCCCCACCTTGGAAGAGCATGATCGGTTACGAGGATGACGAACTAGAGAATGTCTTCGCTACTTTTGACAAACTACTGCATCCCGAAGATCACGAACGTGTGATGGCGACGTTGAATGACTATCTGGAGAGTCGCATCCCGCGCTATTCTGTCGAGTTTCGCTTCAAACATAAGGATGGCTCATGGCGCTGGATCCTCGCCCGCGGCCGTTCTTTGCGCGATAAGAGTGGCAAACCCTACCGCATGGCTGGCTCGCACACCGATGTGACCGAGCGGAAGCATGACGAGGAGGAACTGCACAAGGCGCGGCAGGCCGCCGAAGCCGCCAATAGTGCCAAGAGCGTCTTCCTGGCGAACATGAGCCATGAAATCCGCACGCCAATGAATGGCGTCATCGGCATGAGTGAACTGTTGCTTGGCACCACGCTCGATGATTCGCAGCGTGAGTACCTGAACATGCTCAAGGATTCCGCTGACTCGCTGCTCGAACTGCTCAACGATATCCTCGACTTCTCCAAAATCGAGGCCGGCAAGATGGATCTGGACTCCCACGAGTTTGACCTCAACACGATCGTCACTGAAACCGTGCAGGCCATGGGCATCCGCGCCTTTCAAAAACGACTCGTGCTGCTACACCATATCAGTCCCGAGGTGCCGGCACGTCTGCTCGGCGATGATGGGCGGCTGCGGCAAATACTCATCAATCTCGTGGGCAACGCGATTAAATTTACGCACAAGGGTGGCGTCACCGTGGAGGTCAATGTGGAATCTGGTACCGCCGACGCCCTCATGCTCCACTTCAAGATCAATGACACTGGTATTGGCATCACTCCCGAGATGCATGAGAGCATCTTTGAGGCCTTTACTCAGGCGGAGGCGTCCACCACGCGGCGCTATGGTGGCACCGGCCTCGGCCTCGCCATTTGCCGAGACCTCGTCACGCTGATGCAGGGCCGCATCTGGGTTGAGAGTCAGCTCGGGGTTGGCAGCACGTTCCACTTCACCGCTGCCTTTGGCCGCACCAGCGGGATTTCGATCAAACCACTCTCACCACGGTTCCAACCCGTCATGACCGCTCCGGCCTCCATGAGAGTGCTGGTTGTCGAAGACGGCCACGTCAATCAACTCGTCAGCGCCCGCATGCTCGAGAAACGTGGTCACCTTGTCACGCTGGCCTCCAGCGGCCAGGAGGCCATCGACTTCTTCAATAGCGAGCCGTTTGACGCCATCCTGATGGATGTGCAGATGCCGGGCATGAATGGATTCGAGGCCACTGCCGCCATCCGCGAGATCGAAAAGAAGAGTGGCGAGCATGTGCGCATCATCGCCATGACGGCCAATGCCATGAAAGGTGATCGCGAAGATTGCTTGGCCGCAGGCATGGACGACTACATCGCCAAACCGTTGCGCTCGGTAGAGCTGTTTCAGGTCTTGGAGAAAAACTCAAGGCGGTCAATGATTCAAGAACCGGAGCAACCTTTCACTCGAGTTGAAGCTGCGGCAATTAGGCCGCCAGTCGAATCCGTGCCATTTGATCTCGCCGCTTTCCGTGAATCCGCCGGTGATGAGAAACTGATGCGTAAGCTCATCGCCATCTTCCCCGAAGACACACAGAAATATCTGAAGAAAGCCGAAAAAGCGCTCGCTGCAGGCAAGGCCAAACCACTCTACGAGGCAGCCCACTCGCTCAAAGGCATGCTTGGTGTTTATGCTGCCGACAAAGCCCTTCGTCTTGCATCTGAGCTCAGCGAATACGCCCATGCCGGCGATTTGAAGGGTGCGCAGCTCATGTACGATCAGTTGAAAAAAGAATGCGCCATGCTCAATGGGGCACTGATGGGTGCCTACGACCCCGGCATCTGAATCAGCGATATTCCGCCATACCGTCGTAGGCATGAACCACGTGGATCGGATAACCGATTTCACGCAAGATCTGCCGCGTCAGATTCAACTTCGAATGCAGCGCCGTGTCATCGTGATCAGGATCGTGATGCACCACGATCCATTTCTTGGCATTCACCAGTTTCGTCAGTGCACAGGCTGTGGCGAGGTTTGAATGACCCCAGCCAATACGCTTGGGATAATCTGTCGGCAAATACTGCGCTTCGTGGATCAACAAGTCCACACCGTCGAGGAACCTCACCATCGGATCGTAAGGCACCACCAAGTTCGAATCTCGAGTCAGCAGCGCTGGAGAGCCGGTGTAACCTTGCAGGAATTCATTGTCGGGAATGAGCGCAACGCTCCAGCCATCGTGCGTCACTTTGAAGCCCACGGTCGCACCGGGATGCTGCGTGAATTCGCGCGTCACTGTCACCTCACCAATTTTCACCGGCGCATCGTCCAGAAACACAAAATTGATCTTCGCGCGCAGGTCCTCACGCTGAATCGGAAAGTAATCCCGGTCCATCTGGCCGCAGAGTAGGAATTCGATGTTCTTGCCAAAGCCACGCTCGCCATAAACCGTGATCTCAAAGCCTGGAATATAAATTGGCGTGAAAAATGGGAAGCCTTGGATGTGATCCCAGTGCGTGTGGGTGATGAAAAGATGGATATGGCACGGGCTACCAGCTAGAAACGACTGCCCGGCATCACGGAGACCGGAACCGGCATCAAACAGGATGCGCTCCTTGCCGGTATTATACTCGAAGCACGTCGTATTCCCGCCATGTTGCGCGTAACGCGCTCCGCACACTGGAATCGAGCCACGCGTGCCCCAAAGCTTCACATGCGGTCGTTTGGTATCCAGCACTGGCGCGTACTGTTCCGCCGCCGCCGGAATATGATCACGATGTGTCACGCCCTTTGCGGTAGGTGCTTCATGGAAATGCTGCCGTAACTTCTCTAGCAGCAGTTCTGGATCGAACGGCTTGATCAACACGTCCACCGGCCCGGTCTGCTGGATATGCTTCAGCTCTGTCGAGTAATCCTTCGCCGTACAAACGATCACCGGCAGGTTTTGCGTCGCCTGCTGTGCCCTTACATGCCGCAGCACCTCCAAACCGTTCATCTTCGGCATGATCAAATCCAGGACCAGCATGTCCGGCTTGAACTCCTCGATCTGTTCCAGGCATTCCTCGCCATCCTCCGCTACACGTACGATGTATCCATGCTGTTCAAGGGCATGCGACATCCGCAGTGAGATGGCGCGCACATCCTCGGCTAGAAGAATTTTTTTAGGTTGGTTGGGGGTCGCCATGTCTTACCTCTGTACTAATACGCGCATGGTCTGTTGGTCGGGCTGGCGGGATTCGAACCCACGACCTCTTCGTCCCGAACGAAGCGCTCTACCAGGCTGAGCCACAGCCCGCCTTTGTCAGCAATGACTCGTGCGGTTTCCGCTTTCGGCATTGCTGCTGTCTGGCGGGCGGGACGAATTGGTAACCTCTCCATCGAATGACGCAAGTTAGAAGATGTCCGGCTCTGGCACCGCTGGGCCGTGCTGCAAAAAATCAAAGTCAGCGCCCTGATCGGCCTGCGTGACGTGATCGACGAAGAGCTTCGCGTAGCCGCGGTGATAACGAGCTGGCGCTGGCTTCCATGATGCACGGCGCTTCTCAAGCTCCTCGTCGCTGACGTGGAGGTGCAGTTTGCGGTTCGGAACATCTAGTTCGATAAGGTCGCCGGTCTTCACGAGAGCGAGCGGACCACCGACGGCGCTCTCTGGCGCGATGTGAAGGACGCAGGCACCATAACTCGTGCCGCTCATGCGGCAGTCTGTCAGGCGCACCATGTCGCGGATACCTTGCATGATGAGCTTCTTTGGAATCGGGAGTTGTCCCCACTCGGGCATGCCGGGAGCACCCACAGGACCTGCACCACGCAGGATGAGCACGGTGTCTTTGGTCACATCGAGGTTCATGTCGTCGATGCAGGCCTTCATGGCCGGATAGCTGTCAAAGACCAGCGCTGGGCCGGTGTGCGTGCAGAGTTCCTTCGTGGCGGCGGCGTGTTTGATGACCGCACCATTCGGGCAAAGGTTACCGCGCAGGATGGCGGTGCCGCCATCGGGCTGGAGCGGATTCTTTGGCGTGCGGATGACGTCTTCGTTGTGGATGATCGCATCGGCGATGTCCTCGCCCAAGGTCTTGCCGGTAATTGTAGGCACATCGGTGTGCAAAAGCTCGCGCATGCCATTGAGGAGAGCCTGGAGACCGCCAGCGAGATAAAACTCCTCCATCAAGTATTTGCCCGCAGGCCGCATGTTGGCCAGCAGAGGGATTTTGCGGCTGATCTCGTCGAATTTTTCGAGTGGCAGCTTGATGCCGAGCCTGCCGGCCATCGCAACGAGATGCACGATGGCATTCGTGCTGCCACCGAGCGCCATATCGACCGCGATGGCGTTTTCAAATGAGCGCTCGGTGACGATGCCGGACGGTTTGCGGTCCAGCCACACGTTCTCGACGATCTGTCGGCCCGCAGCGGCGGCGATGCGTGTGTGCGCACTGTCCACGGCGGGAATCGACGATGCGCCGGGCATGGTTAGACCGAGCGTCTCCGCCAGAGCGGTGAGCGTGCTCGCCGTTCCCATCGTCATGCAATGACCGGGGCTGCGGGCGATGCCGTCCTCGATCTCGCACCACTGTTCCCAGCTCAGATTGCCGGCGCGTTTTTCGTCCCAATACTTCCACACGTCGCTACCGCTGCCGAGCGTCTCGCCGCGCCAGTTGCCCTTCATCATCGGGCCGCAGGGCATGTAGATGACCGGGATGTCCATGCTGAAGGCCCCCATGAGCAGCCCCGGTGTGGATTTGTCGCAACCACCAAGCAACACCGCGCCGTCGATGGGATTGGCGCGCAGCATTTCCTCCGTTTCCATCGCGAGGAAATTACGGTGAAACATCGCCGTCGGCTTCGTCAGCATTTCGCCCGCCGACATCACAGGGATCTCCATCGGATGCCCACCTGCCTGCAAAATACCGCGCTTCACCGCATCCGCCGTGAGGCGCAAATGCATGTGGCAGGAGTTCAGATCGCTCCAGGTGTTCAGGATGCCGATCACCGGCTTCCCCACGATGTCCTCGCTGCCCCAGCCGTTCTGTTTCGCACGCGAACGATGGCCAAAGGAGCGCAGTTCATCGCGGCCATACCAGCGCCAGGAGCGGAGTTGTTCAGGAGTCTTGGGAGTGGGAGTGTTTGCAGAGGCCATTGGGACAGGATGAACGGGATTTCGGAGGATTAACAGGAGGGATCGCCTCCGGTCAAATCGTCCTCGTTCTCCTACTCGTCCTCGATCCAATCGCTCCGCAGTCCGACAGACGCCCTACTCCAAGTCTTTCGTCTCCAGTTCTGTCTGATTCAAAATCTTGCGCAGCAAGCCCGGACCAATCGTTTCGCCCGCATGCACGGGCACCACCGTCTGTCGCCCATCAGGATGCTGCATCACATGGTGACTGCCATGCACGCGCACCAAAAGGAATCCATGCCCTTTCAGGCACTTCATCAGTTCTTTCCCAGTGAGGCGTGGGAGACGAGGCATGCGCTAAACCATCACGCGTTGAACGCCGACGAACTCTGATTTTTCCGGCACCACGCCAGCGACACCCAAACAAGCCTCAATGGCCTCGCGGATGCGCTTCATCAGCGTGTCGTAGGTCTTGGCCTGCGTGTAGCAGCCAGGAATCTGCGGCACGCTGGCCACCAGCCAGCCGTCTTCGTCACGTTCGATGACGACATGGAAATCGCGGGGCTTCTTTTTCATGCGGACAGTCTAGGGCGCGGCCATCATCTCGCAAGTCCCGCGCTGAGGCTGGCCGATTCCGTCCAAACCATGTCCGACATCAAGCTTGCAGTGGTGCCATTGTTCCGAGTAGAACCCAACCACGCATGAAGTCCCTCCTGTTTTCCTCCCTGTTCCTTCTCGGCTGTTCCTCGCTGGCTCTTGCCGCCGGCAAAGAAATCGAAGGCGAACGCGCACCCGCCGCGTCCGTCTGCCCCTCGCCCGAAGATGCGCGTGCGAAAATGAGTGTGCCCGAGGGCTACGAGGTGGGCTGCTTCGCGCATGAGCCGATGATCGTGAATCCCGTCGCGATGACCTGGGATCATCGCGGACGCCTGTGGGTCGTGGAAGGCTACGAATATCCGAACGGCTCTGAGTTTAAGGGCAACGCCTTCGGCATTGAAGCGAAGGACGACAAATACCATCCCGTGTCCGCCGTTTGTCAGGCGAAGGACAATCCGCTGAACGCGATGCGCGAGAATCATCCGCAGATCCCGAAGGACCGCGTCATCATCCTCGAAGACACCGACAACAACGGCGAGGCCGACAAGCGCACCGTGTTCGTTGAAGGCCTCGACATGGGCAGCGCCATCCTCTGCGGCGATGGCGGCATCTACGTCGGCCAGCAACCTCATTTGCTGCATTTCAAAGACACCGATGGCGACGATCATGCGGACGAATGGCGTGTCGTGCTCACCGGCTTCGGCCGCGAAGACACGCATGAACTGCTCAATTCCTTCTGCTGGGGCCCTGACGGCTGGCTTTACATGACCCACGGCGTTTTCACCAACAGCAAAGTCCGCCGCCCCGGCCAGCCGGAGAGCGAAGGCTTCAAATTCGACGCCGGCATTGGCCGCGCACGTCCGATGAGTCGTGATAAGGAAGCGAAGTGGGAATTCGAAGTCTTCGCCGACGGCACCAGCAATCCCTGGGGCTGCGATTACGACGCCGCGGGCAACTTCTTCGTCAGCGCCTGCGTCATCGACCACTTTTTCCACATGGCGCCCGGCGGCATCTACGTGCGCCAAGGCGGAGCACCAGAGAATCCGTACGCGTATGAGCAACTGCCCAGCATCGTCAAACATAAACACTTCCGCGCCGCGTATGCCGGCGTGCAGATTTATCAGGGCGGACGCTATCCCGCCGACACGCACGGTCATGCCTTCATCGGCAACATCCACGACAACGCCATCCACGAGGAAATCCTCACACCCGTCGGTGCCACCTTCAAATGCGAACCACGTCGCGACTTCCTCCGCGCCAACGACGGCTGGTTCCGCCCCGTCAGCACCCAGACCGGCCCCGACGGCTTCCTCTGGATCATGGACTGGTGCGACAAGTATCCCTGCTACCAAAACGCCAAGGCCAACCCCGAGGGCGTGGATCGCGAGCGCGGAAGAATCTGGCGCGTCGTCGTCCAAGACGACAAATCCAAAGCCACCCGCGACCACACAGACCTCAACCTCAAAAAACTCGCCACTGCCGACCTCGTGAAGACCCTGGAGCATCCCAACAACTGGATGCGCCGAATGGCGAGAAGGATGCTGGTGGAGAAGAAGAATATCCAACCAGAACTGCAGACATTGGAACAACTCATTGATGCTCATCAAAAACAGATCGGCAGCCGCGAGGCTTTTTGGACACTTATTTCAAGGAATGAGTTCTCGTGGATTAAAGAACCAAAAAATAAAGACTATTACGATAAGAATCCCTTGCCGCTAGCCAAACACCCAGATGCTGTTATTCGGAGTTGGTTGGCAAGATGGATCGCAGACGCTGGCAGAATTTGGGATGACGAAACTTTGGCGGAACTCTCGTTGAGTCCTGAACCAATCGTCAAGCATAGCGTCGTCTTTGCATTGCGTTCCATTTTCACTTGGTCAACATCCACTCAAGCTCGTCGCGCATGGATAGCGCCTCATGTGCATTTTTATCCATTCCTTTCAAAGATGGTGCTTTCCTCCGAAGTACAGTCTGACCCTCTGATCGCCTTCGCTATATGGATGGCAGTGGAGCGTGACTTTGAACATCAGGATACTTGGATACGTTGGCTTAGCGACCTGGGAACGGAGTCTGGAACTCTGGGTCAGACTTTGGCCTACAAGTCAATGCGCCGACTATGCGACCTGCGAGACCCCAAGAAGCTGGACGTGGCATTTGGATTCTGTGAGGATGTTGCAGAGTATGAACTAATTCTATCTCACGCGCTCGACGGACTCGTCAAAGGCCAGGAAGGCGGCGTGATCAAGCCGGTGAAGGATGTTTCGGCCAGCCTCGCGAAGTGGCGTTCGTCAGCGAATGCGGACGTGCGGAAGCATGCGCAGACGCTCGCGGTGCTGTGGGGCGATGAAGCGGCAGTGAAGGAGATGATTGTGGCGCTGCATGATGCCTCGAAGCCGGAGAAGGACCGCATCGCGGTGCTGCAATCGCTGCGGAAGGTGAAGACGGACGCGGTGAAGGAAGGGCTGAAGCCGTTGCTGGCTCCGGGAACGTCCACTACGCTCGGTGTGGCGGCGATTCGTGCGGCGGCGGACCTAGGGGGCGATGATTTCATTGCACCGCTGCTCGCGCAGGCCGCTTCGAAGGATTTTAACATTCGCATCGCCGCGCTGGAGGCGCTTTCCAGCCGTGCGACGTGGACGAAGGCCATGCTGGACGCGATTTCGGCGGAAAAAGTCAGCGCCAGCGGCTTCCCGGCTCCGGTGCGACGTGCGCTGGCGACCAGCAAGGACAAAGCCATCCGCGATCACGCCTTCAAGGTGCTCGGCGCGTGGCAGGATTCGTCGGACGACGTGAAATCGCTCATCGCCGCGAAGAAGCAGGCCTGTTTGACTGGCGAACCCGACCTTGCCAACGGCAAGCTCATCTTCACCTCCACCTGCATGGTCTGTCACGAGTTCCATGGTGGCGGGCAGAAAGTGGGGCCGGATTTGATCGGCAGCGGGCGCAGCAATCTCGATGCGATTCTCGCGAACGTCATCGATCCGAACCAGATCATTGGCAACGGCTACGAAAACTTCACCGTCGCCACCAAGGACGGCCGCACGCTCGCAGGGCGGGTTGTCGAGGACACACCAGGCCACGTGAAGCTCCTCGGCGCTGGCGGTGCCGCGCAGGTCGTACCGCGTGATCAAATCGCCACCCTCACCAACACGAAACAGAGCCTCATGCCCATGGGCTTCGGCGCTTTGCCCGATGCGATGTTCCGCGATTTGATCTGGTACATCCTCGCTCCAGCCGAAGAAGGCCCGCTGACACCCGCCAAGAAGGATTTGCTCATCAAAGGCGTCGAAGTGTCCGATGCGCCCGCCAAACCCAAAGGCTACAACTCGCGTGCCATCGACTGGGAAAGCGTCAGCCTGTGGAATCCCGAGTGGAAAGTCAGCGCGCCCGACTTTGAGCGCACGCCCGTCAAACTGGCCGAATACTACGGCCGCACCAACGTGCTGCTCATGCATCCGTTTCCGGACAAGAAGACGCCGGCGAGCTTTGAGCAGAAGCTGAAGGTCGAGAAGGCAAAGCTGAAGTTCAGCGTGGCTGCAGATGATCGCGGTGACTGGGTGGTCAAGGTTTTGGTCAACGGTCAAGAGGTCAAGACGGTGACGGTGGACCATGAAAAGCCGCGCTGGAAGAGCGTGGAGGTCGATCTTGCGAGGTGGAAGGGCCAAGAGGTCACGCTGCGCCTCGAAGGCCATGCCAGCGGCTGGAACATGGAGTTCGGCTACTGGCACGGCATCACGCTGGAATAACACGCCAACGACTTTTCCCTGTTCCAAGGCGCTGAATCATGCACTGTGCGACCATGCGCAGTCCATTGGTCCTTTCGCTTGCCTTGATCTCTGCCGCGAGTCTTCACGCGGCACCGGCGACTCCTGCACCGGCTCCAGCGGCTCCGGCAACGAAACCTGTGGTTGTCCCGAAGCCTGCTGAACCAACCAAGGCAACACCCACGCCTCCAGCGGTGAAGCCGCCGCCGGAGGATGCCTATGTGCAGATGGAGATGCTGACGCGGGCGATGGAGATGGTGCGGCAGAATTACGTGGATGAATCGAAGATCACGTATGAGGAACTCGTGGAGGGTGCGCTGGAAGGCATGCTGAATCGACTGGACCCGCACTGTGAATACATGGGCAAGTCGTTGTTTGAAGACATGCAGCGTGAACAGAGCGACACGTCGGAAGGCATCGGCATCACGATTGCGCTGCGGCAGAACGTTCTGACGATCATCACCGTGCGCGAGGACGGTCCAGCGAATGCGGCAGGCGTATTGTCAGGCGATCAACTGGTGCGCATCAACGAGGTACTGACGGATTCTGTGGGCATAGCGGAGGCGATGCAGCTGCTCAAAGGCAAAGCGGGCGAGGAAGTGCGGCTCACGGTGCGCCGTCCGGGCACAAAGCAGTTCTTGGAGTTCAAAGTGAAGCACGAGACGCTGACTGAGACCTCCGTGCATGATCCGATGCTGCTGGCGCAGAAGATGGCGGGTGAGTACAAGATCGGCTACGCGCGCCTTTCGCAGTTCAACCAGCCGACGGCGCGTGATTTGAGCAAGGCGCTGGATGATTTGGAAAAAGAAGGCCTGCAGGCCTTCGTGCTCGATCTGCGCAACAACCCTGGCGGCCTGGTGGACAGCTCGGTGGCAGTGTGCGGTGAGTTTTTGCCGGAAGGCACCGTCGTGGTGACCACGGAAGGCCGTGTGGCATCGCAGAATCCCCCGCCCTTCCGCACGCCATCACGCAACGGCAAGGAACCGCGCAAGTATCCCATCGCGGTGCTGATCAATCACGGCAGCGCGAGTGCGAGCGAGCTGACGGCGGGCGCGTTGCAGGATTTGAAACGTGCGATCGTGGTCGGCACGACGAGCTTTGGCAAAGGATCGGTGCAGACGATCCTGCCGATGAAAAATGGCGCGGCGATGCGCCTGACGACGGCGAAGTATTACACGCCGAGCCATCGCACGATTCACGAGAACGGCGTGGAGCCGAACATTGTCTCCGCACTCACGACTGAACAGGAGCTGCGCATCTCCAAGTGGCGTGCGTCGCACGGCACTGGTGAAGCGGCGGCGCTTGAACTGGCTGGCCTGGGCGATCAGCAGCTCGAACGTGCCGTGGATTCGCTCAAGGGCGTGCTGGTGTTCGATGCATTCGTAGCACCTGCGCTGGCACCTGCGGCGAAGTTGCTGGAGAAGAAGGACGAGTAGCTACTCCAACAAGCCGCGGGCGATGATGGCATCGACGGGATTGTGATCGTCTGTGAAGACGTATTCGGAACGCGCAACCGTGCCGGCGGGTATGTGGGTGCGAATGAGGCGCTCCTGCCAGGAGCCGGGCGTGACGTAACGATCCACGATGAGCGGCTTCAAATCTTCGCGCGAGGCCATGAGAATGACGTTTTGCGTTTCGTCACGACGATAGCCGACGGAGAAGACTTCCACATGAGGAAACACCTTCCGCACAGTGGCGAGCATGCCGGAGGTCAGCTCGGATTTGGGTCCGGTGATGGCGGCGATGAGATTCATGATGAAAACGCCCTGCGGTTCAAGGTGATCGGCGATCTGCTGATAAAATTCGCGAGTGGCGAGGTGCGGCGGGATCTGGCGGATGCCGTTGTAGGCGTCGCCAAAGATGAGATCCCATTTCTTGCCGCCGTTTTGCAGCAGGAAGCGGCGCGCATCACCCGCGTGAGCATTGACGTGAGGAAACTCGTCGAGCTTGAAGAATTTGCGGCCTACCTCGATGACCTGCGGGTCGATCTCGACGACATCGACGCCAGCTTCGGGGAAATCACGCGAGACATTCTCGGGCATGCCAAAAGCACCGGCACCGATGAACAACGCGCTGCTGACTTTGGCAGGCTCACGCAGCAGGGCGAGCTTCCAGTATTCCTGATAGGGGAGGATCAAATCGCCGGTGTTCGAGTCCATGCCGCCTTCCATGGTGGAGTCGAGCTGGAGCACGCGTCGCTTCACTTTGCCCGCAGTCTGCTCACTGACTTCGATGTGATGATAAAACGACTCATGCTCGAAGATGACGCCCGGCTTCGGCTTGGGCGTGGTCATCCAGCTCATCGAGAAGGCGAAGATACCGCTCATGATTACGGGAGCCTGCTGCTTGAGTAAATTTTTCGCGAGCAGGAAGGCCGCAATGGCCAAGAGCAGCAGAATCGTGGCGGTGCCGAAGAAAATGCTGCGCACACCAAAGGTGGAGAGCAGGAAAAAACCGGAGAGAAAGGTGCCGACGAAGCTGCCAAGCGATCCCAACATGCTGATCGTGCCTGCGGCGGCTCCGACATGCGTGTCCTTGAGCGTGAGACTGTAAAATCGCACCGCTGCGGGTGAAACAGCTCCGAGCAGGATGCCAGGAATGGCAAAGAGCAGCAGTGAAATCATCACTGGCCCGGCAATGAGGCCTTGGGCACTCAAACTGGCCGCAAAGACGGTGTGGAAGGCCGGAATGAAGAAGGTAAGCACGGCAGAGCCAGCTAGCAGCCAGCCAAGAAGATCGAGCGCCATTTTGCGATCCGACAAATAGCCACCGAGATAACCACCAGCGCTGAAGGCGATGAGGATGACACCGATCAAAGCGGTCCAGGTGTAAACGCTATTACCGAAGAAGGGCGCAAGCAGGCGATACGCGCAGATTTCGATGACCATCATCGCGGCTCCGGCGAGGAAGCAGGAGATGCCGAGGAAGATGCGAGTTCTTCGTGATGAAACGGCATTTTCAGCCGGTGCCGGTGAATTTTTTGAAGAAGATCGTGACATGCTCGGAATGAGGTTCGGGATCAGTCGTTGTAAAAGACGAGGCTCATGATTTTCCAACCGGTGGAGGTCTTGATGAGTGTGAAGCAATCGGTGCCAGTGGTGATTTCGGCCCCTTTGGTGAGTTTCCAGCGCACGCTGGCCTGCGCGGTGCGGTCATCACGGAGGATTTTCATGCCCGTAGGCACCTCGGTCATCGGCACCGATGTGGTGGCGTGGCTGAGTTTCTGGCCATGGAGAAAATCCGTGAGACCTTGGGTTTGCGGCTGACCTTGATGCACGAAGGTGATGCGGGCCTGCTCATTGAAGCAGGCACCGTAGCCGTCCATGTCCTTCGCCGACCAGGTGGAGAAGTAATGCGTGAGGAAGGCGCGGACATCGCTGTCAGCCGAAGTGTTGGCGGGACTGCAACTGGCGATGAATGACGAAACCAGAATGAGGAATGAGGAATGAATGACGAACTGTTTCATCACGAGGGGCAGCGAGGCTGGTTCGTCATTCTTCATTCGGAATTCGTCATTGGCGCACAGCGCCGGTTATTCCTCGGCGAAGGCTTCTTCCTCGATGCCGAGCACGGCGAGAACGCGATTCAAGTCTTCGACGCCGTAGTAGTCGATCTCGATGCGGCCTTTTTTCTCGGCGTGATGGATGCTGACGTTGGTGGTCAGGTGCTGAATGAGCTTTTGCTCCACGGCTTCGATGGCGCGAGCGAATTCGGTTGCCGTCGGCTTGGGCTTCGGTGGCGGTGGAGGATGCAGGATGCCGTCGATCACCTTTTCGGTGGCACGAACGGTGAGGCCCTTAGCGACGACCTGATGGGCAACGCGCTCCTGCTCGTCGTGCTTGCGCAGCATGAGCAGCACCTTGGCGTGGCCGGTGGAGATCTTGCTGGTGGCGAGCATGTCGCGGATGCTCTCAGGCAGTTCCAGCAGTCGCATGGTGTTCGCGACGGTGGCGCGATTCTTGCCGACACGCTGCGCGATGTCCTCCTGGCGCATGTGGAAATCCTTGGCGAGACGCGAGTAGGCCTGCGCCTCCTCAATGGCATTTAAGCCTTCACGCTGAAGATTTTCGATGAGCGCCATCTCCAGCACGTCTTTGTCGCTGGCTTCACGAACGATGACGGGAACTTCTTTGAGGCCAAGCTCACGCGAGGCACGGAAACGACGCTCGCCGGCGATGAGTTCCAGCTTGCCGTTCACCCGTCGCACAATCAGTGGCTGAATGATGCCGTGCTCACGGATGGACTCCATGAGTTCGGAGAGTTGCTCGGTCGGGAACTCTTTGCGCGGCTGGAGCGGGCTGGGGACGATTTGATCAAGCGTGACGCGATTGACCACATCTCCCGGAGCGGGCTGTGCAAGGGCAGGCAGGCGCGACACTCCCGACACCGACGAGGGTGACGAAATGAGTGCGCCGAGACCTTTTCCAAGAGCCGATTTTGCCATAGGGAGGGCCAGACTAGGGAGCAGGCGCGTCGTTGCAAACCGGAATCGCAGTGAATCTGCCTGTTGCATCCAAGGCTTTACCCGAGGCCGATTTCGCTCCATCTGATGGCTATGAAAAGCATGACCGGATTTGGCAGGGGTGAAGCACAGCGCGCAGGTGTGACATGGAGCGTGGAATGCAGCGCGGTGAACCGCAAACAGCTCGAAGTGGCGGTGAATCTGCCTCGTGAATTGGCGGAACTGGAAAATGCTGTGCGCACGGAAGTATCTGCAACTGTTTCACGTGGACGCGTGAATGTGGCGGTGCGCAAAGAGGCCGCCGCAGCGACAGCGGACACGGTGCGTGTCGATCAGGCACTAGCTGCGCAATATTTTCACGCGATGCATGCGCTGGCCTTGAAGCTAGACATTCCACCACAAGTCGCGCTGGCGGACATCACGCGCCTGCCGGGGGTCTTGAGCATGGCACAAACCGAAACCACGGTGGAAGAAGCGTGGCCAGCGATTCAGGAGGCGCTGACCGCTGCATTGAAACAACTGGCCGTCATGCGAGCGGCGGAAGGCGCGAGTCTGCGAGCGGACATCGAAGCACGACTGCGCACCATTGAAGCGCTGCTGGAATCGATTCGTGCGAAGGCGGCGACAGTGCCGGAGTATCAGCGCAAAATGTTACGCCAGCGCTTGGAGGAAGCGGGAATGCCGCTGCCACTCGATGACGAACGGCTGGTCAAAGAAATCGCCCTCTTTGCGGATCGCACCGACATCTCCGAGGAGCAGTCACGTGCGGCGAGCCATGTGAAGCAGTTCCGCGCTTATCTTGATGCCGATGTACCGGCAGGTCGCAGCCTCGATTTCCTGCTGCAGGAGTTCTTCCGCGAGTTCAACACGATGGGATCAAAGTGCAACAATGCCGAGATCGCCCATCACGTCGTCACCGCGAAGACCGAACTGGAGAAAATTCGCGAGCAGGTGCAGAACGCGGAGTAATCACGAACCGCCCGGCTTGGGCAAACCTTTGGGCACAGATTTCGGCGTCGTGGGCTTCACTTTGCCGTCATCGGGCAGCCAGGCATCGGGAGCGCCGACTTTGACCATCACTTCGCGTAGCGTGATGCGTGCGCCGTCTTTGCGTTTACTTTCTTCGGCGGCTTCCATGAAGGCGTAGATCTCCAGCGTCTGCTTAGCAGAAACGGGCGGTTGCTTGGTCTGGAAGAACTTGATGATCTCGCTCAGCATTGGTGTGTAATCGCCTTCGGATTTCTGTTCGGTAATCTTGTCGTCGCCAAAACGCGTGAGCTTGTAGCCCTTTGCACCTTCATGAATGGCATGCAGCGTGCCGGTGCGGCTGCCGGACCACAAACCAGTGACGATGGAGGCAGATGCGGTGGTGGTGCGGGTCACGGAGAGGCAGCCGGAACCCATGACAGTGAACAGCGCCTCCGCTGGGTGGATACCGTAGAAGAACAGGTCGGGATGATGCGGCAGCACATGCGCTGGGCCATAGGAAATGGCACCGCGTGCGGGTGCAGTCTCGGCATTGGCGACTTCGAGCACGCCGGGATACCAGCGCACAGCGGAAGCGCTAAAAACGGGCACTTGGGATGTGGCAGCGAGCTGGTAGATAGTCACAGCATCTTTCAATGAGGCGGCTACGGGCTTGTCCATGAACACCGGTTTGCCCGCGGCGATGATTTGTTTCATCTGCTCCAGCCGCGGACGACCATCGAGACTGAGCAGCAGGATGGCGTCCACATCTTTGCAGGCTTCGGGGACGCTACCGACGATGCGCACGCCATACTTGTCACGCACGGCAGCAGTGAAGCCTTCGATGCGCGTCTTGCTTTCCTCAATGTCAGGACTGCCACCGGGGAAAGCCACAACAACACGAGCACCGGGAATGTGATTGGGATTCGCCGGATCGTTCAACCGCAGCGTGAACTGTTCCGAGTGCGAGGTGTCGAGACCGATGATGCCGATGCGAAGATCTTCTGCCATGAGGTGATTGCTCCATAGCGCCGCCAGCCATCCCATGACGAGGATGAATCGCATTGTGAGGCTGCTTGGTGGTCGCATGCTGGAAAATGCAGGCGTGCCGCCCAATGCGCAACTGCGGAGTGCTTGACCGTCCCGAGCGGCCTGCTACGCTCGCGGCATGGAAAACGTCAGAATTGGCATCGTTGGTCTCGGAAACATGGGCAAGGCGCACCTTGCGAACATTCGTGCGGGCAAGGTGCCCGGACTGCGCGTCACCGCGTTGTGTGAGAGCGTCGGCACGCTGCCGAACTTGGTGGAAGGCGAGAAAGCCTTCACTGATGTGAACCTGATGATCCGCAGCGGCCACCTCGACGCGATCCTCATCTGCACACCACATTTCAGCCACACCACCATCGGCATCGAGGCGCTCAAAGCCGGGCTGCATGTGCTGGTGGAGAAGCCGATTTCCGTTCACAAAGCCGACTGCGAGCGCCTGATCGCCGCACACACGGACAAGAGCAAAATTTTCGCCGCCATGTTCAACATGCGCACGAACGCCTGCTTCAGGAAGGTCAAGGACCTCATCGACAGCGGCGAGATCGGCACCGTTCGCCGCGTACATTGGGAAGTAACGAACTGGTTCCGTACGAACTACTATTACGCGACCGGCGGCTGGCGTGGCACTTGGAAGGGTGAAGGCGGCGGCGTGCTGATGAATCAATGCCCGCACAATCTCGATCTGTTCCAATGGCTGTTTGGCATGCCGCAAAAAGTGCGCGGCTTCTGCCAGTTTGGCCGCTTCCATGAGATCGAAGTCGAGGACGATGTGACAGCCATCATGCAATACGACAACGGCACCACAGCCACGTTTGTCACCAGCACGGGCGAAGCGCCGGGCATCAACAAGCTCGAAATTTCCGCCGAGCAGGGCCGTCTCACCATCACCGACGGCACAACGATCCACTTTCAGCGTAATCGCAAAGCGATGAGCAAATTTTGCATGGAGGCGGAAGCTGCCTTCGCCATGCCCGAGAGCTGGCATATGAACATCCCGGTTGAGCAGACCGGCGGACAACACGTCGAGATTTTGCAGAACTTCACCAATGCCATTTTGAAAGGCGAGCATCTGCTCTCACCCGCCGCCGAAGGCATCCGCAGCGTCGAACTTGCCAACGCCATCCTGCTATCCACCTGGCAGGACAAAACCATCGAGTTGCCCATGTCTGCTGCCGACTATGAGCGCATTCTCATTGAGAAAGGCGAGGCTTCGACCTTCCAGAAGACAAAGGTCGTCGCGAAGGCAACTTCCGACGACTTCGCGAAGAGCTTCCGCTAAGTTTGCGAGAAGTTGGCGTGCCCCTTCTACTTCGCTGGCGATGCTTTGAGTGCCTTCAATGAAGGAGCGCCACTCAACTTCGCCAGCGCAGCAGACACAATCTCTGCCCGTCGTGCCGCTTCCGCACGATCCTTCGCTTTCGCCTTCGCCGCTGCGAGCAGAGACGAACGTAATTTTTCAGCGACGGCTGGAGACTTGCTCGCACCACTGGCCTCCCAGTCCTGCGTAAAGGAGTTCACCAGCCGAGCCAATTCCGCATCATTCTGCTCTAGCTTGTCAATTACTGCACTCACCTCCTCAGGTGTGGCTTCTGTATTGCTCATGTTCGCAGAAGAAGATGAGCCTTTTCTGGAAGTGGGCCAAAAAATCATCGCCGCCAAAGCCACCAGCACCACTCCCACGAAAACAAACGTCAGCACCATCTGCTGCTGTTGTGTCATTGCGGTGGCTTTCTTCTGCGCCGCCCCCTTTGGTCGTTGATCGACCGAATCCGGCAGCGGGACGCCAGATTCTTGCTTCATCGCCGCATTGATATAAGCACGGAACTCGCCTGCATCCTGATACCGTTTGTTAGGATCAGGATGGATGGCCTTGGCGATGATTTCGTCCCAGCGTGAGGACACCTTGGCATATAAAGTAACCGGGCGGCGAGGCGTCTCCGGCACGCGACCGGTCAACATTTCATAGAGCACCACCCCGACAGCGAAAATATCCACACGGTGGTCCACCACATTGCCGCCGCAAATTTCCGGTGCTGCATAGTCCGGTGTTCCCATCGGATTCTCCTCCTCCGCCTCATTGGTGGGGCGGGCTAAGCCGAAGTCCGCCACCTTCACATGGTCGGCATCATTAACCATGATGTTGCCCGGCTTGATGTCGCGATGAATAATACCATGCTCGTGTGCAAAGCTGAGCGCCTCGCAGAGTTGAATGGCTAAGTTCGTCGCCTTGCGCAGAGGCAGATTGGTTTTGTGGATGAGATCGTGCAGCGAGCGTCCTTCGATCCATTCCATGACAAGATATAGATGGCCGCCTGGCGTGATGCCGAAATCGTACACGCCCACAATATTGGTGTGATTGAGCTTCGCCATCGCTCGCGCCTCGATTTTAAAGCGATCAGAGAACCCTTGTTCCGCACTAAACTTAGGCGGAAGTATTTTCACCGCCACACGACGCTCCAAGCTGTCTTGATAGGCTTTATATACTGCACCCATGCCACCGCAGGCAGCTAGTTTTTCAAACTTGAATTGCGGCAGGTAGGCGGACATCTCCTCGATGCTGGGAACATCGAACGATGGTTGATCATGGGGTGCAGCGTCTTCGGACATAAGTAATGCATTAATACCAACGAGTTGAACCTGCGGCGAGAAAAATCACTATTAGCTCGGTGTTCAATTCATGCCTTTTCCCCAGAGCGATGATCGCCTTAACTCACGACATTGCGCCTCTTGAAATGCTTCCAAAGCCGACCACTAGCCAATAGAAGGAGGGCAGCGCCGACTTTTGTACGCAGGGAAACAACCTTAAATAATGCTTAAATTTGCATTGACGCTCTATGGGACGCTCTCATAACCTGCAAACACGGCAACAGCCGCCAACAACACTATGGCCAAGAAAGCAGCAACCAAATCCAAACCAGCAGCCAAACCAGCAGCCAAACCAGCAGCCAAACCAGCAGCCAAAAAAGCTGCTAAAAAAGCTGCCAAGAAGCCCGCAGCAAAACGTAAGCCCAATCCAGCCCTGATGAAGCCGGTGCAGCCTGACGCGATTCTCGGAGTCGTCGTCGGCAACAAACCAGCTCCTCGTGGCCAGATCACGAAGAAGCTCTGGGACTACATCAAGAAGAACGGTCTCCAGGACGCCAAGAACAAACGCAACATCAATGCCGATGACGCATTGAAGGCCGTGTTCGGTGGCAAGAAGCAAGTATCAATGTTTGAGATGACCAAGCTGGTCTCCAAGCACATTGGTGCCTAATTCAATCCTGAACTCCTACACGCCGCGCCCGGATAAAACTAGGCGCGGCGTTTTTATGCTCGCGTTTGACTACGGCTCCGTTAACAACAAGCCATCCGCTATCCATGCCTGACGACTCGAAGAAAACCATCCTGTCCTCGATCCCGCTGCCTGGTGCCCTAGCGGTTCTTACAGCTTTGGCGGGAGCGGTGTTGTTGAATTACGAACCGCTCGTACCGCGCCGCCCAGTGGAACCTGCCGCACCCTCGGTAGTATTGGGCGACACGCATAAATTCGATGCCGCTCCTGGCGAAGATCCGCTACGCGCCCTAGCAAGAGCGAAGTTCGTTCCGCCAGACAAGAAGGAGTTCAATCCCGCCACCGATGTCGAAGTTCACACGCCGTGGGGGTTTTTCATCGAACTACGCGAGCGCTTGAAACTCGTGGCTGAACGAGATGTGCGGCTGCGCCGTGCAAAGCCTTCTCATGTGCTGCTTATGCCGGTGATGCTGCGTCCAGGCACGGACATGGCCTCGATCGAGCAGCGCAGCCGTGCACGAGGGGCGGTTACGGCAGGCCTGACTTCCTCGGGTTATGTGCCCGAACATGGCGGCAGTCTCGAATGTTGCCGCCTTTCCCCTTGGCCGTTGCCATTGATCAAAAAAGAACTGCCACCGTCGACAACTTCTATCACAGACGTGGCTTCCGCAGCTGCAACGGTTAATGGGCCGGTTTCTTCACTCGATGTGGCATTTGAATGGTTCAAATCTTCAAACCGCATTCCGTCTGTCAATAACCCTAGTTATGAATCCGTCGGCATTCTGTGGCTGCGAGGCGATGCCTTTGGCGGCAAGCCACTTTCCCAAATGCGCACGACTTTGCACCGTCTGCTACATGGGTATCCGCGTCGTGCAGGTTCTGAAGAAACACCTGAACTGGATGCGGAACGTCTTGAAATCCTGCTACTGGGACCTCATTCGACCGACAATCTCGCTGCTTTTATTGGTGAGGCTGCAGAAAAGCCTGAGTGGCGTGAGGATCAGTGGGCGGGGCCGTTGCGCATGGTTTCACCCTGGGGCACGGCCTCAGCGCGTGCCCTTCTACGACTGTCAGGAGCTGGACTGCCTCAAATCGCTGATGATGCCCTGCGTGCGCAGGCTGCAGAGCAGCGTGTGGATGACCTTATGGCTGGCGTGCTCGATCCTGCGGGCACACATGCAGCGCCCTTCATCCGCAGCCTCACCACCGATGATCATGTGGCGGACGCCCTGGTGGATGAACTAGAACGTCGCGGTCTCGCTTTACGAAAAACGTCCAGTACGGATATCCACTACGGCAACGTCGCCATCATCTCCGAATTCGATACATCCTATGGCCGCGAGCTCCCGCTTACCTTCATGGAAGCGATGACCGGTCAAGATATGCGAGGTGATTTCAATCGCTCTCAGTTCCGTTGGCACTGGATTAATTACCCGCGCGGACTTGATGGCCGTTACACCAGCGACACGGCCTCTGGCACTGCGGAAAAAGCAGCTTCCGCAGCCAAAGGGAGCGATGCAAAATACGCACCCGATGAAATGCCCAGCGGCGTGAGTCAGGCGGATGCACTGCGCCGTCTCGCCGCGCAGCTCGAGGAACTCGATGAAAGCCTCACTCGTCGTGGGGGTGCCGGTCTGGTGGCCGTCGGTGTGCTCGGTGGTGATGTCTATGACAAACTGTGGATCCTGCGCGCTCTGCGTCCGCGCCTTCCACGCACTCAGTTTTTCACCAACAATCTCGATGCCTGGCTTTGGCAGCGCGATGAACTACGCACCACTCGCAATCTCATTGTCGGATCCCCCTATGGCATCACGCTCGCGAATCCGTACCAAATGGGCAAGCTGCCATTCCGCGATAGCTACCAGACCTCCGTCTATGCTGCCACACTGGCCGCCACCGGAGTGCTGGAGCCAGCGCAGTTCGAATCCTTACGCAGCACCGCCGCTGTGAGGCTGTTTGAAATAGGCCGCTTCGAACCCCATGATCTCTCGCTCGCCGCACCACAGGTAAAACTACATCCACAACCAGAAACCACGGCTTGGTGGCAACTCGATGTGCGTTCCCATCAAGCATGGTGGATCGGCACCATCATCATCATGGCTTGGCTTGGCTGGATGATCGTGAGCTGGCTGCCAGGCTTGGGTCTTGTCTTTGGGAAAAATAGCGTGACTGCCGACTGGCAACGCATTCTCATCAAGGTGGTAAAATCACCGGTAATGATCTTCATCATCATCGTGTTCGTTTCCTGGCGGATCGAGTCTTGGTGGTCAGTGCAGCGGAACGGCGGCGAGCCATTACTTTTCAATTCCGGCATCAGCGCCTGGCCTGCGGAAGCATTCCGGTTAATCGCGGCACTACTCACACTCTATCTTATCCTCAAGGCTTGCGCGATGCTGGCTGACAGCACACAGGAACTCCGTGCACATTACTTCACAGATGAAGTTAAAGCAGACGAACCCACCCCCTGGCGCTCACCGCTCGACTGGTTGAAAAGCATGTTCCTATTCTGGAAGACCAGCACCGTGCTCACCACGCGGCAGGGCGAGGAGAGTGTCGTTCACCCGCTGCAGCTATGGTCAGAATACCGCTTTAGTAATTCCATTACCGCCCGCATTAGCCGCTCGATTGTCGTTGCCAGCCTGCTCTACGTCGGGGCCAGCCTGCTGCTGCATCTACTAGGCACCACGCTGTCACCAGTGCGCGGCGATCAAGCGCGGCAGATCGACCTCTGGCTCGATCGTGCCTCGTTAGCGAGCTTACTTTGGCTAGCTGCCTTTGTGGTGGACACACTCTGGCTCAATCGCGTCTTCATCCAATGGTTCAGCCGTGGCAAAAGTGACTGGCCTCTAGCCATGCTTCGCACGCACCGTCACGCCAAACTGCACGCCGATAATCTGCGCGACTTTATCGACCTCCAGATGGTCGCCGACTGGACGCGTGATATCGGGCGGCTGACGTTCTTCCCCTTTTATGTGCTCGCATTGCTCATCCTTGCTCGCATGAATCGCTTTGATGCTTGGAGCTGGCCACCAGCACTCATCATCATCTACCTGCTCGTTGTCGTGCTCGTCATCCTCAGTGCCGCACGTGTCCGTGCCGCTGCTGAAAACCTGCGCAGCAAAGCGGTGGCTGAAGTGCAACAACGTTACTCTGCATTGGTAGAAACACCTGCTGCAACCAGGCTCCTCAAAGAAATCAACAACCTTAGCCGCGGCGCCTTTGCCCCCTTCTCCGAACAACCTGTCATGAAGGCGCTCTATTGGCTCCTCGGCGCCCTCGGTGTTGGTGGTCTCTGGCAGGCGCTGGCACAGTGGATGTGATGATCACTCAGGCCGTGTGCGAAACGTAGTCGATCTCCATGAACTCGGCCACCTCTGGAATCCAGCGCTGTTGCACGAAGGCGGTGTGATCGGGATGATCGCAGTAAAAAGCGTAAGCAGCCGCATCGGCGAACTCCATCGAGAGCCCGAACGTGAATGGATTCTTCGCGCTCGTCTGTCGCAGACACTCGAATTTCTGCACGCCTGCGATTTTATCGAGTTCGCAGGCGGCTTGAAGAAAATCACGCTCAGCGGCGGAGTCTAGGGCATGCTTGAGACGAAAGGCGACAGTGTGCCGGATCATGGGATGTGAAATAACGATCTCAGAAGTTCCAGCGTTGCGCTTTTCCATTGGCAGGTGCGACTTCGATGAAATCGATCTCTGCATCCGGCAAATAAAGGCGCATCGTGCCAAGCGGACCTTTGTCTTGGATTTCGATCTTCAACTCCTGCCAGTCGCCTGATTGGATCTCCAACGGGACTGAATGCATGACACTGGGTTCTGCGGAAGTCTTGGGTAGCGAGTCAATCTTACCTGCACCACCGCTTTGGCTGCATACCCGCAGTTTTACCAATGCGGGACCGTTCATCTTTGCCATGCCGTGGCCCAGGAAGGCGGCATCGGGTTTGCCGACTATTTTAAAGCTGAGGATGCCATCGGTGATAGTCGCCTTGCAGCCGCGTTCCTTCCAGCCATCAAGCGGATCGGTGCTGGCAGGCTTCGTCTTGGCCGCGACAGGTTTGTAGGCTGGATTGGGGCGCGGATATGTCGCGCCAGTGTCTTTGAGGAAGCCGTCGATCAGCATTTCGAGCTCCTTCACTTTGTCCGGCATCTTTACCGCGAGGTCATGGGCTTCGCTGATGTCTTCCTTGAGGTTATAAAGCTCTACCGTGCTCGGATTGCCAAACCAGCGCAGTAATTTGAAGTCACCACTGCGCACCCAAACACCGCCCGCCTTGTTGGCACCAGCGTGTGGGTGGTAGTTGAAGTAAGCGGCGCGTTTCAAATCGCCATCGCCCTTCAAGACGCTCGCGTAGCTGACGCCATCAAACTTTTGTTGCTCTGGTTTCGTGACGCCAAGCAGATCAATAACCGTCGGATAAATATCGATAGGACCCACGACCGCATCAATGTTGCTGCCAGGAGCGATCTTGCCCGCCCAGGCCCACATCATCGGCACGCGAGTGCCTCCTTCATAGAGCGTGCCTTTGCCATCGCGCAGCGGTGTATTCAGGGTGGGTGGTTGTGTGCCGGCCCACTTGATCCAGTCATCGTTCGCGGATTTTTTACCCTCCTCGGTGATGTTGCTGTGCACGTTTCCACCGTTGTCGGAGGTGAAAATGATGATCGTGTTGTCTGCGATGCCTTGTTTGTCGAGTTCGTCCAGGATGCGGCCAAAACACTCATCCACGGTCTTCAGCATCGACGCCATGATCGGATTTCCCTGTCGTCCGCTCGGGTCCTTTTTTGCCATGAAAGCCTTCGTGTATTCTTCCTTGTGCCCCCACGGTCCATGCACGCCATAGCACCACAGATTGAGGAAAAACGGCCCACCTTTGCTGCCCTCAATGAACTTCACTGCCTCCGCAGCCTGACGATCCACGATGTACTCACCCACGGGGCCATCCGTGATTGTTCCGATCTTACTCTTTGCCGTCGGATTGCCTTCCAATGTCACGCCATAGGGTGAGAAGTAATTTCCCGGTGGCCCAGGATCAGGATGGCAATGAAAGGCGACATCAAAGCCCTGCTGCTCGGGCCAATGTGGCTCCGTAAGTCCAAGGTGCCACTTTCCAATGTGCGCTGTGCGATAGCCTGCGCCCTTCAACGTCTCTGCGAGTGTGATCTGCGATGGTTCTAGGGAAACGCTGATTTAATCGGCGCGACAGTCAGGAGCAAAAAGAAGTTGCGCCGTGGGGTAAGTTCACAGGCATGGAACGACAACTGAGCTTTGCCCAACAGGAGTACGCGGGGAAGAA
>Ga0114970_10000671_pt1 | contig 25616 bp, 20 predicted proteins | sample M_140205_XF_Meta_FD_87030 | JGI IMG/M metagenome (GOLD analysis project Ga0114970, IMG submission 87030) | Freshwater microbial communities from Lake Montjoie, Canada to study carbon cycling - M_140205_XF_MetaG | ecosystem: Environmental > Aquatic > Freshwater > Lake | place: Lake Montjoie...
GGGTGGACCTGAATACTGGGAGGTAGACCTAGGTGATGCATCACAGACAATTGATCGTGTAATTATATCAAATAGAACTGACGGTTATGGTTATGAAGGACGTCTTAATAACTGGTTATTAAGTATATATGACTATAATAAAACCCTAATATGGGCTCGTATCTATCGAGAGGCACCAAATCCAACGGTAAGTATAGATATATTAAATGCAAATAATGATATGGTTAATATTAGAGTAAAAGACTATAATGAAAGTAGGTTTAATAACTATTTTCATCGTGTATCGGATACAGAATATAATAGTAAGCGTGGATGGGATGGAAAGGGTTGCTATGATACTTGTCATAAAGAAATTTGTGAAGGAGAAAAGAAAAAATGGATTGGAAATAGTAATTGGTATGGTTGCAGAGACTATCGACCAGGTGAATGGGACGCGGAACAAGCAGAAAAGAGGCGTATTGAAGCTGAAGCTGCTGCTGCCGCTGCTGCTGCCGCTGCTGCTGCCGCCGCCGCTGCCGCCGCCGCTGCTAATGCTGCTTCTGAAAATTATCGAGATACATCTAAATGTATATTTAAAGGATATAGCAAACAAGGTGATGGATGCGTATCTTCGAATGGAAATCCAACATACAGCACATCAGGTTTAGCTGGTTATTCGCCACAATCTTTAAATGATTGGTTAAAAGCATTATGGAATAGAGATGGGGGTAATGATAAATCAAAGAGTGAAAGAGCGGTTGTAAATGATTTTATCAATAGGTCTGCTAGTAGTTGGAATTGTAACTTGAGCGGGATGCCTGCACCTATTAGAAGTGGTCCTAGTGGAGAAATAGAATGTATGTCTAGAAACGGCAGAGATTGTCTTTGGGGTCAAAGTCAGTGTGAAGCCAATAAAGCAGCATATGGACAGAACCCAGCTGACAATACTCCTTTGATTTGTGGAGATATGCATAATAGAGTGCACGGTGGCATTGGGTATAATAATCCAGAACATTGGTGTAGGAGAGCGAGAGACCAACTTGGATATTATATTACGGGAACTATGGGATAATAATTATAATTGTAAAATTTAACTAAAAGTTGATATTTTCAACCCACATTTTGCAATTTTATATAATGATAATCATTTTCTTAAAAAATTGAAATTTAAAATATACATTAATATAAGAATTAGTAAAATAATTATCATTATATATAAATGAGCGTAATTGAATTAGTTGCAAAAGATTTTTATTCGGGTGAGCGTAGGTTTTATTTACATACTATTAATAATATCGATATACTTAAAACGGCGTTTGAAATATATTTGCATGAAATAAAAAATGAAAATACAGTGTCGTTTGAAGATGTTAGAATGTTCTTAGAAACAAAATTTAAAGTATTTCGTGTTAAGGATAACACGGAGGTCTTATGGCAATTTTTACTTCCATATACCGAATTTCCTAAAAGCACCGACCAAACTTTTCTAAATAATTTAACAAATGCTATTTATATTGTTGATAATCCTGCAAAGAAATCAAAACATAGCTCAGCGATTCGTTGTTTAAATATTATAAAAACTCATGACACATTATTAGATGAATTAGTAGGAAAATACATTATTATGGCTGTAAGAGGAAATATGTCTGATGAAAAGAAGAGTCTTAAACAGACACTTCTAAAAACGATCGAACACCTCACCTGGTGAATTATTTAGTTTCCATATTACTTTAATATCTGGGTCTATAAATTCTTTAATATAATTTTCAAATATAGTGGTATCATATGTATTTTTATTGGCATTATCTACATTATTATTTCGTTTCTGAAATTTATAGTAATAGTATTTAACTATTACTATTTTTTTGTGTGCATAATATTGCGATTTATATAATTGTTTATTCCTATTATATGTAATCAGTATTGTATTCATTTTTGTGTATTTTTTAAGTGGTCTAATTGTATGAAATTTAGAGCCATATTTATCAATATAAGATAAATGGTCTCCGGTAATAAGTGGATTAAATCGTGTTTTATAAAACATATTATATATCAATGATATGATATGCAATATGAATTATTATTATTTAATATAATTCAATTTTTTAATTTAAATGTGAATATATTTCATTTGAATTAGATAAACGTGTATTTGTAGGTATATGCGAAAAAGATTGGCTGTTTGAGCTAGACTTATTAGATATAGGAACCGCTTGAGTTTGTGGTAAATTTTGATAACCTGAAATTCTACTTTCCATTTCAGTTCTACATTCTTTTTTATTTTGATACGAATTAATAGGATAAGAATACTCTGTAATATTTTGAGCGGAGTTACTACCTGTAATTGGATTAATTGTAAATTTTGGGTCTATTCCTAAATTTCCCTTTTGCGGTGTTTTAAACTGAATAGGTAGTGGCTTCTTTACATTGGTTGAATCATTTTGATGATAGTTAAGCTCATCGGAACGTTTTCGTGTATACAATATAGCTCGTTCAAAATCAAAATTCGCGCTATTATTATTTTCTAATGAATTCATACTATCTATATAAAAATATAATATTTTATTTTGTAGATTTTTACATTATATTACTATTTATGTAAATCGTTTTACTTTTTGCGATGTCCAAATTTAACAACGCCTTTGTCCGTTTTGTAACCGATTATATCACCGACTTCATCATCTTCTAATTTGGCATATATATCTCCATTTTTATAATCAATATAGTATTGTTTACCCTTATAGTCTAAAATATCAACTTCAATACCCTCCTCTTCTTCGGATTCTACCTTAGGCTCTACCTTAGGCTCTACCTTAGGCTCTACCTTAGGCTCTACCTTAGGCTCTACCTTAGGCTCTACCTTAGGTTCTACCTTGGGCTCTGCCTTAGGCTCTACCTTAGGCTCTACTAATTGTGGAGATTGGTAATTTAACATCATACTTTTTTCAAGTGTATCTGGTGTCAAAACTTCAATATTTAAATTATATTTATTGACTAAAAGATTAAGCACCTCTGACCGCGACTTATATATTTTAAGTTGCTTGGCAAGTAGCTCACATTCCGATGTCTTTTGTGACAATTGAATCTGTATATTTTTTAATATAGATACTTTGCGTCCATCTTCTTGCTCTCTTTCTAAAAGTCTTTCTTTTATTGTAAGTTGCTCTAATCTTATAATATAGTCATTTTCTAATTGATTTAGAATATTTTCTCGATTTGCAATTTCTGACTCTTTTACTGATACCATTTCCATTTTGTCTGTGTAATCATCATGCATATTTGATACTTCAAGCATATTGCTTTTTAATATAGTTATTGCACTTTTAATTGATATTATAGAATCATCAACTGTTTGTTCAAGATTTTGAACGGATATCATTTTAGATTTATTTTAATAAGATTATTGTTTATTATAAGTATTTATTCTTTATATTAGAATATATGAGCGTCCCTATTCTACATAAAGTGTATAGTTTTATGAATAAAATGGGATTTATAGATAAAATACCTAGTAATTTAAATCAGGTTTCAAATGATCTATATCTTTTAAACGATATACATCACTATGTTTATTTAGTAGTATCAAATAATATTCTAAATAAAAAAGAAAAACACAATCATTTAAATGATTTAGGTATTTTCACAAATGATAATATTAAATATATATTACAAAATAAAAAAAAAATCATAGACCCTATTGAAAATATTTATAAAAAACGATGGAGTAATAACGTTACCATTAAAACAGGAGGTTTTAAAAGTAGACATCCTTCACCCGATATTACAATAACGGATTGGGTATTTTTTCCATTATGGTCACTAGAAAATGCACCAATTATTGGGCCTTTCGCAGGAATACCCTTAGATTTTATCAGTGTAACATTGGCAAATATGGATTTAATTGTTGAAAGTATGACAAAAATAGTTGAAAATATTCGCGACCCACTTTTACAGACAGCTATGTCTGCGTTTTCAGTAGGAACCGCAGGGGTTGGATTAGCCATTACTCCATTTGTTGTGCCAATTGTAAATAAATTGGTTGATTTACTTGTTCATATGACAGAGCATTCTATCGATATGATTAATATGTGTTTTAATATAAGTCGTAAAAATTTTGGTCTTGCATATTTATTATTAATGGAAATCATCCCACCATTAAATGAATTAATAGATAAAATTATCAATTATGTAGTTATCATCAATAAGTCTATTAAAAGAAATGTGCGATTCATTGACATGTTTATTGATTATATTGATGCCTATGATGATATATTAAAAACATTATTATATCCTCAAGTCGAATTATATAAACATATTGAACCTTATACGGAAAAAATACATGAAATAGCAAATACTATTAATAATTTACCGGTTGGTAATATCCCGATTGCATCTCAATTCGCAAATACAATGAAGTTAAAAATTACTGATATTTTAAAAAAAATTGAAATTAATATTAATAAACTTAAAACAAATAAAAGCAACGCATTATGATTTATCATCGGATTTTAGAAATTATATCAAAATCTATAAAAGATAATGATAAAAAAACAGAGATATTACATATTATAAAAGAATTATTAAAAAAAAAATGTAATAGTTGTGAAGTATTTTTTGATATCTTTAAACATATTGGTATTGATATCAAAAATTTATATAATTCAATAGGACCCTATTTATTTATAGCTTTCTCAGATAATAAATGCTGTAGTTTAGTATGGAAAGTTGATAAATATATAGATATTGAAGGAAATCCAGTCATCGTGCCATCAAGATGTGCTAAAAATAGAATCGATAAATCATCATTATATTGTCGAAGTCATAATAATCCTAAATTAAATGAATATTGTAAATTATGCTCAAAAGACATGGAAGAATGTATATACCATCAAAAAAATTGGGAACATTTTGGAAATATATTCCAATTTAATTTAAATCCATGTTTTAAGGGTAAAAATATAGATAATTGTTATAATCAAAGCTATACTAGCTCTTTGGAAGATATACGGTGTATAAGCTATGCCGAATTCTTTATTGAACAAAATAAGAAAAAATGGATGAAATATGCAAAAAATATTTCAGTTAACCTTTTAGATAACAAGGCTAATAATGTTAGTATACAATATGATACAATGCATAAACAAAATAATGATGTTATTATTTCAAAGAAGAAAACAAAAAATAGTAGTGATTTATCTGATATTAATTATAAAATAGATATTAATAATATTGATAATATTGATTTAGATAATGATCACCTATCGATTTTTTGGTGTCTACTGTTAAATCATATATTTCATAATAATCCAAAAATTGAAAAATCGATATCAACCATAACAATATTTGATAAGGACGATGTTTCGTTATATACAAATGACAAATTCGTATATAATTCTAATTTTAAAATAGAAGGTATATTATTAAATAGTGATATTGTTGTTTTTAGTGATGAAATTGAAAAATATGTAAATTCAATTGATATTTCAAAAATAGATGATAAATTAATAAAAGTATTTATAAAAGAAGTATTACAATAGAATATATATAATGTCAGGTGAGCTAAGTATTAAAGAATATTTTTTAGATTTATTTAATACTTTTAACTTTGATAAAGACAAAATACATGATCAAGTTAAACGAGATTTACATCGTATGATTATAAATATAAATGGCACACAAATTAAAACCATTGAGCAATTTTATAAATTATTAAATAATTTAGATATTTCTCTTATATACAAAAGAATGTTATGGGTTCTTCCAACACAAGTATCTATGGTTTATTTTTATTTTTATTTACACAATTATTATATTAAAAAGAAAAATACATATGCCGTTGCAGAACTATCTGATAGTAATCGATATTCAAATGATTTTATAATAAATATAGATATAATCGATAGTAATAACATAGATATACATTTTATTAAAAACTTTAGAGTTCTTGATACAAGTATCACCTCTATCCCAACAATATACAATATATTTGTAGATGTTGATATTAAAATTGGTAAGTCAAAAATGATATATTTTAAATGGAAAGAGGTTATTATCTAATTTCATATATTTAAATTATGTTTTAACATATAGATTTCTAATAATATATAAAGCAATAATACATTATTAGAAATAATAAAATTATGAATAACTCAAGAGATATTATAATAGGAGCAAAAAATACCACGTTTAATTCTAATAAACAAAATAATAATAAAAATAGTTTATTAATAGAGCCCTTTAAAACAACAAAAAAATATTTTTCAAATTTAGAAAACATATATTTTTTAATAATAAGTATTTTTCAATTATTAACTATATCAATATTACCAGAGAATTGGTCACCTACCGGACCATATAGCACAAGTATACCGCTACTATTATGTCTAATAATGGATATTATAGTTGATTGTTTAAAATGGATAAACACATATAGAGATGATTGTATAAAAAACAATACTATATATAATATTTGGGATTTTAAAACAAAAAAATGGATTAATAAAAAAAATATGACTATATATCCCGGAGACATTATTTCATTAAATAAAAATATGGTTATACCGATGGATATATTACTTATTGATTATAATTCAAAAGATTTTTGCAAATTGTCTCTTTCAAATTTAAATGGAGAATCTAATTTAATTACTATAATGAAAGTATCTAATAAATATAGATTAGAAGATTTTGTATTTTCTAAGATTTCTATAATAAATAATAATAAAAATAGTATATTTGATATAGATGGAAATATTACATTTGAAAATGGAGATATAATTAACTGGGATAGTCGCATGTTTATGGTTAATGGCTCGAAAATGATATCAGAAGGAGGTATTGGGGTAGTATTATCCTGTTCAATTGACCTTAAATTAATTAATTCTCAACCAGAGGATTATGAATGCAATAAAACAAATAGCTCTATGAATAAGATAAGTAATTTTATGATGAATACTACAATATATATATTAATTACAATTGTAATCTCTATAACTCTTACTAAATCACACTATAATTTTAAAAATAATATAAATAATATAAATATTTTAGAGATTATCGGTTTTTTTATATTAAACATAGTGCAAAATTGGATTGTATTAAATGGTCTGATTCCTTTTTCAATTAAAATATTATTAAATTCTATAAAACATTTTCAATCAAAAAAACTATTATCACATCATAATATTAAAATGAATACACCTTATTTAGTTGACCAATTTAGCTCAATTGAATATGTTCTTTCCGATAAAACAGGAACTATAACAAAAAACAACTTAGAATTAATGACATTAGTTGATTTTGATAATAATATTTATAATTTAGAAGAAACAACCAAACTAATTCCAAAAGATATATTAAGAGCAATTGGACTATCAATTGGATTTGATGAGGGCGAATATTGCACACCTGAAGATAAAACAATACATCAACGATATATATATTTAAATAGTCAAATTGAATATATTAATGATGAAATTAGATTAAATTTATATGGCAATATAGAAAATCATACACGGATAAAATTAAATAATTTAAATTTTTCAACATTACGACCAATTAGTAGCTCAATATTTTATGATATTGTCAATGATAAATATTATATATACACTAAGGCATCTATTTCAAAATTAAGGACAATTATAACTAACGACGATATAATTAAATTAGATAATATTGACAAAACAATAACAACTATTGACCCTAGTTTAAGAACTATCGCTATTGGAAAGCGTGAAATTTCATCATACCAAATAGAAAAACTGGAAAAATTAAATCAAATAGAAAAAGATTTATATGTTTTAGAATTTGAATGTGATCTACAATTAATTGGTATTTTAGGAATACAGGATAAATTAATTGATAATATATCAACAACAATCCAATGGTTATTATATAATAATATTTCAATCGGTATTTTAACAGGTGACCGTAAAGTTACAGCAATCGCAATAGCAAAACAATCTGGATTAATTTCAGATGATATTAAAATAATAACATTAGATAATGTGGATAGTTTGCGTAATATCTATATATACAAAACTGAATTAGTAGATAGCGAAACTTTAATTGTTTTTAATAATTATTTTTTAATAGATGTAATCTCATCTACACATTCAAAAAACATGTTATATGAAATATTAAAATGCAAACCTTTATTATTGGGGTATGCATTAACTCCATCAGGTAAAAAAATAATAGTCGATTTATTAGAAACAATTAATATTAAAACACTAACAATAGGTGATGGTTATAATGATATACCAATGATTCAAACCGCTAATATAGGTGTGAGTGTATCTGATAGTATACATACAAAATCAGATTGTCATATTGATAATTTTAATGGACTTATAGATGTATTTAAATATGGTTATCAAATTAGTATAAGAAATCAAATTATTGCACTATTTACTGTATATAAATCATGCTCAATTGGATTTATACTGTCTTGGTATCTTCTTTATGCACTAAGTGATAAAGCACTATTTACATTTGTAATATTTCAAGGATTTAACTTATTATGGTGTATCATACATCCAATGGATTATACATTATCTATTGAAAAGGGACTAAATAAAGATATTATAAAAAATACAAAAAACATTTTAAACCCATATTCAATGTTATTTTGGATACTTATTGCGGCATTTCATTCAACTGTATTATTTATTACACTTAATCATCTTATGACAACTACTAGTATTGTAACATTCATGATTATTTACCAGGTTAATTGTATGTTATTTTCTTTCGACATATCATATCGCAGTATATTTTATCAATGTATTAATACAATATTTTATATGTTTTATTTAGTCTTTTTTGATATAGGTATAAAGTCATTTTTAGATATTTACTTATTAAATACACGACCAATATTAGTTTATCAATCTATAGTGCTAATATCTCATTTGATAATATCTTTATATTATCAAAAAAAAATTTTATGTAATAATATTGCAAGTAAAGATAAAATGCAAAAAAAAGGCAAATATTTTAATTAAATGTAATTATTAAACATCATCGTCCGAATCAGAAGGTAGCTTATCCCACTTTGAATAATCTGTTAGCTTTGTTGGTGCTTGAGGTGGTGGTGATGGTGATGGTACCTGAGGTGGTGGGGATGGTACTTGAGGTGGTGGTGATGGTGATGGCACCTGAGGTGGTGGGGATGGTACTTGAGGAGGTGGTGATGGTGATGATGATGATGGGGATGGTGCTTCTTGGCTCTCTATAATTAGTATTATATTTTCACGAAACACTTCTTCTATAACCGTATTTTTTGATACTTCCATATTATTAGGACTTAATAATATTTCCTCACTACCTATCCGGACCGGCCATTTTTTTTTATCATTATTAAATTCCCCAATTATTCTAGCCGATCTATTATTAAGGTCTTTTCTGTTTTGTAATCTTTTAATAGTAATATCGTCATCTAATTTAATATTACACGCTATTAACATTGATGGAGATAAACGATACTTTTTTTCATTAATTATTAGTATCCATGATTTTTTAGAAATATCAAATTCGGTTAATGTATGCAATGTTCCTTGCATTCCACTCAATGGTCCAGGAATATGTGTTGTAACTGTAAAATCTATATATACCTTTTCACCTATTGACAATTTTGGTGTTTCAAATTCTACTTTTAAGTTTACAGCATTTACACTATTAATTTCATTAAAATCGTTTATAGTGCCGATACTACCATCTTGCATTAAAACTCGTGTATTTTTACTTAACCATTTATATTTATTATCTAAAGGTTGCATTTTAATTAATAAATCAGGATTTAATGTCATTACTGAATGGGTTGATGGTGTTTCATCGGATTCTAAAGAAATTCTACGAACACGCGCTTGGCTAATTACATCTTCCGATAAAGGTGTATCAAATGCACGACAAACAATAGGTATAATTGATACGTGATTATCAAATTGTATTTGTTCACTTTCTGGTGTATCAAATAAATAATGAAGTAAATAATTTAAACTTAAACTCCTTCCTTCTTTTATTATTTTTTTTTCAAGTCTTTTTAATTTATTAATATCATAGTGTTCGGTCTTACTTGTTTGATGATTAAATCTTATAACACCTAAATATTCTTCTAATCCATCTGATTTATTAGGTGTAAATGTAATACTAATATCATTTACTTTACTGTTTTCAACATGATTTCTTATATTTGTTTTAAAATCGCGGTTACCTGGTTTAGCATCTTCGGCAGTGTTTACTTCTGTTGGAGCTAATTCGGTTTTTATAAACAATTTAGCCCTGTCAGTCAGTGCTCTGGATCTATCTAAATGCTCAAAAAGTCTATTATTTTTTTTGTAAAATGCAATAATTGCCGCAGCTTGCGAGCTTTTTGCTGAAATACCCGCATCAGTAACTGTAATTATTGAGGCATTTCGCGGAACATCAATTGGAGTGAGAAAATCAACACTCATAATACCATGTGCTATAATAAAATAGCTGTACCTATTCTTACCAACCATTGGTTTTCCACCTATATAATTATTAATCTTTTTAGATTTTTTTTTAATATTATTAACTATATTTTTTTTTGTTTTTTTAGACTTTCTATTATTAAACACTTGTCTTTTAGATTTTTTTTGCTTTTTATTAATTCTAGACATATTATCTATTAATATATATATATAAAATATTTTATTATTATTTTTATAAAAGTAAAGTATTTAAAGCAAATCCAATAAATATGTATAAACATAATAATGTTATTGATAATTTTATTGGTATTACTGCTTAGTGTTGTAGTAATTTGGTATATGTATATTTTTTATAAAACAATATATTTGAAAACAATTGATAATAATTTTAGGTTTTTAAATGGTAAAAATAAATTTGAAAACAATTGATAATAATTTTAGGTTTTTAAATGGTAAAAATAAATTTGAAAAATAATATATTTAAGAATATTATTACTTAAATATCTTATAGTATGGATTATCCTACATATTTAAATAATACATTTGAAAATTCAATTTTCCAATGCGAAGATGTATATGGTGATAATAAATGTTTTTATAGAAGTGCAGTTAATTCTTTAATATGGCGTTCCGATTTAAATACATTGAATATTGGAAAAACACTTATATCTAAAAATAAATTTAACACTAAAAATAACTATGAATTAGTATATAATAATGCCTATAGTCCAATTCTTGACAAATATGAAGACGCTTCTGAATTTCAATCGGATGCATCAGCACATTTAGAAAATAAAATTACAAAATGGGTAAATAAAAATAGAAATAAAATATATGAGCCATTGGGTTCATATATTTATGATATAGTTCGAATGACCCATGATATGTCAATTGATGATTATGTAAATAGACACATTGAAACATCTGATTTATGGGGAGGATTAATAGAACAAATAGCTATTGCTAATATTTATAAATGTCCTATAATTATATTTCGACCAACAACTTATAATTTTAAATCTAAAAAAATTAATGAAGGAATTATTAAAGAATCTACACCTAATAAAAATGTTCGTTTCCAAATAACACAAGTATTAACTCCAACTAAACATAAAAACTTACCATTATATTTAATGTGGAAAAGATATGGTTTTGGAATGGACCATTATATGTCTCTATACCTTAAAGATTTTGCAAATGAAGAATTGATACTTTCTAATTGTGTCTCATCGTAATTTAAATGCAAATAAGAAGCAAATGGTAATATACATTTATATATAAGATCGTTTTTGTTATTCGTTTCATCTAGTATTTCATCTGTGTTATATAATTTAGAATGTATAATATCAATCATATCTCGGTTATTAGTTAGATACTTAACTATCTCATTTAATTTTTCATCCATGTTTAATGTCTCTTTTTCGTTCATAAGTTTAAATATCTATATTATACATATTTAAAAAGTTGTTTAGTAATTAAACTTAATAACAAATGTTAATAGAAAAAATAAATGGAGATGATGAATTTGTAACTACATTACTTTTTCCAAAGTTTGATCAATTCATTCAACAGCATAATAATAATAAAGGGTCATTGTCTACATTGTTTTATTGTTATAAAATAAATATATGTGGTTATGTAAATGATATTGCTAATAAATTATATAATGAAACAGTTTTAAAAAAAAATTATTTTCGGGAAACAAACTTTTTTTATTCAACTAAAAGTTTTTATATTATTGATTGTTGCGAATTTTATGGTAGAATTCTAATGGAATTTATAATAGAATATACTGAAAATTTAAGTGTTTTAAATCAAAAACATTTATTTATTTTGCATAATTATGAACAACTAGATAATGAAACACAAAATAAAATAGCATCAAAAATAGATAGAACTATTAATTCCGCATATTTTTGGATAACATGTAAAAATATTGCTAAATTAACACGAAAACTTTATAACAAAATTAATATAGTAACAATACCTGTACCCAACTTTAACAATATTAAATTATATTTAAATAAATTTTTAAATAAAATGAATATAAAAATGTTTGAACCGGTTTTAGATAAAATTATACAAATATCGGAGGGTGATATTTATAAAGCAGTTCTGTATATTGAAATATTTCAAATAGATAGAAACATAATAAATCGTAATTTATTAGATAATGATATTGATAAAATAATTAATTGTATAATAGATGAATCATTCATTGAAAAGGGATATTATGAAATGAGAGAACTTGCATTTCAATGTCTTGAAAAAACAGATATGATAAATGTTATTTATAAATTATTAAATAAAATAATATATTCTGATAATTTTACTCAAAATCAAAAAAAAAAAATTATATATGATATTGCAGATTTACAAAATAAGGAAAAACCTAATTGTAAAGGGATATATATATTAGAAGCGATACTAAGCAGACTTATTATGATATATCATAATAATGATACTGATATAAATGACACATCAAATTCGCAAGATATCATTACAATATAATCACTACTAAATTTATGATAACACTGTAATAATTAAGTATATTTAAATAATAATGATTTAAAAGCATATTGATATAATTTAATAAATCCTTCGATATACTTAGTTCTATCTTTAATATACTCAAATGATATGGTTGCAAACAATATATCCGTTGTTCCATTAAATGGAAATCCATCAACATTTTGAGTAAATGGCACTCTAAAATAAATAGAAATTGGGAAAGTATTAGATAATTCATATACAATATAAAATTCAATTTTATGTTTGTTTAAATATTCCCTATTAGAATCCATAAACTGATTTATTAACTGTAATATCTGTTCGTAATAAGACAATAGATATGAAGTATTTTCCATAATATGCTTATTCATACTATATATTATTTGATAAGGGGGATATTTATTTAAAATTATAATATTGATTATCTCTTTTAACATAAAATTTTTTAGTAAATAATTACACATTTGAACCACTTTTTCACCATATAATAAACGAGTTATTACAGGTAGGGTCACTTGGGTCTTATCATATTCAATAGATAATTCTCTTTTTAAAAATATCGGTTGATATTTAGCAGCGGTTTCTGTTAGCATTTGTTTATAATTAAATATTATACGATTCACAAATAATTCGGGTCTATCAATACACGATTTATAAATAGCTGTATATAAAATTAATGTAGTATTACCCATGCTTTGACTTTCATTATAAATATTAACTATTTCATAAAATTTTTTTGCTTTAATAGGATTATCAAGTGTAATAAGAGTATCCATAATATATGCTTTAATTTTTTGTAAAGTTATTGGGTCTAAAATATGTGATACATCAATTAATTCAAGTTTATGACTATGTATAAATGTGTCTGGGTTAAACTCTAACTTATATTGTATTGTATCATTTTTATAGATATAATTTAATATAAAATTATATAATATATTTTCAAAATTATTTGAATTCTGACCAATTATATAAGGTAGAATAATATCTATTTCTGCTTCACTTAAACCAATTTCTTTATATGATTCATCTATTTTATTTTTACAATAGAGAATAATATTAGATTTATTTATCTGATTATTATTTTCAAATATATGTTGTATTAAACGATAATTACAATATATTTTATATAGAAAATCTAGACGGTTTTTTCTTTTTTCAACTTTGGATTCAAGCATTGGGTCTGACATAGTGATCATTTTTGTTAGGTCCGTTATCATATCATGTAATCCTAAAAATAATGTGTATCTACTTCCAAAGGATACCGCATTTATTGCCCAGTTCCACACATTTAGAATATTATGATTATCTAAATTGTAAAATGTAATATCTATCAATTCGGCACCACTCTCTAATAATAATTCCTCTATAGGACTCTCTAATAATAATTCCTCTATAGGACTATCTATTTCAAAACCCTTATAATCAATTATATTCATAGACAGCAAAAGACGTAGTGTTATTAAACTTTCTTGATTATAAATATGAGTTAATTTAACCTGACTACCTTTAGGTTTTATTGTATATCCATTTAAAAATCGGCTTTCTGTATGATCATCAATTAATGGTAATTGAAATTCGATACCATTCTTACTAGGAAAAAATTCGGTTAATTTTGTTAAAAAAGCGCTATTTCCAAGTAATTTTCTATAAAATGTTTCATCAATATCATTATAAATTTGTGCATGACTTGAAATTAAACTAAAACAAGCTCTTTCTACTATAGATATTAATATTTCATTTAATTGTTTTGCAAATATACAATTTGGATTAACTATAATAGTTGAATCTAAATCGGTTGCAGAATTTGCTACAGGTGGAATATCTTTAATATTTAAAACATCCATTTTTTCTAAATATTCTACAAAAACTTTTAGAGCTGCTCCACCTTTTACAAAAAAACGATAAAATATTCTATGAATTGGAATAACTATTGTTTCTAAATTTTCAATTGATATATCTTTTAAATCTTCCAAATCCATAAACCTATGTATTTTATTTAAAAATTCATTATAGAATACCATATTTTGAGGGTCGCGTAAGGTTGTGCTGTATAAATTATATATATCTAAAGTAGGTGTTGAAATAATACGTTTTATATAATTGTGTAGTGTAATATCTCTATATAAACTATCTTCCAATTTATAAAAAAAATCTATATTTAAATAAAATAATGTGTTATCATCTTTGTATAACTCCGTTGTAATATTACGAAGTATAGTTAGTTTATCCATATATATATTTTATAGAATATATTAATTTACAAATAAAGATATTAATAAATGTTGTGTTGCATATTTATTTACAGTTTATATTTTTTTTCTATTAATATATAAAAATATAAATAGTAAAAATTATAAACTTGATATCAATGAGTTTATTTCAAATTGAATTTGATAAGTATGACCACGATTTTTGCGAGGCATCTATTTATAATACAGGCTCTGAATATATTAATTCAATAAGTGCATTATTTATAAGTTTTATAGGTATGTTTGGTCTATATTATAATACTCATTATTCAGATAATATATCGATGTTATATTATAGTTTAATTATAAATGGTATAACTTCATGCATATATCATCATACCCATTATATTGGATGGGGTCTTTTAGACAGATATTCAATGATATATATATCAACATATTGTTATAATATATTTATATCTCTATTATTTACTAATAATTTATTCGTAACCCATTTATTAAGATTAAGTGTAGTAACATATCTGACAATTTTAAGCACAACCGCTGGCCTACATAACGAATTAATGTTTAACAATTTATTTGGATTTTTTTTAGCAACTATATTATTATTTCTTATTAGTTTACGAATGAAATATACAAATCTCCCTAAAATTATATTTTATTATGGATTAAAGGGGATTACACTAATAAGTATAGCCGGCATATCTTGGATAATAACCGAAAATCTATGCAATACATATCCAATAATGAAGTATTTATTTGGACACGCCGTATGGCATATAGCAGTATCATTAGGAGGTTATTATATATCACTCATACCTATATATTTATCAAAAAAACCTATATTTAATCATATAATCAATATTAAATATAAATATAATATTCCGTATATATCTGAATAAATAGTTATAAATATATTTATTTAATTATAAATATATTTATTTAATTATAACCAATTACTAATTATTTAAAATTACATATTATCAATAAATATATAGTATACACATGGCATCAAATGAAAGATTGATAACGCCAGTATTAGTGAATAGGCCTACGCAGTCAACGGGGTCAAAAAGTGTTCTTGTTAGTAAAGTGACTACTAGCTCAAAACCTACAATAGTAAGATCTGCACCAGTTGCCGAACCTATCAAATCTGCGGTTACCGTAACAGAAACTAATAAAATTTCAGGCAATACAGATTCATCCAATTTTATAGATGAAGCCTCTTATCAAGCATATTTAGCGGCACAATTAGCTGTTCTTATAAACAATACAACAATAAATATATTAAGTATTTTTGGAAATTTAACAATATCAGATGTAGGTAGCTTATATAATAATAGTGTTGTTAATGCAAATACAATTATTATTAAAAAAAGCTTAAATCAAATTAAAAGTAGTTTAATAACTAATATAACCAATGATATTTATAATGGAAGCGTAATTAACAAAAGTAATTTATATAATTTTTTACATTTATTATTTCCATCCGTAAAATCAAATACAAATTTGATGATTTCAGATTTATTATCTAACACACAAATACAGCAAAATATTATTGGTAATACCGATTACATTAATAATGTATTATTTATAAATGGAAATATAATTAGTAATATTGTTAGTAATATTAATACATACAAATACATATCTGCTGCGGAATATATATATATTAATGGGAATATCAATAATGATAATTTATTTGGAATGTTAGATTTACTATATCCCTATGTAAAACCAAATGTAAATTCAAATGTAATATCAGTAATAACAAATTATAGTGGAAATCTACTTACACCATATTATTCACCTTTGATATCAAATATTGATACAACCGCCTTAAATAATATAGTTGCAAATTTGAGTATTTATCAATATATGAAATATAGCTCGGAGCTATATATTAATGGTAATATCATCAATGACAGGTTATATAATATGATGAACTTGTTATATCCAATTGTAAAATCTAATATAGATAATACACTCTTATCTACAATTAATAATTATAATGCAAATCTATTAACTCCATATTATTCACCGATTGTTGCAAATATTGATATAGCTCGACTTAGTAATTTATCGAATAATGTAAGCATTTATAACTATATGATTAATAGCTCAAATGTGTATATTAATGGTAATATTAGCAATGACGGTTTGTATACTGCTATGGATTTATTATATCCTAGTGTAAAATCAAATATTAATACATCATTGTTATCCACAATAACAAATTATACCGGAAATCTATTAATTCCTTACTATTCTACACTTGTTGCAAATATCGACAGTATTTCACTGCGCAATGTATTATCAAATGTAAGTGCTTATACCTATATGCAAAAACATGCAAATCTATATATAAATGGCAATATAAGCAATGATGGTTTGTATAGTATGATGGACCTATTATATCCTACTGTGAAATCTAATATAGATAATAACCTTTTATCTACAATTACAAATTATACTGGAAATCTATTAACTCCATACTATTCACAAGTTGTTGCAAATATCGACAGTATAACACTAAGCAATGTATTATCAAATATAAGTTTTTACAGCTATGCACAGAAATATGCAAATATATATATTAATGGTAATATAAGCAATGATGGCTTGTATAGTGTGATGGACCTATTATATCCTAGTGTAAAATCAAATATTAACACGTCATTATTATCCACAATTAATAATTATAATGCAAATCTATTAACTCCATATTATTCCACATTTATTGCAAATATCGACAGTATAACACTAAACACTGTATTAGCAAATGTAAGTGCTTATACCTATATGCAGAAATATGCAAATCTATATATAAATGGTAATATTAGCAATGATGGTTTGTATAGTATGATGGACCTATTATATCCTATTGTGAAATCTAATATAGATAATAACCTTTTATCTACAATCACTAATTATACCGGAAATCTATTAACTCCATATTATTCACCAATGGTTGCAAATATCAATAGTATAACACTAAGTAATGTATTAGCAAATGTAAGTATTTATAATTATATGATTAATAGCTCAACCGTGTATATTAATGGCAATATCAGTAATGATGGTTTGTATACTATGATGGACTTGTTATATCCTAGTGTAAAATCAAATATCAATAAATTATTATTATCTACAATTATAAATTATACCGGAAATGTATTAAGTCCATATTATTCACCAATTATTGGAAATATCGACAGTCTAACACTAAGTAATGTATTATCCAATGTAAGTTTTTACACCTATACACAGAAACATGCAAATCTATATATTAATGGCAATATAAGTAATGATGGTTTGTATACTATGATGGACTTTTTATATCCCAGTGTAAAATCAAATATTGATACATCATTATTATCTACAATTAAAAATTATACAGGAAATATATTAAGTCCATATTATTCACCATTTGGTGCAAATATGAATACAGCTGAACTAAACAATGTATCCGTAAATGTTAGTATTTATAACTACATACATAAATATGCAAATGTGTATATAAATGGTAATATAAGCAATGACGGCTTATATATTATGATGGATTTGTTATATCCCGGAGTAAAATCAACAATAGATAGTCTGTTAGTATCAGATATAATAGCATATAGTGACACCTTACTATCTCCCATTTATTCACCATTTATATCTAATATAAATACAAATATAATCGAAAATTTAGTAAGTAACCTAAGTCTTTATACATATATAAATAATTATGCAAATGTGAATATTAATGGAAACATTAATAATGATGGTTTGTATAATATGATTAATTTTATCTTTGATATAAATACAGTAACTTCAACAATTAAAAATTATAGTGGCAATCTACTTACTCCATATTATTCATCATCTGCCGAAAATATTAATATAAGCGTAATTAGTAATCTAGTTGCAAATATAGGTCTTAATAACTATTTACGTAATAAGGAAAATCTATATATTAATGGTAATATAAATAATGATGGGTTGTATAATATTATGAATCTACTCTACCCAAATGTAAAAGCAAATGTGGATAATAACCTAGTATCTACAATTATCAATTATACTGGAAATCTATTAAGTCCACATTATTCACCATTTGTTGCAAATATTAATACAGCCGAACTAAATAGTGTATCCGCGAATGTTAGTCTTTATAAATATATGAAAAATAACAGTAATGTATATATTAATGGTAATATAAGCAATGATGGCTTGTATATTATGATGGATTTGTTATATCCTGATATAAAATCAACTATAGATAGTCTGTTAGTATCAGATATAATAGCATATAGTGGCACCTTACTATCTCCCATTTATTCGCCATTTATATCTAATATAAATACCAATATAATCGAAAATTTAGTAAGTAACCTAAGTATTTATACATATATAAATAATTATGCAAATGTGAATATTAATGGAAACATTAATAATGATGGTTTGTATAATATGATGAATTTTATATTTGATATAAATACAGTAACTTCAACAATTAAAAATTATAGTGGCAATCTACTTACTCCATATTATGCATCATCTGCTGAAAATATTAATATTGGTGTAATTAGTAATCTAGTTGCAAATATAGGTCTTAATAACTATTTACGGAATAAGGTAAATCTGTATATTAATGGTAATATAAGTAATGATGGGTTGTATAATATTATGAATCTACTCTACCCAAATGTAAAAGCAACAGTGGATAATAACCTAGTATCTACAATTCTAAATTATAGCGGGAATCTGCTTATGCCATATTATTCACCATTTGTTGCAAATATAGATTATAGTATAATAAGTAATCTATCTGTAAATTTAAATCATTACAACTACATGCAAAATAACGCAAATTTGTATATTAATGGCAATATAAGTAATGATGGGTTGTATAATATCATGAATTTACTTTACCCGAATGTAAAAGCAAATGTTGATAATAACCTTGTATCTATAATTCGAAATTATAGTGAAAATGTATTAAGTCCATATTATTCACCAGTTGTTGCAAATATAGATGCTAGTATATTAAGTGGTATATCTGCAAATTTAAATCATTATAACTACATGCAAAATAACAGTAATTTATATATTAATGGTAATATTAGTAATAATAGTTTATACACTATGATGAATCAACTTTACCCTAATGTAAAAGTAGATGTAGATAATACACTACTAGCTGCAATTCTAAATTATAGGGGAAATCTGTTAATGCCATATTATTCACCCCTTGTTGTTAATATAGATTATAGTATAATAAGCAATATATCTGCAAATTTAAATCATTACAACTACATGCAAAATAATGCAAATTTGTATATTAATGGTAATATTAGTAATGATGGATTGTATAATATCATGAACCTATTTTATCCAAATGAAAAAACAACGGTAGATACATATATGTTGTTAACAATTAAACGATATGCTAATACACTACTATCACCGGTATATACACCCCATGTAGATAATATTAATATAGAGAAATTAAATGAATTAGTTTCAAAAGTTAGTCTTTATAAATATATGAATGCAAGCACTAATATTTATATTAATGGAGGTATCAGCAATGATGGATTATATGCAAGTATGAACTTACTATTTCCTGAAGTGAAATCAACCATGGATAATGAGCTATTATTAACACTTAAACCCACAAATTCAAATATTATTAGTAATATATATTCTAATTTAATTGTAAACATAGATGATATTAGTTTAAATAATCTTATATCAAATGTAAGCTTGTATAATTATATAAATTATAATTATAATCTAAACATTAATGGAACTATTGATGTTGATAAATTAAATAATATTTTAAATTTATTATATTTTAATACAAATGTAAATAAAAACTTTAGAACAGTATCGCGTCAGTTTAAATATAATAAGTAATAAATATTAACATATATCGATTTAAATATACACAAAATATAACATTTAATAAAAACTAACAACTAATAAATTATTAAATATTATATTTATATATGGAATTACCAAATATAACAATTAACAATATAAATTTTACATTAGTTGGTTATAATAGATTTAATGAAATCATTGATAGAGATGCTCTAAAGGTTATCTCCAGAACTGATGATGGACAAATTTTTGAGCTATATTTATATCAATCCGATACATCACTTGGATTTTGGAGGTTAGGATGTAATAATAGAGGACAACTATATAAGGGTGAAAATGATTATGTGCAGCAAACATTTATTCATTTAAGATTACAGGAATTTATTAATAATAATATATCAAAAATTAAAGATATACCATTTATCAATATACATCCTGAAATAGATATACCTACCAAAGAAAGAATAGAATCAATATATCCTGAAATTTTAAATAGCCATTTTCCATTGTGTTATAGTAAATTAGTAATGTATAAATGCACATTAAATCATTATATAACTAAAATAATTAATGATTCTAGTCGAATGGTTAATGTTGCATCATTTATTGATTTTAATAAAAATATTGATAATAAATGTGGAAGTTGGAAAAAAAACCCAAAAGAGCATTTAGAGGCTTTTGCTCAAAATTTTAGTGAACACTATGAATTAGATAAATCAAGTGTGCGATTTTTATATAATGGTATTTATGAATATGAATCACACGAATTTGATGGGAAAACACCTGTGCTTTTAAACATTATATATAATATTTTTATTTGTACTTTAGTATCTCGAATTGAAGAACCAACATTATATTTATATTATGCAAATTATAAAATAGTTTATAATGATACAGTAAAAAAAGGGAGTTTATTAGTAGATAATTATTACTTTCCTTTGTTTTTAACTGTAAATACAAACATAACACCCTTTGGTGTATATGAATACTATGTATTATCCGCTGGATATATTTGTAAGTTATTTGATTATAGAAAACAATCTGACACATTTGGAAGGTCTATCTGTAAAAACAATTGTTATATTGGTTTTTTGTATAATGATTTATTCCCATTTAATGAGATTAAATAAATAATTTTCATTTTAAAAAATAACAAAGATTGTTATTATAGAATAAATTTTATAATGAAAATTAATATTTTTAAAAATACAAACATTTCTAAAGATGATGTAAATATTATTCATTATTTAATCAATAATATTAAATGGGATACAATAGAAACTGAATTTGAAATAAAAACATATAAACATGAAAATGTTAATATAGGATACGCAGATTTAAATATTCATTTAGATATAATTTCACCAATAGGTCTTAATTTGTCAAATTACAATTTATTAATACCTGATTTAGAGATGTATAATATAAATCAAAATGATTATATATCTAAAATTAATCTGGTATTGTATAAAACACGCCAGGAACAAGAAAAATTCAAAGAAATTATAGATAAACCAGTATCTGCAAAATATTTGGGTATGATAACACCAGAAAGATTGAATAAATCAATAGACTTTGCAGCTAAAAATAGTATAGAGCTATGCACATTAATGCATCATGAAAATAAAAATGAAGTGATTGAATTGGCAAAATCATGGTCATATATAAAAAAATTTAAAATTTACACATATCTTACATCAGACGATTGTCTACTTGATATTATTGGATTAAAGAATGTTGAAATTTTATTTGATTTGAGTAAAATGTATACCGATAATAGTTGTTATATTCAAATTGGCACCCCTGTGATAAATATTATTTTAGAAAATATGTGTTATGGTAATGTAATTTTTTATAGAGACGATATTGAACATGAATATTTATCAACTTGCAATGGTTTTGTAGAATACAACCTTGAAAATATATATAATAAATTAGATAAATTATCAATTCAAAATAATAGTATGATTGTTCGTAAAACATTTACAAATTTAACACTTGATTTCATTAAAAATTTTAAAAAAATATTTAATATTGTATTTTCTATATTAGAGCCATATGAACCTATTTTAAATGAATTATCCGAAGACTTACCAATGATATCGTTGATTTCAAAAAATAGCAATAATTTATTAGAGCGCTGGTTTAATAATTTAGATTATCCAAAAGATAAACTTGAATGGTTAATTAATGAAGATTTACAAGTATCAATAAATAATAGTAAAGGAGAGTATGTTATGTTATTTGATTTAAACTTTTATTATAATCCACAATGCATTAAAAATAGACTCATAATAATACGCGATAAAGATTGTGTATATTGTGCAATTAAACCTAATTATAATTATATTCGTAAAATTAGCTCAATGATTATTGAGCCTGTTACAAAAAAATATAGAGATAGAATAGTAGAGGGAAGTCTGTTTTTTAAACGTAATTTTTGGAATAGTGATTGGGATTTCAACAAAATGATTGAAATTAATTGGGTAGGTGTATTTATTGGTATAGACACATCTATAAATATTAATTCAGAGCCTAATGGGTGTCATTTTAATATAGAAGGGGGTATGGACTTTGATACGGTTGAATATTTAAATAAGTATCGAGCGTAATTGTATTTAAATTCACTACATTTTAAACCATTACTAATTTACAATGTAGTAAGTTTTTTATTTAATTTATATTTGAATATATATAATGAATCATTTGCAACAACGATTTTTGATGTTTTTAATTGGTTGCATTGGAATTCGTTCTTTATTTGTTATTATTGCTAAAAATATAAATACCAAATATTTAAAATATTTAGGTTATTTGGCTTTAGTTCCAGCAATAGGTTTTATTTATATATATTTAACAGGGTCCAGAAAAACTGGCGCAGAAGTATTTGGAGAAAAAATATGGTGGAATAGTTTAAGACCAATACATTCTATTTTATATTTTTTATTTGCATATAATGCTATTATAGGTAAAAAACAAGCTTGGATATACTTATTGGTAGATGTTTTAATTGGATTAATAAGTTTTTTAATAAATCATTATGTAAATGGTAATATGTGTTAAAGCTTTTAAATATATAGAGTATTTTTTACACCGCTTAAACATTTACTTTCGCTTTATACCACATTGGTGTCGATTGCCCCGCGATCTACTACCACTGCTGGGAGCGTTATTTATACACCATACCCAGAATGTGATTAATGTAATAAACGCACCTACCGCACTTAAAAACTGCATAAAATTATCCGACTCAAACTCGCCGCCAACTAGCGCTCCTCCATTTAGTATACAATATTGCGAATTTTGACTATACACTAATAAACTATTATTTATTAATTCTACTAAATCAAGATTTGGTAAACCTCTAGTACATTCAGTTATTGTATCTTCTAATAATTCTTCTGTCATAATTGGTTTATCAGTAGGTTCTACATTTTCTATTATATCAATTGCATATTCAAAAATTTTTTCACTTAATAAATGATTTAAATTTAAAACACCTAGACATTTATATGTTATTTTAAAAAATGTATCAGACCAAGTTTTATTCTCTTTATTTGAATAAAAATTTTCAACCAATTCTATTATATCATCCTCATTATAATTATCTTGTATAAAAATAGCGATTGACCGCAAGTCTATTTGAATAAGTCGTTTAATTAATCTAGTAATAAACTTTTGTTCATTATTCAATAATTTTTCATCAGTATTCAAAATATCAAATGGTAGACCGTTTTCATCTAATTGACTCTCTAAATATTGTAGATGTTCAAACTCATTTTGCTCTCTTTTTCTTTGTTTTACACGACTTGCTCGTTTATCTGCTTTTGATGTTTTAGATTTTCTTGCGGGATGTGGCATTTTTTTTTATATATTATACATTAATATTTTTTTTAATACATATTTTTATATAAATAGTTAAGTCATTTTGACACAGTTATATGAGAATTCCGATTATTCATTATTATGTAGTATTATCGTATAATCTATATATTTTACTAATTTAATAAAAATAGTAAAATATATGTAACCTAGTAATCGTTAATTATAAAACCTCAGTTTCGATTAACTAGGCTCAAGAACTGTTAAAGTTGCAGTTATAGTGGCTATTCCATAATTACCATATGCAGATTGTGTAGCTGTAATTGTAGTAGTGCCTGTATTTAGAATAGTTACCGTTCCCATTATATTAATGGTTGCTACATTTGTATCACTACTGGTATAGTCAAAATAACCATTACTATTAGATATAGGTGGTGTTAACATAAATTCAGAATCTCCTACTGTTTTAAAAATATTTGAAAAATTACTTAAAGTTGGAGTTTGTATATTACTATTTATGAATAGATAAGCACTTATTGATGCCACTCCATAATTATTATAAGATTGCTGTGTTGCAGTAATTTGGACCATTCCCGTAGCAAAGACTAACACATAACCCGTATTGACATTAACATAAGCAACATTTGTATCACTACTTGTATAACTAAAAAGTCCTAAACTATTAGATGTAGGTGGTGTTAACATAAATTCGGGGTCTCCTACATTTTTATTTATATTCGGAAAATTACTTAGAGTTGGTGTA
>Ga0114970_10000672_pt1 | contig 25566 bp, 17 predicted proteins | sample M_140205_XF_Meta_FD_87030 | JGI IMG/M metagenome (GOLD analysis project Ga0114970, IMG submission 87030) | Freshwater microbial communities from Lake Montjoie, Canada to study carbon cycling - M_140205_XF_MetaG | ecosystem: Environmental > Aquatic > Freshwater > Lake | place: Lake Montjoie...
AAAGATGTTAGATTGTGACGAATTATTTTGATTTATTAAACCTGTAATAAGAACATCACCTCCTAAAGTTGTATTTCCTAAAACATTTAATTTATAAGAACTTGTATCATGTGTTCCAATGCCAACATTACCAATAATAGCAGTATTGCAACCTCCAGCAATATATAAATTAGAGGATAAAGGGTTAGTAGTTCCTATTCCGACTTTTCCTAAAAAGATATTAGACTGTGATGAATTATTTTGATTTATTAAACCTGTAATAAGAACATCACCTCCTAAAGTTGTATTTCCTAAAACATTAAGTTTATAAGAACTTGTATCAGTTGTTCCAATACCTATATTATCTTGAAAATAACTTTTACCTGTTATAGCCAAATTTGAATTATAATGACTGCCGCCTATTCCAACTTTTCCTAAAAAGATGTTTGACTGAGATGAATTATTTTGATTTATTAAACCTGTAATAAGAACATCACCTCCTAAAGTTGTATTTCCTAGAACATTTAATTTATAAGAACTTGTATCAGTTGTTCCAATGCCTACATTACCAATAATAGCAGTATTACAACCACCGGCAATATATAAATTAGAGGATAAAGGGTTAGTAGTTCCTATTCCGACTTTTCCTAAAAAGATGTTAGATTGAGCCGAATTATTTTGATTTATTAAACCTGTAATAAGAACATTACCACTTAAATTTGTATTTCCTAAAACATTAAGCTTATTATTAGTTATATCATTAGTTCCAATTGCAATATTACCGGTTATTATGCTAGAACCAGTAATATATAAACTAGAATTTTGCGCATCATTCGTTCCAATACCTATTTTACCCATAAAAATATTCAATGCATTTGAATTATTTTGAATGATAGAATTTGAGAATGTTGCAGTTCCGGTAGAATTGATAGTATTATTTGTAATTAAATTATTAACAGTCAATGTACCTTGAAATGAAGCTTGGTCTGTGGCACTACCACCACTAATTTTAAGATAATTAGGGTCAGCACCAGTTTTAGAATATTGTGGTAAAATTGAATTAATCAATATATTAGAACTAATATAAATAGGATTAGTATTTGCTATTTCTTTTCCAAATATTCCAATTTCAATCAAATTAATAATATTATCATTAATAGAATTTCCAACAAGTTTATTAAAAGTAAATCCAAAATAAGAATATGAAATATTAAAATTAGCAATTATTTGTTGATAATAAGAAGCAAAGGCATTTAAAGAAATATAACTTGAACTAAGAAGATTATTGATATAATTAGATGCAAGAGGAATTTCAATAAAATTGATGCCATCGCTAGAGCCATAACATTTCCATGAACCAGGACTTTTAGAAATAAGAGTTTGATTAACATAAAAAATAATTTTAGTTAAAAAAATAGGTTTTGGTAATTTGATAACAATCCAGTCGCCAAAATAATCATTAACAATATAATTACTAGTGCTATTATAAGAACCGTTCGAATAATTTCCAGAATTCCAACTGCTTATTGTATCGGTTGAAGAAATAATATTATTAAACAAATATTTTTTGTTGTATAAACTTAAACTATTATTTAACGCACTTGAAGAATAGATAATATAAGTTCCACTACCATATCCTGAACCGTCAATAGTTATAGTTTCAGTATAAACAGATTGATTAAGAAAATTGCTAATAATTTGGGAGGAAGACGAATTATATTCTTTGAATGGATATTTTAATTCAGACGAATATATAAAATCAAATAATAAATTTGAATTAGTATAAGAATTAAAATCTATAACAATGCCATTACTTGCATATAACAATGAATTTAAGATTCCATAATTATCAATTTTATATAAAATTTTATTAGTCGTACCAATGCCTAAATTACCATAATTATAAATATTGCCAGAATTGATAATATTAGAACTAATAATATTAGAAGTAATAAGATTACTATCAACAATAATATTAGAAGTAGATTTAATTGAGCCACCAATAAATAAATTTTTATTTTTGTCAGTTGATATACCAATATTAACATTTCCTTTAAAATTTATATCACTAGTTCCAATTTGATTAATAGTATTACTAAAGAAGATATTAGAAACATATAAATTACTAGAAATGATATTAGAATTAACAGTTAAAAAATTTGTAATAATATTATTTTGAGTATCTTGGGCTCTAACAAAAATAGAGCTAATATCAACTCCATTAAGATTAATAGATGCGGCATTAAATGAACCATTAACTGATAAGGCATAACTGCCTCCAGTTGTAATATCAGCAATTGATACGGCTGGATCATCTTGCCAAGTTACATCTTCGGTAAAATTCATATTCTATTTATATTATTATTAAAATAAAAAATCACTAATAATACAACTAATACTATTATTATTAGTTTTTGAAACGACAGATATATAATTATAATTCGTAGTTTTTAATAAACAAATATCGCCGGCCGTAATTTTATTGAGATAATAATTGCTAGGAAATCCTATAGCACATATATTAATTGATGGATATGAGCTCATATAGACATCATATTGTAAAATATTGGGTGGTTTATTAGCTGTCATAGTTGTAAAAATGCCCATAGTGGAGAAACATTTAATATTAAAAATTCTATAATTGGTCATATCAGTGGCATCAATTTTATTTCGAACATATTGATTAATGGCGATATCATGTTTATAATAGGTTTCATTATTTAAAATAATTGGTTTATTGCAAACAAAACGAAATCCTATTTTTTTCTGTAAATTTGGTTGATTATTTAAAAAATCGCCTGTAATTAAATATTGAGATGCATTAGCAATTGTCAAATATTTATCAATTAAATTTACTCCACCTTCATTTAAATTGCCAGCACATTTAATATCATTAGAAGAAAAGATAGAACCATTAACAGTTAATTTAAATGTTTGTGAAACAACTGTTCCGACGCTTACATTTCCTATAATTGAACCTCCATTTTCGAGTGATAAATATTTATTTGCTAATAAAACTCCATTTTCACGAATACTATCACTACAAAAAATAGTTCCATTGACATTTAATTTATATGCAGAAGTCGCAGTAATGCCTATACCTAAATTATTATTAATAGTTAAATTATTTGTTATGGTTCCTCCAGTTAATTGAAGATAATTTTGAGAGGCATTAGTAATTGTCAAATATTTATCAATTAAATTCAAGCCACCTTCGTTAATATTTGCACAAACGATATTATTAGAAGAATAAATTGAACCGTTGATAGTTAATTTATAGGATGAAGCATTAGCTGTTCCTATACCTAAACTACCTGTTATAACTCCTCCTGCATTTGACAAATAGCTAATATTTGCATTATTAATAGTCAAATATTTATTTATTAAATTAGTTCCTCCTTCATTTAGATTACTAGCACAAATAATATCATTAGACGAATAAATAGAGCCATTGACATTTAATTTATATGAAGATGAGATAATATTAGTATTTATAGAAATATTAGAAGTTATTAAATTATTTAAATTAGAAATATTGGATGTAATCAAAGAACCTGTAAAATTAACATTACCTGAAACTGTTGCATTTTCAGACAATTTTAAATAATTCGGGTCATTTCCTGTGGTAGTATATTGAGAAATTGTAGAATTAAAAACAGAAATCCTAAGATAATTATTATCAGTATAAGTTAAAGTCGGATATAATAAAAACTTGGTATTTATATTATCTATATCAGTTTTGATGGCATAACTGCTGAAATCGATAAGAACCCCGTTATTATAAATAGAAGTCGCATTAAAACCACCACTGACATTAAGATTATATAAAGGGTTATTTAAAGGATTTAAGGAACCTACATTTAATTTAAGGGAAATGATATTAGAGGAAAAGAGATTAGAGGAGTTGAGATTAGAAGAAACTAAATTAGAAAACGATGTTCGACCAATAACAGAACCGCCATTATTGACATTTAAATAATTCGGGTCATTTCCTGTGGTAGTATATTGAGAGATGGTAGAATTAAAAATAGAAATCTTAAGATAATTAATATCAGTATAAGTTAAAGTCGGATATAATGAAAAATTAGCATTTAAGTTATCTATATCAGTTTTAATGGCATAAGTGCTGAAATCGATAAAAACCCCATTATTATAAATAGAAGTTGCATTAAGACTGCCACTGACATTAAGATTATAATCAGAAGAAGCAATGATACCAATACCTAAATTAGAATTGATAGTTAAATTACTGCTAATAATACCACCAATATTAGATAAGAAAACCTGAGAAGCTTGAGATATAGAAAGATATTTATTAATAAGAGAAACACCATTTTCTATAAAATTGCTATTGGCAACGATATTAGATGATGAATATACCGAACCATTAATAGTTAATCTATAACCAGATGATATAGAAGACGTACCAATAGCCAAATTAGAATTTATAATTAAATTTCCGTTTAAAGGTCCGCCTGTAAGTTTAGATAAATAAAAATTATTTCCATCAGCTATAGTAAGATATTTAGAAGAAATATTAATTCCATTTTCTTGAATTGTAGTAGCACTAATACTAGTAGTATTTATATTACCATTAACAGATAATATATGTGGTTCAGATGGAGTAGTATTAATACCTACAGAACCTGAAATAATACCTCCAGTTATAGGAAAATAAGTATCAGATGCAATTAAACTAGATAAATATTTAGTAGAAATAGAAACACCATTTTCAATAATGGTCGATGCAATAATAGAACCAGTACTTGAAATATTGCCATTGACACTTAATTTAGAAGGTAAAATCATACCATTATTATAACCAATACCAATATTACCAGAATTTGTAGAATAAATATTATTAATATTATCTATATTCCAATTATTAAGATTTTTGAGGTCGGGTTTATTTGTAGCTATATTATTATAATTGATATTAGTAATAGCTGAACCATTACCAATAAAATTATTAGCATTTACAGTAGAAACAACAGTTAAATTAGAAGTTTTAATTCTTCCATAAACATCTAATTTAAGGTCACTTATATTAGTTTTATTAACTAAAGTAGAACCAATACCAATACAGCCAGTGAAGGAATAATAAATATTATTTGCATTATCATTATCTATTTTCCAAGTTGATGTTTGGTCTTGAATATAAGTAACAATAAGATTAGATAATCGATATGTATCAGATGAAGCATCAGTTAAAATAGCCACATCATAAGATAATGTTTGAGTATTTTGATTAAATAATAATGGTGGTGTGATAGTTATATTTTTATTCATTTTTTGGTTTAATTGGTCAATAGTTGAATAATTGTTTAAAGTAGTAGTTAAATTATCATTGGTCACATAAATAGATTGAACTATTGTTCTACCATATAATTCAATTTTATTCATTTGGAGAGTTGAGCCTGGTATAGTTCCTAATTCAGCATTATAAATAGTCAAAATTAATCGATTAAAAACGAAACCATAATATAAATAAGGAGTATTAAAATTATCAATATTTTGTTCATAATACGAAAGTACATTGTTAAAAATTTTATAAGAATTTCTTGTTAATTGGCTATCAAATTGACTAGAAGCATTAATAATATAATTCCAATTTATAGCATCAAGTGATGCATAGCATATCCAATGTCCGGGAGCATTATTAATATTATCAGTAACAATATAAAATATTATTTTACTAAGAATGATAGGGTCATTAAATTTAAAAATAATAAAATCTCCGTAATATGCTTTCCCTGCGACACTAGGGCCAATATTAAAAAAACTACTAGATTTCATAGCAGCTGTAACATTACTGCTATTGATATTAAATGTACTATTATTATTAGCATCATAATTTTCAACACCCCAGCCTGTATTATTTGTAATCAAAAAACTATTATATAAAAATAGTGCATTTTTATCAGTAATTCCCGATGTGCTTGAAGAATATATTTCGTAAGTATAAACAATACTACTATTATTTTCAATGACAGTTTCTGAAATAACTTCTTTCACGCCATATATGCTATTATAAGTAGTTGATGTATAATTAATATTAGAAGTGGTCCAAGTATTTATAGGATATCTTTGTTGAGTTGTATAAATATTACTATCTTTAGTTAAAAATCTAGTTATTGTATTTTCGAGATAACTTATATTCGTATTTACGGTAGTATTTACATAAGTAGGAGTTGCATAAAGAGCTGCCGCATTAGTAGAAGTAATATAAGGAGTTAAATTAGTATTAATTAAATTAACAATATCATTATTATTTAATAATAGTTCATTATTGTAATAAATAGAATTTGCATTTATTGCACCATCGATATCTATTTTATATATTTCATTTTCATTGATTTTTCCAATGCCTATATTTCCGAGTGAATTAATATTGATAGTATTATTTGGTGCTGATTTATTAATAGATAATTGATTAGTCCATAATAAAGTATTTCTTGAATAATTTCCAAAAATAAAATTATTACTATTATCATAACCCATTTTAAAATTATTAGTTGAACCAGTAGATATTACAAAAGACGTATTAACATTAGGTGTTGATACATTACCTATATGTAAATCTGCGATAGGATTAGTAATATTAACTGCGATTTGAGTAAAACAATTAATTCTATTTATAGCTAGTGTATTTCCGCTAATTAGATTATTAGCTGTTATATTATTGGTTGAATTTATGGATGCACCATTAATATCAACAGAATTTACAGTTGTAGTTGTTATTAGAGGTGTATTGATATTATTTTTAGCAGTTAAAACATTACCTACAACATTAACAGAAGATACATTAGTAGATATAATATTAGATGTTCGAATATCTGTATCTATATTTAAACTATTACCTATAATACTTGTTGCAGAAATGGAAGGACAATTAATATAACTGGTGCATTCTAAATTAGCTACATTAATTTTAGTACAAGTTATATCATTATCAGTTGATATATTTCCAGTAGAATAGATATCAGAAGCTATCAAATTCGAAACAGTCGCTGATGTAGTTGAAAAATCGGTCGAAGTAATAGAAGAAGTAATCAATGAATTTGTATTTATATTACTTGCAACTTCTAAATTTGACGCTGAAATAGTATTAGTATTTATAGAATTTGTATTAAAATTAGCAATAACATTTAAATTACTTGTGTTAATATTAGTTGAAGTTATTAAATTAGATGTAAATAAATTTCTGGTAGAAATTAAAGCTGTATTATTTAGATTACTTGAAGTTATATTAGAAGAAATTGAATTACTGCTTCTGATAGTTGAAACAACATTAATAGTATTGATATTTATATTAAGAAAAGTTCCATTGGTAACAAAAATATCATTACCATATAAATTATAGTTTGTTTTGATATGACCATCGACAATAAATTTATAAATACTATCTGGAACAGTTCCAACACCTACAAAACCATCATTATTCAAAAACAATAATGAATTGCCAAGAATAAAATTATTATTAGAATAATTAATATTAAATTTGTTTAATGTAATTGTGCCATTGATATTAATATTAGAATTTATATTTAAGGAATTATTAACAGTTGTGTTTCCGGAATTGTCGATAAAAAGAGAGTTATTAGGAGCAGAATTATAAATAATGAATTGTGAATTCCATGTATTAGTGATAGTATTAATATTACCAAAAATAAAATTAAAATTATCATCATATCCGAATTTAAAACTTCTATTATTTTGAGATGTGGCTTTAGATAAAATTATATTTCCGTCATTGATAATTGGATTAGTGGCAGAATAAGATAATGAACCAATATGAAGCAAACTTATAGGCATATCAGTTCCAATTCCTAATTTTTCTTTAGTATAAATACCATTCGTATTTATATTCCATCCGGTCGCTGTTAAATCAATACTAATATTATTATTAGTGATATTAGACTTTAAAGGATATATAAAATTTAATTTGTTGTTAGTAATATTATTATAATCTAGATTATTTAAATTAATAGAAGTATTAGCTTTGATACTATCTGTAACATAATTGCACGTTGTTAGACCGTTATTAGCTAACCAATTTACAATATTTGAATTATCGATATAAATTTTATTAGTAAGATATGTTTCATTATTGATATTAATATTACTGCTAATATTAACAGTTCCAATATTATCAACGATTAATGATTCATGTGGTGCATCTCTGTGAATTTTAAATTGTTCTTTAAATATGGTGTTTATTTGATGCCCAAAACTAAAATAATTATTATTAACATTAGTGAGTTTAAATTTATTTATATCATTGTCAATAATAATCGCTGCGTTTGATGTATTGATATGCAAACTTTCAGTTGGATTAGTTGTGCCAATACCGATATAAGGAGCCGTAGTATAAATCATTAAACCGTTACTTGTCCAGCCTGATTTAGAAAAATCAACAGAAATATTATTATCATTTTTAATTATTCCAAGACCTGGTATAATTTTATGTTGAAATAAATCATCAACATTAGATTTATAATAATAAGCTTCAGTAGCAAAAGTTATATCATTTGTAAATAAATCATTGAGATAAGGAACCTTAGTTTTTATTAATGGATATTTAAAATTAGGAGGATTGACTGTGATATTATCAAAATTGATTTCTGTTATATTTTGTGCTTTGCCATATAAAATAGTACTTTCATTTAGGGCATTTATACCACCACCACCCAATCTAATCTTTCCTTGACGTAACATATATTATTAAAAGTAAAATATTTAATTATTTATGACATATCATAGAAATAATTAAATCATTATAATCGCCCATTAGCATATTATATTCATTCAAAATAACAGCAACTACATATGCATAATTATAATTCGGTTTATCATTAACATTATCATTAAAAACATCTATGAGTTCATTGTAATAGGATTTTTTATTATATTCGGCATGAATAGTTTTGTTATAATTGGTTTGTTTGTGGAAATGCTTAAAGACATATTTAAGGAGGGTTAAATAAGAATGTGAGGAATGATTAATAATAATATTAAAATATTTGGATAGGCGTTTTTAATAGATAATAAAAAATGATAATAATATTTAATATTTATGATTAAAAATGGATAATAAAAACTTTGAAGACGTATTGAATCAATACGTTGAAATTCTAATGTATGATATTAACATCAAATCATTAGAATTAAAAAAAAATAAATTGGATGTTGAAAAATCTGATTTAATTTTCAAAAATTACTATCAAACAAAAATAAATGAATTCAAAACGAATATTGACAATGCGAGAAAGATTTATTTAAGACGAAGTTGAACCAAATCCGCCATCGTTTCTTGTTGTATTACTTAAATCATCTGTAGTTACTTCAATTAAATTAGCCGAGACTTGTTTTCGAATAATTAACTGACAACACTTAAAAGGCAATTCAAAATCAGGTGATTCATCACATATTTTTGTTAATGCAATCATCAAATTTCCTCGATAATTATTATCAATAATACCAATACTATTGGCAAGCATATATCCGGATTTACTAAGAGAACTTCTTGGAACAATCTCGGTATAATAACCGTCTTCAATTTCGATTTTAATACCAGTATCATATAAACTAGTTTTTGAATTGAAATCTTTAATTTTGCTAATAATAGTTAAATCATATCCTGCATCTTCTTCGAAGGCTTTAGAGGGAATAATAGCTTCTTGAGTTGTTTTAAATATTTTGAGTGTTGGTTTTTTATTATAAATATTTATTTTTTGAAAAGGTTCAGCTAAACAAGATAAATCATTATTAGAAGAATAAATCTTTTCATTGAATTTATATTTATTTTTGATGAAAATAATATCATCAGAAATCATTTCATAATTAATGATATAATTATTTTTAATGCTATCAATAATAGGTCTGATATTATCAGTTATTTGAATTAGTTGATTATTGTTGGCTTCATAAATACCTCTGATTAACATTAATTTAACATCTTCCGGAAAATTATGAAACTCTAAAATAGTATTATTGATAATATCAGTATACATATTATTTTGTTCAAAATTGATATCATAAACAGATGTCGTATTAAAATATGAAGAAATCGGATAAATACTTTGAATAAGTTTGTAAGTTCTAATATTCATAAAATTAGTGCTGAGTTTATATTTATAAAACAAGCCACAAATATAAGCTTTTTCAGTAATATCTATATTACTAAAGCATTCATCCGCGGACATTTATATTTATAATAATAATTTCATGAAACTTTTAAATAAAATTTAATTAAATATCTAAAGGACTATCTGTAATCATCATACCACAATATTTTATAGGACTTGATTTATAATCATATTTAATATAAACACCGATATTAATAGCTTCAATTAATAGTTCTTTAAAAAATTCCCAAAATGGGGCATCGTGTCCGACTGTCTCATTTCCTATATGACTTAATTCATGAATACAGACAAATATAAGTATATTAATATCGACTAGTTTATTATCGGTACGAAGACATAAAACGATTTCTTCGCCTTTATTGACTGTGTAACTGGTATAACTTGGATTATCAATGCCTTCTTTTAACGCATTTGGATTAAAATTTTTTTTTAATCTCACAACTTTTGAATGGTCAGGATAAGTTTTATACATATGTTCAACTAATAATATTAATTTTTTGCGAATATTTGCGATTAAATCGGCGGCTTCTTGTGAATCGTCTTTAATCTGAACATCATAATCTCTATTATCAACTTTAGAAACGATTGTTTCAATACTGCTATAATATTTATATTGATAAATCAAAAAACCGAGAACAATAAATAAAATTATGACTGCTGCATTATTTAAATCCATTCTTTCTATATAAAAAATGATATTATTAATATAAAAATAATTATTATAAAAAATAATTATATGATAGAAGAAGTTATATATCAGATTGTTGATTGGTATATACCTGAAAATGATAAAAGCCAATATGAAGACGACCCAAAAGAATATACAATAAATATTTATGGTAAAAATAAGGATGGTATAAGTATATGTACAAAAGTTATTGGATTTAATCCATATTTTTATATCAAACCTCCTGAAACTTGGGAAGATTTGACAGATAATGAATTTAAGAAACGAGTTCAGAGTTTGAATATCAAATTATTGGAAGAAAGTTATGATGCAAGATTTAAAAACAAGGTTTCGAAGAAGCAAATAATATCAAAGAATTATAAAAATCATTTATGTAAATTGGAAATTGAACGCAAAAAAGATTTCTGGGGATTTACGAACAACAAAGAATTTAGATATATAAAAATTGTCGTAAAATCTCTGAAATTATTCAATGAACTCAGATATTATTTTCAAGATAATAAAGATGGATTTGTATTATACGAAAGTAATATCGAACCATTTTTAAAATTTATTCATATTCAGAAAATTAAACCTTGTAGTTGGATAAAAGTTAATAATTTTTCTCTAGAAAATGCAGCAGATACTAGAAGTGAATATAATATAACGGCTAATTGGTATGATATCGAACCTATAGAAAATAACAATATTGCACCTTTTACGATAGTTTCATTTGATATTGAATGTTCAAGTTCGCATGGAGATTTCCCCATTGCAATTAAGAATTATAAAAAACTAGCTCAAGATTTATGTATGTTAGCAAAAAAGAATTTAGATGACAAAAATCTTATTCCAAATATAATAAAAGCATTCGAAGAAGAAGTTGTAATAACTCCTATTTATAGTATAAATAGGTTATATTCAAAAACACCATTAACAAAACAGCAAATAACGAGATTATATGAACGTGAAATGGATATTAGATTTATTTTAGATAGATTTAAATCCATTGAAACAGTCGGAGACGACGATGAAGAGGAAGAAGAAGACGAAAAAAAGGTAAAGATGTCAGTAAAAGAAGTGAATGAAATTGAAGAAGCTTTAAATGGTCGATTATGTGAGATATTGCCAGAATTGGAAGGAGATAAGATTATACAAATTGGAACAACTGTTCATATTTATGGAAATGATGAAATCACCTATAAGAGTTTAGTATCATTGAATGAATGTGATGATATTGATGGAGTTACAATTATTTCATGTAAAACAGAAAAAGATTTATTATTAAAATGGAAGAATGAAATAATAAAAATTAATCCAGATATCATAATTGGTTATAATATCTGGGGTTTTGACATGGAGTATATATGGAACAGAGCAATTGAAAATGACGTTGAAAAGAAATTTTCACGAGGTTTTGGCAAAACGCTAGACCGAGATATTAAATTAATAGAACAGCGTCTTTCATCATCAGCATTAGGTGATAACATCTTAAAAATGTTTGATATTGATGGCATAGTAACAATAGATTTATTAAAAGTAATGCAAAGAGACCACAAATTAGACAGTTATAAATTAGATAATGTTGCGGCATTATTTATAGGTTCAAAGAAAGATGATTTGAAGCCAAAAGAAATTTTTGAAAAATTTAAAGGAAGTTCTGCCGACAGATGTATAATAGCTAAATATTGTATTCAAGATTGTGTATTGGTAAATAAACTATTACATAAATTGAAAATAGTCGAAAATAACAGTGGTATGGGTAATGTATGTTTAGTGCCTTTGAATTATCTATTCAAACGAGGACAAGGTATTAAGATTTATTCATTAATTGCAAATGAATGTATGAAGAGAGAATTTTTAATTCCAACGAAGAAATATAATATTAATGATATCGATATCGATGGATATGAGGGAGCGATAGTTTTAGAACCAAAAGAAGGCATTTATCTAGACGAACCTATAGTTGTATTTGATTATGGTTCTTTATATCCGTCTTCAATGATTTCACGTAATTTATCGCATGATACATATATATTAGATGAGAAATATTTAGAAATCGACGACCCTAATGTAGAATTCATATCTGTTTATTATGATTTATACGAAGGTTTAGGAGATAAAAAGAGAAAAGTAGGTGTAAAAGAATGTAAATTTGCTAAATACAAAGATAATAAGAAAGGAATTATTCCAGAAATTTTAACGATGTTATTAGACGAACGCAAAAAAACAAGAAGTAAAATCGAACATTCAACTATTATCAAAACTGACGGTAGTGAGATAATAGGAATAATCAATGACGAGAATGAAACAGAAATAACAGTTTCGCATAAACATAAAATTAAGAGAAGTGAAATTAAAGAAATTAAGGATACTTATAATAAATTTGAAAAAGACATATTCGACGCATTACAATCAGCATATAAAATTACAGCTAATTCTTTATACGGTCAAATAGGTGCTAAGACATCGCCTATTTATTTGAAATCTATTGCTGCTTGCACAACTGCAACAGGACGTGAAATGATAATGATGGCTAAAGAGTATGTTGAGACGAATTATAATGCTGATGTAATTTATGGCGATAGTGTAATGCCATATACGCCATTAACTTATAATATTGATGATGAAATTAAAATAACAACTTTTAGTCAAATAGGAGAAAATGATAATTGGATTGATTATAGAGAATTTAAATTAGGAGATGAATATCGTTATAACAAAGAACAATACATACCACACAATAATATGAAGGTTTGGACAAATAAGGGTTGGGCAAAAGTAATGAGAATAATAAGACACAAAACAGTAAAAAAAATTTATAGAATTTTAACAGCAACAGGTTTAATTGATGTTACAGAAGACCATTCTTTATTGGATAACAACGAGAAGATAATAAAGCCTAGTAAATGTAAATTAGGACAGTTATTATTACATTCAAAGCCAGAAATTAGTAATTATGAGATGACTGAAATATTAGAAGAAGATATAGATATGGTTCAAGGTAAGATGAGTAATATCGAAACACAAGTAAAAGCTCAAGAATATATGATAATATTGGAACAAATGGGTTATAACGTAACAATAGATTATAACTCTGATTATTACATATTAAAATATACGAGAAGAGAAGTTAAGGAAACAGGAATAATTAAAAAAGAAATATTATATGATGCATATAATGGTTATGTTTATGACATTGAAACAGAAGTAGGAGTATTTCATGGAGGAATAGGACATTTGATATTAAAGAACACTGATTCAATTTTCTGTAAGTTTCCATTAAAGGACGAGGAAGGCGAATTAATATTCGGTAAATCTTCTTTACCCGTAGCAATAAAAGTTGGTAAATCGGTTGAGAAGAATATAGCGAGTATAATGCCAGCACCTCAGAAACTTAATTATGAGAAGTGTTTGTATCCATTTATATTATTTAGCAAAAAGAGGTATGTAGGTAATTTATATGAAATGGACGATAAGAAATTCAAACAAAAATCGATGGGTATTGTATTGAAACGAAGAGATAATGCGAATATAGTCAAAAAAATATATGGAGGCATTATTGATATAATTTTGAATAAACAGGATATAGACGAATCAATAAAATTTTTAAGAGAAGAATTGAACGATTTAATAAATGGTAAGACTGATATGAAAGATTTGATAATATCAAAAACATTAAAGTCATCATATAAAGACCCTGAAAAGATAGCTCATAAAGTTTTAGCGGATAGGATAGGTTTAAGAGATGCAGGAAACAAACCGGCGTCAAATGATAGAATAGCTTATATTTATATTAAGGCACCTGCAGCAAAATTGCAAGGAGACAAAATAGAAACACCAGAATTCATAAAAGAAAATGGTTTAGAACCTGATTATTTGCATTATATTACAAATCAAATAATGAAACCTGTATTACAGTTATATGCGTTATGTTTAACAGAATTGAATGATTATAAAGAACCTCATGATTATTGGGAGAAGGTAGAAGACGAATTAAAAACGAAGCCAATGTATCAAGACCCGATAAGAAGAAAGAATAGATTAGATAATTTGAAATTGATGAAAGTTCAGGAATTATTATTTGATGAATTCATTTATAAATTAAAAGAGCCGAAGAAATCAAGAAAAAAGAAAGAAGAAGCTGTTGTTGCAGAGAAGAAACCAAAGGAACCAAAAGAAAAGAAGGAGCCGAAAGAAAAGAAGGAACCGAAGGAAGAACCAAAAGAGAGTGGTGATATGATATTAACGGGTGAAATTAGGATAATAAACGACAAGAAATTGGAAGGTATTAAATATACAATTAAAATTATGAAGAATGATAAGATTATTTATAAAGAAGACAATAATAATAATGTTATAAAATCAGTAAAAAAGGAAGATATATTAAATGAGATATTAATAAAATTGCATGATAAATATAAAAAAGAAAATGAGGATTATAAAATAAATATGAAAATTAATTATTTAGATTATGTGAGAAAATTCAAGTTATTCATAACACGATATGAAGATTATAAAATTAGAAGTAAAAATCACGATAGCAGAACTAACGATATAGAGATGGTTAAATTACATAAAGAATTTTCTGATAAAATAGATTTATTAGCTATTAAAGATAATATTAAATTAATAGAATAAATAGATAATGGGAGCTTCTGAATCAGTTATTGTAAATCGTAATGATGTCAAACTGCAATTTGACGCAGGTGAAATTGCAGTTGATAATAAATGCAGACTTACGTTATGTTCGCCAGATATTGAAACGTTTGAGGATAAAACCAAAGACAACAAAGAAAAAGAAATATTAATTTTGGTAATTATAATGTTACTGTTTATTTCATTGCTATTTATAAAAAGAACTTGAACTTATAAAAATATATAAGGATAAGTTTTATAATAATAAATAATGGGAGTGTAGTTCAATGGTTAGAACACAGCTCTTATGAAGCTGAGACCAGGGTTCAATTCCCTGCACTCCTATCTTTTTTTTATTTTTCTTTTTTTAATTATAGCATTGTAAGTTATAATTATCTAAAAATTTCTTATAAACTTCGACAGAAGAATATGTATTATTCCCTGGTCGATTTTGAATGCCTGGTATATGATTTTTGGCATAAAAGAATTTAGCATATTCGAGAGCATCCGGTTCAACGCGACCGATGCTATAATCGTTACCCCAAGGTTTTTTTGAAAAATTAACATCACCAGAATACAATCCGGCGTTTAATTTATTCATAGTTGTATTCATCTTTATTATAATATAAAGAAATAAAAATAATTTATATATATAAATATGGCTGATACAAAAACACAAAAAGATTTTCTTAAAGATGGATTAGACAACGATAATATAATCGAAATAATACGAAAAATACGTGAAGTAGTAGATAAAGGTTGTAATGACGAGATTATAGAAAAACTAAAAACAGAACATGATTTTTTCTATACACGATATCCGATTTTATTTGATATTGCCACTAGAAATGACGAGCATTTCAATTGGGACTATTTAAATTATTTTTTAAATATGCGAACAAAAATAATAAACGATGAATTGACATCAGATAAAGCTTCTGTTATAGTCGGCGAAGAATGGTTCGCTAAACATGTCAAAGTAGATGAAAAAAATAATTCTTCTTCTCCTAAACCACCACCTTTAAAATTTACACGAAAAGAAAGACCTAAGCATTAACATTATCATTAACATTATCAATAATATTCATCATCATCGAAGAACAGTTCATCGTCTGAATATTCTTCAACGATATCATAAGTATCATCTTCATAATTATCTTCATTTTCCATTTTGATTTCTTTTTCTCTTATTTTTTCCTCTTCTTCTAATTCTAGTTTAAGAGCATATTTTTTGTCTAGTTCATCATAATCAATTTCATTCTTAGGTTTTGTATTTACAAATATGTATTTATAATGGTCATCAATTTCTTCTTCGTCTTCTTCTTTGATAATAGCTTGGTCATTGCCATCATTATCTTCCTTGATATAATCATCTTTATAGCCGGATATATAATATTGAATAAGTTTATATTTTTGGATATTTTCGAGTTTTTCTTGACTAATATAATAATTAATAAGAAAATTCATTCGATGATTTAAAATATTTGTTTTTAAATCTTTACGTGTCATTAGGAAGGTTGAATAACAATTAAGATAATCATTTAATTCATTGGTATAAAGAAAATAAGTAAAATTTGAAATCATTGTATTTATGATATTTTGTTATATATAAATAATATATCATTTTTTTTATACCAAGTTTATTTTTGTGATGATGCCACTAATAATTGAATTGACTTTATCTATATCTACATCCTTGTTATGTTTATAATTAATAAGACAATTATTATTTTTTATTATTAATGTAATTCTATTATTAATTTTGAATTCGATAATATCGGATGTTTCTTTATTATCGATATCATTACTACATGCAAAACTATGAGTAGGTAATTTGATTTCATTGAAACTCAGAACATAAAATTTAACATTCGATTTATTTATAATAGTTGTATTTTCTAATTTTCGAATATAAACATATTGACTGTCGTTAGATAAATCATAAACATAATTATAATTATTTCTTGAATATGTAACACATCTATATTCCTTAGTTTTTTTAAAATTATTTTTAATTTTGTTTAATAAATCGTCATTAATATAAATATCAATTGTTTCATCTTTATTATCGAAAGGTTTTTGAACTAAATAAAATTCAATCACATTGACATTTTCATTTCCGATTAAGGTCTTTATCATAATTATTTATGTATTTATAATATCAAAATCATTTTTTATATATTATAAAAAAAATATGAATATTATTATTAATAGAGAACTGTTATATGATTGATTATAAGAAGTTGAATAAAGATGAATTGGTTGCATTATTAAAACAATCGGACAACCAATATCATAATTTGGGCAAACCGATATTTTCGGATGTTGAATATGATGAAGTCAAAGACTATTTGCGCAAGATTGATAAAAATAATGAATATTTTAAACATGTCGGTGCAGAAATTATTGGTAAAGACAAAGTTAAATTGCCATATTTTTTAGGGTCTCAAGATAAAATTAAAGATGATGTCAAAACTCTTGAAAAATGGGTTAAAAAATATAATAATCCAGCTTCTTATATTATTAGTGAAAAATTAGATGGTATTTCATGTTTAATTGTTTATGGTAATGATAATGGTAATGGTAATGGTAATGATAATATCAAAATTTATACTCGTGGTGATGGTAAATATGGACAAGATATATCACATCTCAAATATAAAATAAAAGATTTACCTAAACTTCTTAAGACAACATCAAAAATAGCCGTTAGAGGAGAGTTAATAATCAGCAAGGCAAATTGGCAAAAAATAGCTCACAAAGGAACAACGGCTCGGAATGTTGTAGCTGGATTTGTAAATTCCAAGAAAGCAGATAAAGAAATAGCTGATTATATTGAATTCATTGTTTATGATGTGATAGAACCTAGAACAAAACTCGAAGATGGCTTAATATTTGCTAAAAAACATAAATTTAATGTAGTGAAACATATAAAAATAAATAATTTGACTATTTCAGAATTATATGAATTGTATAAAGAATGGAAAAATGAAAGTAAATATGAAATAGATGGTTTAGTCGTTACTCACAATGATTTATATAAATTAAAATCTGGTGAAAATCCCAAATATTCATTCGCCTTTAAATCCTTAGCTATGCACGAGGAAGTTCGAGTAATAGTAAAGGATGTTGAATGGAATGTAAGTAAAGATAAATATTTAAAACCTATAGTTAAATTTGACGAAATAAAATTAAACGGAGTTAAAATTAAACAAGCCACTGGTTTTAATGCAGAATATATATCTAAAAATAATATTGGTGTTGGTTCAAAGATAATAATAATACGTTCAGGTGATGTCATACCGCATATTAAAGAAGTTCTAACACCTTCAACCAATAAGAAACCATTATTACCTGATGTTCCTTTCATTTGGAATGGTAAAGATATAATTTTAGACGATGATAATAAAAACAGAGAACAAGATATTAAAACTTATACACATTTTATGAAATCTTTGAATATCAAAGGAATAGGTGAAGGAGTAATAACAAAATTATATGATAATTCATATGACACATTGATTAAAATTATTAATATAACTAAAACACAATTATTAAAAATCGATGGATTTAAAGACAAAAGTGCAACAAATCTCTTAAAGGCATTGGAAGAAATCAAGAGTAAGAATTGTGTAGAATTGATGACGGCTTCAAATATATTCGGAAGAGGTATGGGAGAAAAGAAATTAAATTTAATTATAGATAAATATCCGTATATTTGTAATAATCAAGAAAAGGCTTCTAATATTACGTTAGAAGACATTAAAAAAATAAATGGAATGGGAGAGAAATCAGCATTATTATTTATAACAAATTTGAAAGAATTTTATAAATTTTATAATTCTTTGAATATTATCCCTGAAGTTATTGTTAAAGTTCCTAAAATTACTAATAATACATATAAAGATAATATTTATGTATTCACAGGAATAAGAGATAAAGATTTAGAGAAAATTATTATTGCGAGCGGTGGAACAATTGGTTCAACAATCACACGTAAAACAACATTATTAATAATAAAAAATGCAGATGATGAAACTACGAAAGTTAAAAAAGCGAGAGAATTCAATATTCCTATAATTACTTATGACGAATTTATTAAATAATTATAGAATAATAGAATAAAATATGAGTTGTGCTAATAATGATATTAATATCGAATTAAAAGATTTAACTAAAAAAAGTTTAGATTTTATTTATGATTATGCCACAAAAAAAGGAGATATTGCAACTTCTAATATATATAAATCTACAACAGATATCAATAATCCGTTTAGCCAAGATTTTAAAACTACTTATGGTAATGAAATTCAGACAGATTTAAATTCTGAAAATGAAGAAGGTAAAACTTACCTAACAACGAATTTAGATAATAATTTTTTTATGAATTGTGCTATTCAAACAAGTGTCCCATGGTTTTCATCAAGTCAAAATCGTAAATCATGTGACGTTGTCAATAATATAGAATATGACGAAACAAGAATCGCTATAAATAAAGTCAAAGATAAGACGGTTATAACACCTGTTTTAAACAGTAAATCAAAAAAAGGTTTTTGTGCTTATTATAGTAATATAAATAAATCATATTGTGAGAATAAATGGTATGACTGGATAACAATACCTAATTATTATTTAGGTAATACATATTATAAAGATAATTCACATTATACGGAATTGGACGTTTATAAATGTTATAGTCCTTGTCCAGGAGATTATTTGCCATATACTAAAGAAAATGGCGATATGAAATGTATTCCTAAAAAATTTTTTGGAAATGGCATTTTCAATAAAAAATATATGTATAATTCATTAGGTTTGATTAATTTAATCGGAAATTTAGCATGTTCTGATGACGACAAGAAAAAATTCAATACTAATTTATTATATATATTACATCGTTTGATATATGAACATAATATTGAAACAAAAGTTGATAATAATATTTACACTGCTGAAAGCAATATTGCCAATTTGATGACATTAAATTCTGACACAACAAGTCGTGATAAATCTTTTGATAAGATTAAACCTGAATATGATGGAATTTATAGAGAATTGTATAATACAGTTAATGAACATATATTAAAAAATTTTGATGGAAGTAAAAACAAAGATTATAATATTATAAATGAATTTACATATGCCAATTATAAATTTAATGAAAATGAGCCTGATATGTATAGTTTTACAGGAATGGAAGCAAACGGACTATTGACTGACCCTATTTTAATACATACATGGATGTTAGCCCAAATATTTCAGCCATTGAATATCGAAAAAGTATTTGGATATACAAATTCGCAATTTGGAGCTACAGAACCAGAACAAAAAACAAAAATAGAACAATTCCAAAACGAATATATTTATAAGAAATTGTATAATATTTATAATAATGAAGCAAATAATAGCAAACATATTGCAATAAGATTAAAAAATATATTTTTCAAAGCTATAAACAATTGTTATAATAACAAAACAAATTTTAGTGTCAATTTAATATCACGCACTAAAAAAGCTTTACAAAACGGTAATTTAATAAGTATTATCAAAGACGAAAAAAATTGTTTTTATAATTCATCAAATAATATAATTTTTAATGTTCCAAATATTCATAATTCTAATATTCTAATACCTATGAATAAGACTTATATACCGACTATAGACCAAACATATGAAACATTATTGAGTTTTGATATTAATAATATTGAACATACATATTATAAAGACACTGAAATTAAAAAATTATATGATAATTATAAAACAGCTATTGCTGATACTGCTGTTGCTACTACTAAAAAACATATAGGTAATTATTTTGATGAAAATAATAATTACTGTCATTATTTATTTTCGATGGAGGAATTAGAAACTCCAACATGTCCTCCTGGTTATGTTTATAATACAACTGATAATCAATGTCAATTAGCACCCAGAAAACCCATAAATACCGAAATCAAAACAGAAGACGATGACAGCGACTTCAAAATACCTAATTTAAGAAATATTTTTATTATTTTCGTCCAAATATTGATGGTAATATTGATTTTATATATTTTATATGTAATTCATGATATATTTGGTGAAATAATCAAAAAAGGTCTTAATTATATTTATGTTAATTTTATAATAGGATTTTATAATTCAATTAATATTTTCCTTGTTAGTGGAAATACTGAAGCTGCAAAAGAACGAAATAGAATAACTAAACAATTAAAAATACTAGACGCCGATTTAAAAACAATCATAACTAAGAAAGATACGATTAAAGAATATATGGAACGTTAAATATCATTATCTTTTATGACAACAGCACAAGTTGAGAACGTTTTTCTATGATATCTATTGTCAATGCCATGTTTTTTAATTGCAACTCTATGATTTAAAGTTGCATATCCCATATTTTTGAGTAAGTCATATTTATTCAAATCTGGATTTTCTTTGACAAGTTCAATAATTTCATTATCATGAAAATCTTTTGCAATAATAGACGCCGCAGCGATATTTATATATTTAGTATCACCTTGTGGAATACATTCATAATCAATGGTTTCATCTTCAGAACAAATGATTGGTTTAAAATAATTACCATCGACAATAATATTCGTAAATTTATGTTTTTTATATGCTTGAAATAATGCTCGATGCATAGCTTTAATGGCGGCATGAAGAATATTAATTTCGTCTATTTCTTTTGGTGTAGCAATACCAATACCATATGTTATTGCTTTTTCTTTGATATAATTGGCTAAAATCGTTCGTTTTTTGAAACTCAATTTTTTAGAATCTTTAATTTGTTTATATAATTCATCGTCATCTAAATTATCGGGCATAATAACAGCTGCAGCTACTACATTACCAAATAAAGTTCCTCTTCCGACTTCATCCACACCTATTGTTGTCAAATCGGTTTTAATATACATGTCTTTGTTTATATTATTTTTATAAAAGAATATATCATTTTTTTATTTATAATTGACTTAAAAAAATGATTTTAAGAATTATAAAGACTTTAATATATATAAATTAAAAGAAGGAAATGGAGGAATTGATGCATAATTTTAATAAAATTTTAGATGATAAAAGAGAAGAAATAATAGCAATAGCAGCTGCAAAAAAACGAGAAAATAAAAAAGTGATTAATCCCGATAAATTACCGTTTGATATCTCAACCACATTAAATAGAATAAATGTCGCAGCTGAAAAGAAATATAAAGCTTCTTCTAAATATATTAAGAAACAACAAGAAGAAAATGGAATATGAAGACCGCAAACTCATCTTAAACAAATTAAAAGAAAAACCATTCATCAAACAGCGAACGGATGAATGGTTTAGTTTGCGGCAGAATATCTTAACTGCTAGTGATTTATATGATGCTATTTATCATCCTGCATCATTGATAAAAAAGAAAATAAAGAATGCTTCATTTAATTCTTATTCAATCCCTGCTTTAAAATGGGGTTGTATGTTTGAACCAGTAGCAATTAATATTTATGGTCATATAAATAAAACTAAGATTAATGAGTTTGGTTTATTGACTAATGAAAAAATAGAAAGATTTGGAGCATCTCCTGATGGTATTACAGACGAAGGAATAATGATTGAAATTAAATGCCCTTATTCGCGTGAAATTAAAGATAATGTTATACCTGATAAATATTATTATCAAATGCAAGGACAAATGGCAGTATGTGAATTAGATATATGTGATTATATCGAATGTAAATTCGTAGCATTGCATAAAACAGAATATATTGAGAAGGTAGAAAAACTGGAAACATACAAACACGGAATAATAGCAGATTTAGGATTTGGTAATTATATATATTCAACATTTGACCAGGATTATAATCTCAATATTGCTGAAATGGAAAAATATGAAAATTGTATTTATTGGACACTAGATTTAATCAATGTTCAGCGAGTTAAATTTGATGATAAATTATGGAACGATAAAATTAAAGATAATATTATTAATTATTGGGTTTTGTATCAAAACGAACTTAAAAACAATAATAAGACCACTAAAAAGAATTTATTTATTGAAGATAATGATTAATCATTTTATTGCGTAGATTTAATTTATAGACGATTGTATTACCACTGAAATCATTTTCGACAAATCTGAATTTTTGTTCGTTGTATATTAGTCCATCATAGAAAATTATGATTTTATTAAATGCATCTTTTAATTTATAAATAACAAAGATATTTTTCAATTTCTTAAAATTATATTTCAATTTTGTTTTTTGAATATCGTTTGTTATAATTTCTATAATTTGAGTTTCATCATAAATGATATTATCTATGATACTTACATAAATTGATTTTTTAATATCATTAATATAATTATAAAATCCTAAATAATCGTCTGGTGTATCCAATTTATTTTTTATTGAAGAATATTTTATTAATAATTCTTCTTCTTTTTGTTTATTGTCGTTTTTATTAAAATTGTCGTTGGTCATTATTATAGGCAGTCTTATATCATCATTAGCCGTTTTAGTATTATAATTAAAAATAATATTATTGATTGTTGTATTATAATTTAAATATAAATAACTATCAACTAAAGTATAAATAATAATAATTATTAATACTATAATAATTATTATTATGTAATTCATTATATACTACTTCTAATTAAGATAAAGTTATAAATCCATTCGTATTGTATTTAGTGTTTTCAATAACTGATGTAGGATTGACAAATGTGACATTCATTATAACATTATTAATAGCATTCTTTGAAATTAATGATGCTGGTTGTAGTTTTAAAACAGAACCAGCATATTTAACAGAAGTATATCCTGTTACATTTTCTACAGTAGATATATATCCTTCTGGAATAAAGAAATTTATAAATGAATTAGGTTTTATATCAAAATTTGATATAAAGTTCAATGTAATTTTTGCTGGAGTAGTGGTGGCGCCAGCGGTTACAGCTCTATTATAATTATAAGTGCAAACAATAATATCAGGAGTATAAATATTACTAGTTATACTAATAGCAGGAGATATATTTGAACCTAATGAAATATTTTTATTTATACCATCAAAATATGCCATAACATTATCGTTCGTATCACGTATGGCCACTGCAGTAATATTAGAAGCGGTATTTACTTTATTTTTAGTATAAATATTAAATGTTCCATCGTTATCGATATTAACATTTATACATTTTCTTTTAGTTATATCAGTGTTAGCATCACAAATATTAATAAATCGAGAACTGTCAGTTAGAGAAGTAACATTCTTATAAGTTGTTATATCAGGTTTGACATTTAAATTATATGTCTTAGATACGTTAATATTACTACGAGATATATCATTAATAATATTACCATCATTGACAAAATCGAAAACATTAGTTAAATTACTACTTAAGCGACGAACGGAAGTATGACTTGTGTTAAATATTTTGTCCTGATTATCATCGACAGAAGCTATTTTATTTATAACATTATCTTGTAATTTATTAAAAGCTTTAGAAGTATCATTCATAACTTGTTCTGATTTTGTTAAATTGTCTTTAACATCTTTTGTATATGTTATATATCTATCATTCATATAATATATAACTACAAATAATCCAATTAGAATTATTAAAATAAATACAACAAGAAATATTATAAATAAATCATTCATTTTATTCTAACATTTAATTATATATTTATTATTTTAATATCTGAACTTTCTTCTCCGCCTTTCTTTTTAGGTTCTGCAACAGGTTTCTTTTTAGGTTCTGCTGCAGGTTTTGCTACTACTTTTTTAACAGGTTCTGCTGCAGGTTTTGCTACTACTTTTTTAACAGGTTCTTCTGCAGGTTTCTCAGGTGTTTTTTTAGCTGGTGTTGTAGGTTTTGTTATTACTTTTTTAACAGGTTCTTCTGCAGGTTTCTCAGGTGTTTTTTTAGCTGGTGTTGTAGGTTTTGTATCTGGTTTTTTAACAGGTTCTTCTGTTGGTTTCTCAGGTTTCTTTTTAGGTTCTGCTGCAGGTTTTGCTACTACTTTTTTAACAGGTTCTTCTGCTGGTTTCTCAGCTGCTTTTTTAGCTGGTGTTGTAGGTTTTGTATCTGGTTTTTTAACAGGTTCTTCTGCTGGTTTCTCAGCTGCTTTTTTAGCTGGTGTTGT
>Ga0114970_10000675_pt1 | contig 25537 bp, 62 predicted proteins | sample M_140205_XF_Meta_FD_87030 | JGI IMG/M metagenome (GOLD analysis project Ga0114970, IMG submission 87030) | Freshwater microbial communities from Lake Montjoie, Canada to study carbon cycling - M_140205_XF_MetaG | ecosystem: Environmental > Aquatic > Freshwater > Lake | place: Lake Montjoie...
ATCGACGGTTTAGCAAACCGCTGCCTTAAGCCTCTCAGCCAATTCTCCTTTGTTTGGCCTCGGTGTACGGACTCGAATCGCAACGAACGGTTTTGGAGACCGCTATGCTGCCATTACATCACACCGAGCATTGTAAACTTAAAACCATGTCACTGTAAACTTAAAACTCTACCATAGTAAAGCATACTCCGTATCTTAGTCTCGATTAGGCATCAAATCCCATCTACCGACCCAAATAACTATCCTATAGAAATAGTCCAACCTGAAATATGCTTTACTATGGCACACCGTACCAGAATCGAACTGGTCTTCCCGCCGTGAAAGGGCGGTGTCCTAACCGATAGACGAACGGTGCAAAAAAACGAATGCCTAACTATTCACACTGGATGAACTCATTAGATTGTCTCGGTATGCAAGTCAACCACAATTAACTTAACAGTTTGCAGAACTCAAACACACCGTCTATTTCAAATTCGAGAACTAGCAAGGAACTGACTATTACATGATGCGGAAGTCATTACTGCATCAAACCCTTGATCAACTCTTTTCAGAGACGGATTGCTCATTTCCGTTTTGTTTTAAATTCTAATGCTAACAAGGAACTGACTGTTACATGATGCCGAAGTCATTACTGCATCAAACCCTTGCTTAACTCTTTTCAGAGACAGACCGCATTTGTCTGTTTTATCTTAAATTCGAAAACTAACAAGGAACTGACTATTACATGGTGTCGAAGTCATTGCTACACCAAACCCTTGCTAAACTCTTCTCAGAGACGAATCGTTTACTTTCGTTTTTTTTTCTTTCTTCATCAACTCAACATAACTAATTATAGTCGGATACGGTAAGATTGTCAAGCGTTTTTAACTTAATTCCGAAATGTTTTTGAATGTCAAAAAGGAAATCAACTGCCAGATACTCTTTTGACAACTGTTGCGAATCTAGAAACACTTTGTAGCATTCTTGCAACACTTCTTGAGTATTGTCGTTCACCAGTTGTCCTTCATCGATTTAAGATTATCATTGACCTGGACCAACTCAAGCAGGATAATCCACCATGCTGCAATGGCCATGTTCTCATAGTTTTTGGTCCATGTTGCTACCGCTAATACCAACCAAAAGAATACCAGTAATGCCACATCAAAAAACGGTCTATAACTTGCCAACTTATCCATAAATTCACGCATATATTTTCCTATAAAATAGTATTAAAAAACAAAGCACCATTCATTGCAGACAAAAACAAATACGTCCACGCCATTTTTTGCCGACCCTCTTCCCATGCAACTTCCGACATTGACCAAAGAAGGATGGCCAATAATATTGTAACAATAATCATTTTGCTACCACGCAACGATAACGTTCGGATGAAATGCCCATAGTCTTTGCGGCATCTTTGCAACTCTCCAGCGAATGGTGCGTGGTAAGATAACGCCAATCGTGTGCTGGTGTCAGGGATGCATTCTGACCTGACATTGCAACCACAGTATAAATCATTAATGCAAAATTCCCCATTTTACCCTCCTATTAATGTTCGATTCTGTATATCCCAAAAATACTCTACGGCCTTCTTTGCCGAAGTCAAATCGATGTACTGACCCAGATGTTTTTCATCATCAAGGGTAAGTGTGTATTTACCTACATTTACCAATGCAATCCAATTTTCACTCAGAACTATTTTGCTGACTTGCCCGACTATTTTACCAGTATTGACATCGTAGTAATAGTAGGCCGAACCACGTTCTTGCCAATCAAATGTTTGATTCATCTTGTATACCAAAGTATTTTGCTATCTCAACACCAGGAGCAGCATCTGGATTCTCTATATCTATTCTAACACACTCACGCACAATTAGTTCGGCAAACATCTCTTGGTCGAACTGTCTGCCGGATTTTCGTTCATTCCAACATTTGTATGCTATTTCATTCCATCGATTATTCATTTGCAATCCTTATTCACCGTAGTAGCATTCATGGCCCAATCATGTAGGTTGTCCCAGAGGTCTGGTTCACCCGCAAATAGAAATACCAGCACTAATATTAGAACTATCATTTTCTACCTTTCCACATATCGATTGCCTTTTGCAACTGATCCATCTGTTCAAATCGAATGTCATCCAAAAGACTCATACCATACTCTGAATTCATTTGTGCTAGAGACATATTCCACAGTGCATCGTGTTTTTTCTGGAGAGTATCAATGACCACATCATAATCATTAGGTATGTCCATGTGGAATCTTTCCAGTTCGTGCCTGATCGTGCATATCACATAGAGTTACCAACCACGAACCAGTCCGTAGTTGACCACGTTCACCACACGTTTCACATATTTGACCCGACATGTATTCTGCCATCGATACCATACCGTGAATCACATCATCTTCTCTTGACAGGTAGAATCGCAACCGACCAAACTTCTCCTTCACTTGGTCAACCGTTACCTCATCCGAATCATACGTATGCTCTTTAATAGCACCACACAGGTAGTCAATCAAATCATACCATCCGTCACCACACTCAAAACCCCAAGGTGATTCAGCACCCCAAAACGGTCCCTCTGGAAACAGTTTAGGATACTTCTCAACCAATTGTTTCTCTAGGTCAGGACTCATATACCACCCATATCAGGATCAGGAGCAAGATTATACTTTCGTTTGTATTGTGATTCAACCGACCACGATTCGTCGGTAGCAGGATATACGATATCACTTTCTACCTGTAGGCCAAAGTGTTTCTTTAGGTATGCTTTGTCTGCTTGGGAACCCACGCATGATATACATTCTCGAACAATCAACTCGGCGAACTTTTCTTTATCGAAAGAGTAGGTTTTATTATCCCATGAGCCAAACGATTCACACTGTTCGGCCAGTTGTTTAATTCGTTCGTTCATCATTTTTTCTTTATGGATGACAGTAGCAGAATCGTGAATAGCATCAGCGTGAAACTTCATGTATGTGATGTAGTATTTTGGGTGTTCGTTCATAGTTCAACTCCGAAATGTTCTTTAATCTTGGTGTTCATTGAAATCCTTCATATCAGTATGGCCATGGATCGCATAGAATTGTGCATAGGCCCAACCTTTCCTAAAACCATAGTATCGTGCATCTGCCAGTTTCAGACCCTGATCTGTCATTGGTATCTGATACGATTCGGCATCACGGAATGCATTATGTATTACCTTTTCATCTCCTACGATTTTCACTCGCTCAATCTCATTTGCTGCCTCTTCTAATAGATCAGCAATTCTATCAGGTGTACCTTCTTCGACAGACTTCCGACCAGGTATCTGCCTACGTATCTCGGCACGTTTTCTCAGTCTATACACCAAATCATTTTCATCGGTCATTTTTTATTCCCAAACGATACGCCATAACAAAATACTATAAATGTCCATATCATCAAAATCATTAGATTATAAATCATTTCACTCATGGATCATTCCCAAAATACGTAGACCTATTCCGAAGTGTGGAGCCCGCCGTTTCCAGTCCAAAGTAGTTCATAATACACTCATACGGATCATGGTTCTCTTTCAGCGCAATCTCCGCACACTTTCGGATAATCACTTCAGCAAACTTTTCCCGCAACTCTTCTTGATTCCGTTGCCAACCATACGTTTTCTTCTCGCATAGTTTATGTGCCTCAAATACCAGTTCTCTTAGATTATCGTTCATAAAAACTTTTTACCCGAATCGATGCCGAAATGTTCTCTTATCTTCGCAGAGTATGTAGACGCCGGTTCCCGATGGTCAACACCATCTTCTACAACATCAGCACAGACTTCTATGATTAACCTAGCGAACTCCAGATTAAACTTCCGAGTATCATAGGTACCATTCTCTCGACTCTGGACTTTTGCCTGCGCCTTTTCTGCCAGTATGTTTATGTACGGTTCGTCAATCATGGTAAACTCTTTCTATGGTGTGTACAGTGTGACCAACATAGCGCACAACCCGATGCTTTGAATCGTGCTATACGCCTCAGTGTATAATAATCAATCATAGTATATTCTCAGTGAAATGTCAAGTGTCTCAGAAGTCCTCATCTTCAGGATTAAGTTCAAGATCAAACATTTCCACAATATCGTCAATTGCTGCCCACTTCAGCGGATACCCTGTTTCATCACGTTCCAGTGTATCATGGTCATCTAGTGTCTCACCGATTTGCCGAAGAATTAATATGGCATCATACATTAACTTCAGATGATACGTGGACTCAACGTGTAACCAATGACTTCTAGATTTGGGTTGTTTAGGTTTTGACTTTTTGCTCATTTTTACTCCAAAAAAAATTCTGGCGCACGTTTTTGGCCAGGAAAAAAATTTGATGCCGCGTTAATGACCGCATTAAGGTTGCTTTTGAATAGCATGTTCCTTCTAGCGTTCAGTACCGTTTAGTGGCCAATTGTTGTTTTGACACCACGTGCCTAGGCCTTCGAACCTCTTTAGCCCTCCATTAGTAGTGATATTGCCACATCATCTTTGCCGAACTCATTAATCACGTATTCGACCATGTCTGGTGTTAGGCCAGTGGCCTTGGAGATTCTAGCAATTGTGGCACCATTGGCCCACAAGTCTAAAACATTATTCACCTGGCTTTTCATTTTGCTCATTGGGTACCACCTTATTGTAAACTGTAATTGGACCGTTGAGGCCCACCGCAGGACGGAGGCCCCATTCTATGCTTAAATCCTCATCTCCAAAGAACGCTGCCTTGGCTTGTTCTATTTGTTCTGCTGTAAACTTGGCTTTAGCCATATACTTGCTCCACATTCTTATGATCTAATATTACGGTTTCACGGATTGCACTGTACACTCGCATTGGTGTGTCCAGTCTCACATGGTGGTTCACTGCACCACCGTAGCACACTCTGGATAATGTCACGGTACCTACCACTGGGAACTCATCCAGGTACGTGCCTCTTACTCTCATGCCCTCTAGGACCCAACTCATATGTACTCCTCTTAGAAATGACCTATACACTTATGGCCAGTGAACTTACTCAGAAGGTCACTCTTTGGATAACCCATAGAGGCACCACTTGTACCTGCTTGGAATGTCTTTGTTTTCTTCGCACCCATGATTACCTTTGGTGCTTTACGAGGTTTAACCACTGTGACAGGAACGGTTGACCAGAGGTTAACCCTGACTATTTCTGCACCTGCTTCGGATTTACTGAATTGTGCTTTAATCATTCTATTCACCTTACAGTTTAAACGATTTAATCGCAGCAGCAACATCGGTCACAGCAAGGTTCAGCACTCTAGCCATAAACTCAACTGGAATGTTCTTGGAATTCATCTCTGATATTGCATTCAAATACTCTTTACGGATAATCATATTTTCTCCATTAAGTCATTATCATTAACCACACAATCATTATACCCAACCTCGGCCAGATTGTCAAGTGTTATTTGCGGTAAACGTTCAAACATAAAGTGCATCCCAAATAATGTAGGCACCACCGATAATAGTGGCAATCACGAACACAACCTCAATCATTTCCATTTTATTAACCTAACGTAGTTGGTGTAGGGGTTATCAAAATCGCTATTACTACTAAAACCGCAAAACATTCTAAAATAAACATTTCTTTCTCCTTGATTAATTTCTCACTATGGAATCATTATAGCGCAAATCGGTAGGAATGTCAAGTGGTTTCGGTGGCGTTGCGGAAATACAACGGAAGTGGCCTGGGCGTGGCCTGGGTGCGAGGCGGCAGGCACCTAGGCGTGGCCGGGTCCTCGGAAATAAGGATCCGTGGTGGCATGCGATAAATAGACCCTTTGGACGTAGTGCGTTTGCAATGGTTATTTTGTGACCGTGCGGTAATGTCTCTATGCAATATAGTGCATTATACCATGAATTGATCTAATGGACTCAGTATTGCGGTAATTGCCTCTATAGGATATTGATTGACTAATTCTTCCAATTGGTCTGTACTATACAGTGATATTCCATTACTCTGGACATACTTGATTGGTAATGGTGGGCAATTGAAGGTACAGCCTCTTTCTAGCATTTTCTTTAGGATTTTATACTCTTCTCCTATTACTATATTGGATTGGAGTATTCTCTCGGCTATATTCTTTCTCTGGTTTATTTTCTTTTCTATTGTTTGGATCCATTCTTCCATGTGGACTGGTGCTAGAAAATGGATATGCGTATAGGATTGGCTGGATTCTTTCCACTGCCCTATGATAAAGTATTGGTTACGCCAACGGGTAATGTGCTTATCGGAAAAGTCTCTTGCCGTGGATACTGTCGTGGTTGTGGTAGATTTTAATTCGTACTTATTATGGTTGTGGTCGGTTGCATCACATACACCTCTGGAATGAATGGAATACTTGATTAAATTGAATTGGGCGATTAGGGCATCTTCCCTATGATCATCTTGGATTGGCATCTTTGGTAATTAACTTGTTCCATTTATTGGCAAAGCGCATGACATCCTTACCTACCTTGAATAGATCCTGCTTATACACATAGGCAATGGTGGCTATTTCGGAATCTATATTGGTATCAGGTAGTGTGGCTAACTTACCAATATACTCTATGGATTCGGTGTAGGTACGGGTTGTGAATTTAGGCATAGGATTCTGTCATACGTTCACGGTATTCGATAAACTCTACATCCTCATATACCAACTCAAAGAACATTTCCAATAAGTCCATATCATCCAGTGCTAGGTATACTGACATTTTAACTTTATTGGTCAGGCGGAATTCTCTATACACCTCACGGAATCTGTCCAAATTATACTCTTCGACAAATTCTTCGGCCTCTCTCAGTATCTCATATGCATTCATTCTGGTTCTCCTGGTTGCTTCAGTATATCTCACGTTCAAATATATCATAGTCCACATTGGCACAATTATTACTAGCGGCCAATTCGTCGGCATACTTTACCGCATTCTTATAGTTGGCAAATACACGTTGGACGGTATCACCCTCATAGGCAATTCGTTCTACCACAATGAATATTTTCTCTAACATTATACACTCTCCAAAGATTGGTAATTATTTACGGCCGCATTGAACTGGTCCAACGCCTCATAGTATTCGGTCTCATAGAACTTTAGGTTCTTTTTGTGGATACCTGTACCGATATCTAATTCGTAGGTATACTCACCAGTACGCCACAGGATTACTCGCTCATTCTTGCCATTACGGCCGTCAGTAATATATTGGATCATTATGCAGTCTCCTTCATTTTTGCTACGGTGGACTCGGCACAATTACGGGCATTGGTGAATGCATAATCATCCGATATCTCATGGAAGGATGCTACTCTTGTCCATCCCATGTCATTGTATTCTACGAACTTTTGGACAATCAGATTATGTCCGTCAATAATGATTCGGACATTCGGTCCGTATTCACTGTAAATTCTAGTCATTTGGTTCTCCTTAATTTCTCACTATGAATACAGTATAACTGGATTCGGTAGGATTGTCAAGCGATTTTGGATTTTCCGTATATTAGCATCATGATATCAAGGGCACAATCGTCTATAGGATTGTGCTTGGTCACGTCCACATCATAATTGAACTCAGGATGGTCCACCGTGCAGTATCCATTGGTGGCACCTGTCAGGAAATCTATTGCCGTTCTGACATCACGCCAACGTGGGTACGGGAAAATCGGCTCAGTACCTACCTTGTGCTCTATTGAATGCAGCATTACACCATCGAGGGATCCACGTGACCACACATAGGACTTATTGTCTTTTTTACTACTCGCCCAGGTGCGTAGGGTGTCCAATCCTTCCTCTACAGGTACGTCGGTAGGCGATGGTATCAGTGACATGGTTCGGGCGTTTAGGCATTGTTTATCCCACCAGGCGATGGTATCCTTACTGATTCTCCTGTTCAGTCTGGTGGCTTGATCCTTTACGTCCAATTTGATGAATAACGCCGACTCCTTCAACTCTTTATAGGTCGGGTTGGTCCGTGGATCAAAATGGATACAGGCCATGGAGAGAATCACGGAATCGGATTCTACTCCTAGGGTTTCAACGTCAAACATGAACATAAGATTACACCTTTGCGTAGGGTTTGTTCCACTTACCAATATTCACTGACACATACCAACCCACGTTAAAGTAATCGGATTGTGAATCTGACTTATCCCAATTACCATCGTTCATTGCAGGAATCACCTCAGCAAGGAAGGCACGTGTACGACCCTCAAAATGATTTTTGTAGTGGTATGGATTTACTTGAATACCGAATTTTGCAGCATCTTCCGTATTACCATAATCCTTGTACATATCAAGGGCACCTTCTTTGATATTCAGCACCAGTGTGGAGTGGTGATTAACTGCCAAAGAACCTTTGACTTTGTATTTTTTCAGAATTGCCTTGACTTTCGGTGCAATCTTCGCTTTTAATTCTTGGGATACGTATGCCATAATATAATACTCCTTATAGATTAATTTGTAGGTCAAGCGGTGTGGACTTCATTTTCGCATTGTACATGTGGTAAGTGCGACCTAGACCTTTGATACCCTCACGGATACACTGTTCTAGTGCTTCCTGGACAAAATAGTTAATTGATGCATTGTCGCCAACGCCACGCTTGATTTGTGCTTTGGTGGTAAAGAATGACACACCATTCACAATAACTCGGACTTTGTTTTTCATTACTTTCTCCTTAATTCTCAATCGATATACGTATGGTACATGGAAGCGGTAGGATTGTCAAGCGGTATTTTATGCTAACAATTCATCTTTGATAAATTCACGCATAACATCTTCAACATCATATTCGGTGATATTCAAGCGGGCTGCTATTTCTTTCGATGGTACATCAGCAAGGATCATTGTAAAAATGGACTTCGCTTCACTGACGGTCACTTCGTCGGTGAACAACTCAAACTTTTCATTACTCATTTATTTCTCCTATTTCTTAATCAATACACATATGGTACATGAAAACGGTAGGATTGTCAAGCAGGAGTGGTGTTGTATTTTTACAACAAATGGTAGGTTATTTGAGAGGGATAATATACTTGCTTTTTATGCAAATATAGTCGGTACGGTCATGAAATAGGATGCCGTTAGCATTTTTGCAATGTTCGGAGTGTTGGTGCCAGGTGTAGTATGACTCGGCAATGAAAATCGTTCCAAGGAGCAATAGTGCTGCCCACATACCAACAACTAATTTATTTTCGTTCATCATTACCCTCAACACAATACCCACCTTTGAACTCATAAACATTGGAATCCACGCGGACTTGCTCATAAATTTGATTGTCAACACATTTGAAAGGATCACGATAATTCTGTGACCAATAGAATATACCGTAACCTATACCTGCTAGTACCATTAGAATAGGAATATACTTCAGGTACTTCACAATACCTGGCATCATCTCCAAAAACTGAGGTAAGAACTTTAACAGGTCTTTCATTTTTTCTTTTTGGCCAACTTATCTTTTGCTATTTTAGCGGCACGTTCCAGTGCTTCTTTCTGGTCTTTTTCTTTCTTTGCCTTTTCATGTGCCGCTGCTATCTTAGCACGGTCCTCATCGGCCTTTGCTATCATGCCTTTGAACATCAACAGGACTCTACCCTTCTCACGTTCGGCAATGATTCTAACGGCCATTAGTTTACCCTCATAGGACTTGGCCTCTTCGAGAAAACCTTCAGGTACCGCTAGTTTTTTCTTTTTTGGTTTGTGTGCCTCAAGTTTTGATTTGAGGTCGTCGGCATCATCGGTCATGCCATATTTATTAAGTTTGACCTAACTCAACTTCAACATAGTGCCTCTTTGCATCTTCAATCAATTTCAGTTGTTTGATACGGTCCTCTAATACACCAATGGTCGTATTGAAATGACCTGTACCTTCGGTCTCTGGTTTGTAATAGAATCTCCGAAGGGTTTCCACTTCAGTTTGTAGTACCGCAATGTACTCTTCACGACTGGTAAAAAATTGTCTCATGATAACCCCTATTTAAGTGGAACTGATTGTTGTGGACGGATCCATTCACCTGCACCCTGGAGGTCTTTACCTGCACCCGTCAGTATGCCAGAGGTGGTATTACATGCCGCCAATAATAGCAGCATTATTGCCAATACGATTTTCATACTAATCCTTTAATAAATTTAGTTGTGACCATCTGCTCAAATAGAACGGCAGCAAGTCCACATTTGTTAGAGGTACCTCTCATCTCACGTGCCGACATTTTCTCATGCCGACCCCATATTACATCAACGCCTTTTATCGACTGGTCCGAGTTACACATTTCGGTAGTACCCTCAAAGTAGGTACAATCTTTGCAGAATTTCATTTTGCAGTTATCTCCTCTCCAACGTTTTGTATTGCGGTGCCCGCATTTATTACCTTGTTACCTATTTCTTTTTGCGTGTAGGTAGACAATATGAAAAGGGTTAGGGCAACAATAATAACTGTTTTCATGATACACCTGTCCAACGAACACGGTCAATATAGGATGCTTGATCAAACACATTACCACGCACAAAATTACGGGCAGGTGCTTTCCAACTTGCGGCACGCCATATATTACCATTCTCTTTCTCAACAAAGCAGAATGTGGAACGACTACCGCCACCAGAAATGGTGTCAATTCTCACATACTTTTTACCTGGCGCAAACTCAACGCCAAACTTATCTTCGGTGCAATCTATATCTTTAAGGAACTTAGCATAGTCTGCCACAATTACATCTTTCAAACCAATAAGGGCCGTAGCCAATTCATTGCTTACGTTCATATTATTTCTCCATAAGAAATTGCATCTTCATCATAACTATTTGCGGCTCGCATTCTTTCTTCGTGCTCGGCATACAATGCATCCAACACCGCATCAGCATCAAATTCCTCATCTACACCTAATTCGGCCAGCATACTTGCCAATTCATCAATTTCTTCTTTCTCTGTCAGTGCCACAACATTCTCCTCGTTTTTTAGTACAGTGCTCATAATATACCTCCACGCTAGGTTTGTCAAGTAGTGTTTTATTATCAAATTGAAACAACCGCAGGATCGGCTTGTACGCTGTTTTCTTTTGCTTTGATGATGGCAATAGCGTCCCGTATTTCAGCCCAGTCCTCCCGCTGCCGGTACGTGCCAATGTAGAATCCACGTATGGTATCTAACCCACGTATTGTGTCTCGGTCTGAAACATAGATAAAATCATAAGTGAAACCTTTTGTTCTCTTTCTGATAACAAAGTCTTGGAACTCTTGATAGTTACCAGCAACAACAAAAAGTTTCAAATTTGACCATTTCTTCATCAGTTATCCTTTTAGAAAGCAATACTTGGCGGCACTAATCCATATACTCATGGCAACATATGAAACAATCATAGTCAAGAACATTAGCAGGATGGTACCAGTGCCCAACAATAATTTTACCATTATGCCTCCGCACAATAGCCAGCATCAATCAAGGCTTTTGCAGTCCGACCGTATGATCCTTGCATTTTCCAAGCCATACCTGAGGTAATCAATTCTTGAAACAAATCAATAATGCCCTCTTCATCCAATTCGCCTTGTTCGTAGGCGATAACTTGATTTAATATAGACATTACTCTGCTCCTTTAAAACCTAGTTCAAATTCCATCATTAACATCTTAGCGATATTAATAAATTGACGGGCCGATTCTTTTGAATCATACTCAATCATCTCCTGTGCATCGGACAGATAACTCGCAACTACCATACCTGGGCCCGACAACCTAAACGTAATTGAATCTTTTATTGATTCTAAAATATCAGCCTTTGAGGCACCGTATGCCTGCAACTCCCAATTTAAATCACTCATATAAACTCCTATTTAAATACTATCAGTGCTAACAATATGCTGTTAAAGAAGAAACCCACAGCATTACTTATAATATACAGTTTGTCGTTTCTACCTAACGCACGAATCAAGAACAAGAACAAACCACTCCAGACCATCAACACCATACTAACTGGCGGAAGTCTATCGTTATAACCTAGAATCACACCAATACTTGTCGGAAGTGTCGCAGCATGTATTAGAACCATACCAACCCAACCACACAATTCACTCAAATCGAACTTACTATTTTTTGCTTTCATTTCAATCTCACTTTCTATACTTACAGTATAGTCGGAATCGGTAGGATTGTCAAGTGGTTTGAATTTGTTGTAAAAAAACGACACCGAAGTGTCGTTTTCTGTTATCTATTTGGAAACTTTCGCTTCCTCCATAGTGATTTACGTTGTTTTTCTTGCATCTTTTATCTCCCTGATAATACGGACTTGTGTATCTGGCACCACATGGATTCTAGCACGGAACATAACAGCATCCTCTGTAACCTGTTCCTGTTGTGTGAATTCTATCATCTTCGACTCAAACAATTTTTCTGCTATCTTACCAATCAATATTTTTTTGATCCCATGCTTAACATCTTCAGGATCGCATTTAGATGCAAATATTTCTGCATGTGAAACATGGTATGAGGCAGTTATTGTTTCACCTTGAATTTGGTGATCAATAAAACTGTCGCTGACATTACTGCCGAATGAAGTTTGACTAAACATGCCACTACCACCACCGCCACCAACACCAACTGGTATCGTATAAATTCCTGTGTCTGATTTTGGTACTTGAAATGTTGAATGTTTAGCCATCATAACTCCATAATATATTTGGTCCAGCGTGTAGGAATCGAACCCACATTAAAGGAGTAGAAATCCTCTGTATTATCCATTATACTAACGCCAGTTAGATTGAACCACCAGGTCCGTCTCTAGGTTTATCAACTTCAGTCTTGCGCCATTGTTCTGTATCAACAGGTTCACCTAAATGTAATGATGTTAAACTTTCCTCTGCACCAACATATCCTTTGAGAAATGTATTGAATGACAGGCTAATTCGTGTATCGGTGCTTTCTGTTGGTTCTACCATATGTGTCAAGTATGATGGAAATAAAACTAAATCACATGTACCAACATTGAACCACCACGACTCTGAATTGAAATGGTTGAAATTGTTTGTTGGTAATACTATGCGCCTGTAACCACTCTTGAAAAAATAGATTTTATCTTTTTCTGGATCTGCATTGATGTACATAACACCTGAGATATAACTATTTGGATGCTCATGCTTATGATGAAACTCACCTGGGTGAGTGTAGTTCAACCATGATTGTGTAATGTATGCTTCGACTGGATTAAATGGCGATTCTATATTACTCATGTAATAATTAACATAGAATTGAATAAATGATTTTAAACTTGCCATTGCAGGATCATTTAATATGTATCGATCCACACTCGTTGTGTTACCTGTGTTCTTGGTTACATTCAAGGCACATTTTTGTATGAGAGCAACTTCTCCATCGGTGTATTTTCTAGGCAGTTTGGCAAAAACTAACGGTGTAGGAAACAACTGATTAACAGTTGGTTCTGGATACATCGTGATTGTGCTTTTCTTTACCTGTTCGACCGTATCAATTACTTCACTGGTCTTTTTCTTTTTTGTTGACATTTTCTTCTCTTTCAATATCTAACCATAAATATGTTGCTGTTTCATCAATCACTCGTTGCGACCACATTTCCTCATTTTCAAGGACTGGCATATTATATTCATCAGACAACCATGGTTTGGTGTTAGATGAGATAGTCATATACTGTACTTTCATACATTACATGGTACATCATTCGCTTCACGATGTCAACTCTTTGAGTGGTATTCTTTGCACCCATCACTACTATTACCTGATGGCGTATTTGATTTTTTACCTGTTGTTCAATTAATATAGCAACACAAAAACCTGCAGGATCAGTGTATCCAGTTTTACTCAATAATATAGAATCAAACTCATGAAGCAGGACCTTGTTAGTATTACTTAGTACAATTGGTCGTTCTTTGCGTTTGACTTGGATCAAAATAGTTGATTCTTTTTTGGTAGATATGTGTCTAATCTGTGGGTAGTATGCTGCACCTACTACCAAATGTGCCACATCATTGGCAGTTGATACATTACCACTATTCAGTCCAGTAGGATCATTGAAGTGTGTATTCTTTAAACCCATCAGCATAGCACGGCTATTCATAGCAGATATAAATCTATCACGACCTCCAGGGTAATCTGCCGCAATTGTTTCTGCTGCACCGTTATCTGATCTGATTAGCATGGCATGAAATAGTTCACCACGGGTATACTCACGGCGTGGTAATTTAGAATCTGCTTTATTGCTCAGTGTCAGCATTTTGTCCATATCTGTATTATGCTCTAGTGCCACAATTGCCGTCATCAATTTGGTGATGCTGGCCAGTCCACGAACACGGTCAACACTCTGTGCCTTAATAACTTGACCATACTCCAAATCTACATGCATAATAGACATGGTGTTTGTCGGAACAATTCGTTTGTGCTTTATTGTTTTCGCATCTGCCGATTGCATTATCAATAGAAATAACAATACAGCAAAAACTAACATCTCAACGATGGTTAGTTGTTTTGCATTGTACCAATTTTCTATGGCGTATCGGATGTTTATTAGTTTATCTTTTATATTCATACTACAATTATAGTCTGTTTTAATTTGTTTGTCAAGTTACCATTTTTCGGCACGTTGCCATGTATCATCAAAGTCTGCCGAATAGTCGGTAACATCGGGTATTCCTACCGCATAGTCATCTACACCTACCTCTTCCCAATCTAGGCCTTTTCTTATTGCGGTAGATATCCTGGAAGACTTTTCACGGGTTGCTGCACCCTCTGGTGTTTGATGATACTCGGTTAGTTTCTGTGAACGAACTGCCTTGTCCTCTTCAGTATGCTCTCGTACATTGCCACAAGAACGTGAACAATATGGTCCTCGTTTCTTGTGTGATACACCACATCTAGGACAAGTTTTTTGAATTGACATGCATTAGAAATTATCAAGTGCTGGATCGTAACTATACATTTTATTTTTAGAAGATATTTTTTCCATTTTTTCCTCTATGCATTCACATAATAGATGCCCTAAGATTAAATGTCCCTCTTGAATTTGTGGAGTTTGTGTTGAAGGAACTGCCACGTAATAATGTGCCCATTCTTGCATCCATGTTGTTTTCATACCCGTGAGTGCAATATTAACACAACCTATAATTTTACCAACTTTCATTGCCTCAAGTATATTTTCAGATGACCCTGATGTGGACAAATATACTGCTACATCACCAGGACGGGCAAGTGCAGTGAGTTGTCGAGAAAAGATTTCTTTGAAATTATAATCATTACCAACGGCAGTAATTGTGGAGGTATCTGTAGTTAAGGCAATTGCGGCATATGGTTCACTTTGTTGTATAAAATGTCCAACCAATTCTGCCGCTAGATGTTGTGATTCTGCTGCTGAACCGCCATTGCCCATAAAGAATATTTTATTGCCTCGCTGTAGTGCTTGATAACATGCCTGTGCAGCATTTTTCAATTCTGTTAATGGTGGTGGCACAACCTTTGAACCGAACGTTTGCGGTTCATTTAAAATTAAATCCGATACCATTTTCTGGGTATTAGCCAGTTTATCACTAAAATTCATAATAACTCCTATGCTGATTCGATTAGTTCATCTGGATCACATGTGGTAACGAAATTGATAAATGCGACTGCCTCATCTTCATTCTCATAATATCTTATGATGGTCTGTGCTGTATATTTGGAAACTATCATTAATAAAATGTAGTGGTCACGATAGGTGGAGAACTTAATCCACCACCCATTGCGACTCACTGGATACCAAAATTTGGTTTTACTTTCTATTTCAAGCCTTAGTTTTGGCTGACTCACTTTTGACGATTTTCTTTGCATCTTCGGCCGCATTCTGGTTAAATGTTACTACCTTCTTTGAGTATGTAGTAAATTGATTATCCGTGATGGAATCGAAGTACGCTATAGTATTATCTATTAATTGTTTGTTAAAGTCAATGGTTTTCACTGCTGCTTCCTCTGCCTTACGGTTAAGATCATTAAATGTGTAAAATACTGGAAATTGTGGTTGATTTAAAAACATTGTAGTTTCCTTTTGTAGTTGAATTCGTTAATTAACATTTCCACATCCGCAGTGTTCTTTGGATTATGTGACGAAATATAGTATTCTATTTCGCTTAGTTGTGGTCTTATGAACCATTGTATCAGTTTTTTTAGCATTGTGCAACCCTCCTATGATATTATATAGCATAGAAATGCTGCATTGCAGTATTTTATTTAGTGATATCTGATATTTGAAGATTGGTCAAATGAGCACGGCGTATCTTGCACTGCACCCAATCATTGTAATAATGTGGAGATAATAAGGCATCTCTGGCAAATATCTCTTTTGTTTCCAGATATGAACATTCCGATTTAGTCTTACATAGGTGAAGGATAGTCCTTACGAACTTATCCTCACCTAGGATTGAGACATCTTCTTTAAGTGTTTCGTTGGAACCGTAATAGGTTTGCCAGTCTGAAGATTTTCGGATTTTTTTTCTTTTACCGTTGACTTGCTTGTAGCCAGCAGATGTAAAGTATTTGCGTCCAATATATTTCCGTCCTGTAATTGTATTTTCTATCATATAAACAAAACCAAAACTCATTCCGTCATCGATATACTCACTGTCACATAATAACCATTTCATAGTGGTTCGTCATCATCCTCTTCATCAAAATCCTCTTGTTCTAAGATAAGATACTCTCCACAAAATGGACATGATGAAGGATCACTTTCAGTATTTAATTCATCATACTGAATAGTGAATTCGGTACTACATGCTGAACATTGATGCTGAAGTCTAATCATCTTTACCACACTTTGCTTTCTTGGATTTACCTAGCGCACCCAGATCGGCAGTCCATACTTTTGGTTTAGCATTCTTATCTACACCTTTAGGCATAGGGAATGTAATACCTGTGCGTTTTTCAACTTCAGCAATTGATACTTGACCTAATGTGATATCAGTTGGTTGTGATTCTTTATGCTCATAGATGAATGCTAGTGCTTCGTTTGTTTGGGTGTCAATGACAATCTTAAAGAGAGCCGAAGGTACAACCACATTACTCTTACCAATCTTTTTAGCCGAAAGTATGTCATAGATATCTCCTGGAATAACGATGAGTTTATGGTTACGTTGTACTGCCCATGCACGAACGTTTGATTCTAATTGTTTCCATACACCACGATTTAGATTAGGCAATTGTGGTGACATGTTGGTCATGAGAAATGATTCCCATTCTACTTGCTGATTGTATGATTGATCACCATCAGGTACCAAATGTCCTTGATCGTAACCAGTACCAGCATAATCTGTTGGTGATGCTTTCTTACCTAGTGGTAATGAATTGTCTGCAACGAATGCATTGGTACGTGCAATACAACCAAGTGCTGTTGTTGCATCGATTGAATATGATGCCCACACCGGAATCTTTGCTTGATTGTCGTGCATTGTAACATAACCACTGCGGCAAATTACTGTTGCATCTGGTTTAGTTACTGTTGGAATGCCATACGGTGCATGAACTGCACATTGGTCAATTGGTAGTGGTAATTTTTGGTCCCATGCGAATGATGGAACTGAGATGAATAACACCAATGCAAAAGAAAATAAATGTTTCATAGTCTACTCCTTGAAACTTTTATTTAGACAGATTATTTTCTCTGACAAATTGCATCTATTTTAAAATTCTTGAACTTCATCGAATAAGATAAACTGGATTTTGCCTGCTCACATGATTGTTGATCAGGAAACTCCATCGTCATCCGTGCCGGTTGGTCGCTTGGATCGTTTATGTGTACTGCTATTAGTATTAACAACCACATTATCGTTCTCCTGTGTCCATGAAATGATTTCCCATCGTCCATCATGATGTTCAACTAATGCTGTACATGATTCTACCCAATCACCATCATTCATATAAACTACACCATCTATTTCTTTTATCTCTGCTTTGTGTATGTGTCCACAAATAACACCATCATAACCTTTTTTCTTACAGTAACCAGCAAGATTCTTTTCGAAATGAAATATAAAATCTATTGCCCGTTTTACACGTTGTTTAAGATAAAGGCTAAGAGACCAATAGCCAAAACCAAGTCTATGACGGAGCCAATTGAATCGAGAGTTGAGAGCAAGAACGAAATCATATGCTTTATCTCCTAGTATGGATAACCACGGTGCTAGTCTTGTGATGCCATCAAATAAATCGCCATGTGTAATAAGATATCTTTTACCATCTGCGCCTACATGTTCACATTGATTTGTAATTTCTAATAATCCAAATCCTAGTCCATAGTGTAGGTATGGTCTGAGAAATTCATCGTGATTACCTAGAACATAAACTACTTTTGTGCCGTGTTTAGCATGACTGAGAACTCGGCGTACCACATTTGTATGTGATTGCTTCCAACGCCATTTGTTTTCTTTGATTTTCCATGCATCAATTATATCACCAACAAGATATAATGATTCACATGTATTGTGCTTGAGAAAATTATTCAGATGTCCTGCCTTGCAATCTTTCGAGCCAAGGTGGACATCTGAGATAAAGATACTGCGGTAGGTTTTTTCCATTATTCTTTCTGGTTACGGATCCAGAATCACCATATCACTGTGATCGATTTTTTTTATTTTACGTTGACTTTCATAGCAACTGGTATATCAATTTTATTTAAACCAAAAAGAGACTTTAATTTTTCAATAATGTAATTCACAGTGTCACCTATTAAGATACGGTTACTGTAAATGCTACTGGAACGTCAAAGTCAACTGTTTCAGGACGAACTTCAAGACCACCTTCAACTGCTGCTGGAGCATCTGCGGCAACTGTTACTGCACCAGTGATTTTAGCACCTAAAGGATTGCCATCGGAATCACGGGTATATGCTGTGATAGTGTAATCACCTGCTTCAACATTTTCAAACACTACAGAGTATGGAGCACTAAAAGCAGAACGAACATCATTACCTGGACCAAAAATATCATCACCTAGTGCTGCTGGTGTCAGGACAACAAAGACCGAGTTGAATTGAATGTTTGATGGAAACGATTGTTTAGTTGTTGCCAAATCTATGGTTACTGTATGAGCCATTTACTTCTCCTTTATGATTTTTATAAAACACAACATGATTATACCCGTCATATAAAAACTACTGCATCCTACTATCTATCGATACGAAGTTTTTAAATACAACTGTCACAATTATGCTGCTTTGCTCCATACGTTTTCCCATGAACCAGACAATGCACCCTTAGAATAGTCTGTTGCTCTATTTTCAAAAAAGTTTGTATGAGTTGGCGCATTGATCATTTCTTCTACCCACGGCAGAGGATTCTTCTTGACCTTGAATATACCTTTGAGTCCAAGACTAATCAATCTACGGTCTGCAATGTACCGAATGTATTTCTTGACATCTTCCGCAGTTAATCCTTCAATACCACCCGTAGCAAATGCCAAATCAATGAAGTTATCTTCTAGTTCTACCATTCTTTCTGCGATAGAATAGATTCTCGATTTGAGGTCATCATTCCATATTTCTTTGTTCTCTTCAATGTATGTACGGAACAGTTTAATCATTGACTCGGCGTGTTGTGTTTCATCAACGATTGACCAAGTAATAATTTGTCCCATGCCCTTCATCTTGCCTTGTCTAGGGAAGTTAAGTAGCATGATAAAGGAACTGAATAGTTGCATCCCTTCGGTGAAAGCAGAGAATACTGCAATGTGAGTAGCAGTAGTAGCCCTATCGCCACTCTGTGTGCTAAGATCAAGAACGTAATCATGTTTGTCCTTCATTTCTTGGTATGCTAGAAATTCTGAGTATGTGGTATCTGGCATACCTAGTGTTTCGATCAAGTGTGAGTATGCCGCAATGTGTAATGCCTCACGTGCCGCAAAACCTAGCAGCATCATTCTTACTTCAGGTTGAGGGAAATAAGGTAGATAATTATTAACATAACCACCTGCAACATCAATGTCACCCTGAGTAAAAAATCTGAATACATGAGTGAGAAAATTCTTTTCGTCCTTCGATAGTTTATTTTTCCAATCCTTAACATCCTCAAGCATTGGTACTTCAGTGTGAATCCAGTGTGATTGTTCATGTTGTAGCCATGCATTGTATGCCCAAGGATAGGCAAATGGTTTGAATGCTGTTCGTTCATCGGTTAATCTTACTTGCTGTTTTTTGATCATTCTATTTACTCTTATAGTTGTTATTGTTTTTTAAAAATCGTCATACATTACTGTGGTGGTATCACCTAATGCCCATTTCGGATTTTGTTCAACGACATATTTTTTAGTGCAGACTTTAAAATCAGGAAACTTCAATTCTTTTGGATTACTTGCTGCATCCAAGAATAGGCAACGATTGTTTGGTTGTGCTGCATACTGACCATTATCTAGTTCTATAAAATTAAAACTCTTGTGGTCCTCTGGCCATTCTGCATAACTTGTATCTATGATATTTAAATCAGGAGCAGAGTGGTCTACTGTAAACAAATAATTGCCTTGATAAAAATGTTTGTCTTTGGCATAAAACTTGGCAGTTAAATTTCTCAAGAATGATTTTTGAATTATAGAAAAATCATAACTAAAACAATCCCAAATTTGTAACATATCTAAAGGTAGAAACTTCTCAGGTTCAAGATTCTTTGTGCGTGACACAAACGCATGAAGAGGTAGTTTGTCATAAGCGGCACCATAGTTTGGTAAGTAAGATTCTATTCTAAATGCTTGCCCACGAATGCTTTTAATTGAAATCCATATACATGGTTCATATTCTCCATGACCTTTTTCAAAGTCGTAAAGAAATTCTTTTCGGATATAACAATGTATAGGCGGTAGGTTTGCAACTAAGTGTGCCATATTTATTTTTTAGGTTCGCAGGTTCTTGTTCGTTGAATTGTATTGTCTGATTGGCGTTCTTCTTTCCATTCAGAACAAATTTGTGTTTCTGATTTATCTGGAATAATTTTGTCTACCGTCCAGTTAGCAGTCATCCATCCTATTGCAGAGAAGAATCCCCACACTATCATTTCACCTATCATATCATTTCTCCATCAGTCTATCTACAAAATTTAATAATAATTTACCGTGTGTGTTCTTGTGCCAATACTTGTGTAGGTATGGTTTATCATACCAAAACTCTTGACTCTCTAAGTGTGGTCCAACTAATCCTATACGTCCTTTGATAATTGCTGCTGAATCCCCGTTTGCGTACCTGGCAATGGTTTCAAAAGTTGATTCGTTTCCGACAAATGCAGGTCCATCGTAAAAGAAGAACCTATCATTAGTGCCGTTCCAGTTACATTCAATTCCCTTACTGTAATATCTTCGGGTGCAGGTATTAGGTCGCTTAATATACTGGTCGCAAGTGACCCCGTCCAACAAATTAAAATAATGGCGATCAGCCCAATAAGCACCCATACAGATTCCAAGATATCTACCACCATTTTGTACGTACCTACGGATACTATTCCCATTATCTCTAAACAAAAAATCATAGGCATCGCTATCACCAATGCCACCAGCAAAACACACGATATCCACATCGTCAAAGAAGCCATCTTCAATTTCGTGCTTAGTGAAAGTTTTGAAAACATAGTTCTCCTCTAACGATTTGATGATACCATTTACCGATTGTATTGAACATCTTGGGTGATGAACAAATAGGGCAATTCTACCCTTCACATGCGAGGCATTCATTTCCATCCGCTATAGATTTTAGGTCAATTTCTTGAATAATATTTCGTTCAATCTTTTTGGATACTTTGTCTGCCTTAGCAAGTTTCTCAGAACGGCAATAGTATAATGTTTTCAGTCCTTGTTTCCATGCCAAGAAATGGCAAGCATGAAGATATTTTACATTTACATCAGGTCTGAAGAAAAGATTAATGGATTGTGCTTGATCAATATATTTTTGTCTATCTGCTGCATGTTCAACAACCCACCGTTGATCAATCTCCATTGAGGTTTTAAATACGTCTTTGATATACTGGTCCAATATATCCAAGTGCTGGACGGAACCGTCATTTGCAATGATAGATGACCAGATTTCTTGATAGTCCAATTTTGTGTCAACATCACATTTTCCCTTAATAATTTTATCTAACCATTTGTTCTTGTTTAAATGTGAACCAGAAAGAGTGTCTTGTCTATAAGCATTAGCACGATAAGGTTCTACACTAGGTGAAGTATTACCCATGATAATAGAGGAAGAAGCATTGGGAGCAATAGCCATAAGATGACTGAATCGCTGTCCTGTACCTTCAGCATCTGGTGCTTCACCACGTTCTTTACCAAGTGCCAAGTTCGCTTCATCAAGTTTGTTCCTAATATGTTTGAATATTTGCATGTTGATTGATTTTGCCAATGCAGATTCAAATGCTATTCCTTTCCTTTGTAGAAGAGCATGAAAACCAAGAGCGCCGATACCAATGCTCCGCTCACGGATAGCAGAGTATTTTGCTCTTTCAATGCTGCTAGGAGCACTAGAAATGAAATAGGTAAGAACGCAGTCAAGCATATCCGCAATGTCTTGTAAAAACTGAGGGTGGGTTTTCCATTCATCATAATACTCCAAGTTTACTGAAGATAGGCAGCATACCGCTGTCCGTTGTTTGTCTGTTGGTAAAATAATTTCAGAACAAAGATTACTCTGTTTGATTGATAGACCTAATTTCTTCTGAAACTCTGGCATCATTCGATTGCTTGTGTCAATAAAATGTAGATACGGTTCACCTGTGAGCATACGTGTTTCAAGAATACGTTGCCACAATTCACGTGCCGATACCACCTCACGCACCTCTTGTGTATGTGGATCTTTTAATTGCCATGAATCGTCTGCTTCTGGATCAAGCATTGCCTTCTCAATCAACAACATGAAGTCATCAGTGATGTTGATACCATGATGCAGATTTAATGTACGGAGATTTGGATCACCCGTAGGTTTTCTCATTTCAAGAAAGTTGATAATGTCAGGATGACTAATATCAAGGTATGCAGCATAACTACCACGACGAGTCCTACCTTGTCGATAAGCGAGAGATGATGCGTCATATGTGCGAAGATGTGGCATGATTCCAACCGATTTATCGTCTGCCGAACGAATCCCAAGACCAATTCCAACTCCACCTCCTAACATTGATAACCAGTTTACTTCTGATAGCGTATTAACCAATCCTTCGGCAGAATCGTCCAAATAAGGTAGAAAACAAGAAATAGGCAACCCACGTTTAGAACGACCAAAAGAGAGAATAGGAGTAGAATAAGATAACCAATGATTGCTACTATACTCATACAACCTTTGAGCATGTTCAGGACTGCTGCTAAATGCTTTTGAAACATATGCAAACCTTTCTTGTGGCGACTTCTCATCTTCCTTCATGTATGATTCTTGTAATCTTTTAATTCCCAACTCATCAAATAATTTATCACGATCTAAATCAATCTTAATGCTGCTAATATCTACCATCTCATCTCCGTTGTTTTCTTCCAGAATGTAAACTTTGCTATTGCTTCCAAACCATAAAATGTATTACTATCTATGATATCTTGAATTTCTTCTTTTGAAAATCCATTTAGTATCATCTCATTAATATCTTTACCATCCATGTTATCTGGCCAGATAACGACATAATGGCTCGATTTGATAGCATTTTCAAGTAACTTACATACCTCTTTGTTTCTTGGTTCATTATCAAATACTAGCACCAACTTCTTTGCTGAAATATTTTTTGCTGTCAATGATAAATTTGCATCACCAGATGCCACACAATTCTTTAGGAATAAAGAATCTAGTGGACCCTCAACAAGGTACACTGTCTGTGATAGATCAACTCTATCCATACCATAGATAAGTTTGTCATCACTATCATTGGTACGTAGTGTTACATACCGTAGAGTTTTATCAGATGTTTCCAATGCACGACCAGAGACTGCAACCAATTGATTGTGTCTATCAAAGAATGGTATAATCAATCGTGCATCATCAATCACTGTCTTGCCATGATCTGGTATCAGTGTATCACAAAACTCTTTATACTTGTTGGTAAAGAGCAATAGATTCCATACCTCTTTTGGCAGTGTTCGATTCTCAACATAGTTTAGACAAAAATGTCCACTTGGCAAGTCTGAGACCCATTCTGCATGTTCGAATACTCTTTGCTTTTCTGGTTTGCCAAATCGTGGTGCTGGTATATGGAAGGTAGGTGCAGTGTTGCTTTTGCGGATGAATGTATTGGATTCACCCGATTTGTATCTTTCAAGTATGTACTCTCCATGTAATGAAGAATCGACCTGCTTGAGTAAATTGGCAACATTGGTACCTGCTCCACAGTTATGACAACGGTAAAAAAGATCATTACCCTTGGCAAAAACATAACCACGGGCCTTTAGTTTGTTTGTTTGGGAATCACCACAGAATGGGCATGAGAAATTCCAAAGGTAAGTATTCTTCTGTTTGAAATTACGCAAACGAGAAGAAATTAATCGAACATATTTTATATCAGTAGGAAGAGACATACAACCATAATAACACTACCACTCAAAGAAGTCAACTTATTGAAAAAGTTTACCTAACATTTCAAGTTTGACGTTGGAAACTAACCATGCAAATACCATCACACCACCTGCAATCATCCATTTCCACTGTGATAGTTTTTGCAGGTCAGATTCTTCTTTTTTATTATGCTCATCAATACACTCACGTAAAGATTTGATTTCATCCATAATTCTACGTTCGGTAAGTTCTATCTTATCGGATAGATTCCTATCGGTAGTAGTTATTCTAGAATGAAGTTCTTTGATATCGCTCACGGTCTGCTCTTTTCTCTTGTCCATGTCTTGGTAAATTTGACCAGCCAGATCCAATTGGTTATCCGCGAGTTTCTCAATAACTCTATCCATTTTATCACAAAGAACTGCAAGTGTGTTGACTTTTTCTTTCAACACACTTACATCCACTTTTAGCGTTACTTCGTCAGCATCTTGGAGCATTTTACTTTTTGGCAGGAATTGCCGTTCCTTCTAGTTTCTTGTGTACCTTGATTGTCTTGCACACTTCTTTTTCTTTTTTAGTTTTGCTGTCCAACTCTTTGACACATACCTTTTTTGTCTCGGCAGCAAATGCTGCTTTGGTCAAAGGTGCAAAGAGTAGAAACAAAATCATTGAACCAACTAGCAATTCGTTTTTCATTTAAATCTCCGGATGTGGTGGTTGTGCAGGTGCAGGTTTACCACCAAATCCAGTAACAGGTTCTGCGGCAGCAACTGCTGATGTTGTTGTCATAATGCCACCCGCACCAACTGGTACAGAGTTCACAACTGTTTCAGGTGCAGGTGATTTTGCAACTGATGGTGGTTCTGGTGGAGGTGTATATGGTTTGTTCGCAGCATTAATTGCCATGCCACGCAAATCTTTATCATCACCTGCCAACATAATGCCTGATAATGTACCAGTCAAGAATGTAGCAATAGGAATAATCAATTCAAAGAACTTATTATCCACTGGACTCATACCGTTCATTGGTTGAGTAACAAAAATCAAACTATACAGAACAACAAACACGATTCC
>Ga0114970_10000676_pt1 | contig 25526 bp, 17 predicted proteins | sample M_140205_XF_Meta_FD_87030 | JGI IMG/M metagenome (GOLD analysis project Ga0114970, IMG submission 87030) | Freshwater microbial communities from Lake Montjoie, Canada to study carbon cycling - M_140205_XF_MetaG | ecosystem: Environmental > Aquatic > Freshwater > Lake | place: Lake Montjoie...
CTACGACCGCAGTATCCCACAACCCGTCGTCACCGGCTCCTGCCCGTTCAGTCCATCGGGCGCCGCGGGATACACCTACTTCTGCCCGGTCAACGGTCGCGCCGAACGGCTGCGACCGGTCGCATCGACCGTGCTGACCACCGCGATCGTCATCCGCGTGGACATGACAACAACGGCGACCCAGGCCGCCCTTGATGCGCTGGTGGCGCATGAGGTGGGACATGCCGTGGGCATCGGTGGGCATAGTCCACAATCCACCGATGTGATGTACACGCGCCCGACCGTGCGCACGCCGACGGATCGGGATCGCAACACCCTGCGAAATGTCCTCGGTCGAGCGGCCGATATTACGCTCTGACCTGTCCACGCGTCATGCCTCCGTACTGAGAATTTCTGCGGGAAAAGGGGCGACTCCGCTTGAGCCGGGGAGCCTCGTCCGTCATGTTTCAGTCTCGGTTCGCTCGCTGCCCGAATGAAAACCGAAATCGCTCGTCGCAGTTCCACAGCAGCACAGCCCATCTTCTGCAGGACAGGTCAAGCGCTGCACCGTGCGCGCTCGGCTGGCCGGTCCCGCCGTACGTCTTCCGTGAGGGTCGCACCATGGCGACACAGGTCACTCCGTCCGCTGCCGTTCGCCGCGAGAGCCATGAAGGCCTCGCCTCCCAAGGCCTGAAACCGAGCGGAGAGGTTCATTGGAACTTCGTCGCGCCCGAACTCGTGGAAGCGGCCATCCGCCGCGGCGAAGGTCGGTTGGCCGAGATGGGACCGTTCGTCGCGGTCACGTCGCCGCACACGGGCCGTTCGCCGAACGACAAGTTCGTGGTGCAAGAGTCGTCGAGCGAAGCCGATGTCGACTGGGGCAAGGTCAACCAGCCGATGACGCAAGCGCACTATGAAGCGCTGAAGGAAGACGTCAAGCACTATTTGAACACGCTCTCCGAGCTATTCGTGCAGGACCTCTATTGCGGCGCCGATCCGTCCACGCGCCTGAGCGTGCGCTACGTGATGCCAAATGCGTGGCATGCGTCGTTCGTGCGCAACATGTTCATCCGCCCGGCCGTTGAAAATCTGGCCACGTTCGCGCCGAACTTTACGGTGTACCACGCGCCCGAGTACCAGGCCGACCCCGCCAAGCACGGCACGCGTACCGGCACGTTCATCGTGTTGAACATCGCCGAGCGCACGATCCTGATCGGCGGCACGCGCTACGCCGGTGAGCTCAAGAAGGCGATGTTCACCGTCATGAACTACCTGCTGCCGAAGCAGGGTGTGCTCTCGATGCATTGCTCGGCCAACATCGGACCTGCCGGCGATACGGCGTTGTTCTTCGGTCTGTCGGGCACCGGCAAGACCACGCTGTCAGCCGACCCCACGCGCGGCCTCATTGGCGACGACGAGCATGGCTGGTCGCCCGAAGGCACGTTCAACTTCGAAGGGGGCTGCTACGCGAAGGTGATCAACCTGTCGCCCGAGAACGAGCCCGACATCTACCAGACCACACAGATGTTCGGCACGGTGCTCGAGAACGTGGTGCTCAACGAGCCGTCGCGTTCGGTGGACTTCGCCAACCAGTCGATCACCGAGAACACGCGCGCGTCGTACCCGCTGCACTACATCAAGAACCATGTGCCGAGCGGCCGCGGTGGACACCCGAAGAACGTGGTGTTCCTCACCGCCGACGCCTTCGGCGTGCTGCCGCCGATCGCCAAGCTCACGCCCGAACAGGCGATGTACTACTTCCTGTCGGGCTACACGGCCAAGGTGGCCGGCACCGAGCGCGGCGTCACCGAACCGCAGGCCACCTTTTCGGCGTGCTTCGGCGCGGTGTTTCTGGTGTGGCACCCCACGAAGTACGCCGAAATGCTGGGCGAACTGCTGCGCACGCACGGCTCACAGGTCTGGCTAGTGAACACCGGCTGGAGCGGCGGGGCGTACGGCGTGGGCTCGCGTATGAAGTTGAGCTACACGCGCGCGATGGTGCGTGCCGCGCTCGACGGCTCGTTGTCCAACGCGAGCTTTGCCGCCGATCCGATCTTTGGGCTGCACTTGCCGAACGCCGTGGATGGCGTGCCGAGCGACGTGCTCGATCCGCGTCGCACGTGGGCCGACGGCGCCGCGTACGACGCGCAGGCGAGCAAGCTGGCCGGCATGTTCCGCGACAACATCACGAAGTTCGGTGCCGCGGTGTCGCCGGCGATTCTGGGCGCGGGGCCGAAAGGCTGAGGCGCTGCGTTCGAGATAGCGGCTGTAGGACGAACCGCCCCGGGGCACTTTGCTCCGGGGCGGTTTGCGTTTCACAAACAGCTTTGCCGCGAATCTGCGCGGATGACCACGGATGAACAGCAACGGTATGAAAATGTGCGGAGCGTTCGCAACCCGTTGTCGTTGCGCGTACGTTATCCGCGGTCATTGGTGCCGATCAGCGGTTAGGCTTTTGCTATTCGTGAACGCGCGCAGGCCGTCGTGCAAGGCCCGAAAGCACGAACCGCCCCGGAGCGTGCTGCTCCGGGGCGGTTTTGTTTTACGAACTGCTGAACCGCGGATCGGCGCGGATGACCACGGATGAACAACAGCTCCATTGAAATGTGCTGAGCGTTCGCCACCCGTTGTCGTTGCGCGTGCGCCATGCGCGGTCATTCGTGCCAATCCGCGGTCAGGCTGTTGCTGTTCGTTTTCAGTGGCGGTGCATCACTCCTTCCGCATCACCTTTTCGACGATGATCTGTCGGCCATCGCGCGCGCCGAGGAAGATCGCACCGTTGGGGCCGAAGCCGAGCAGCTGACGACCAGCGGGCAGCTTCACGCGCTCGATCATCTTACCTGCCGGGCTGATGATGTCGTACACGAGCGGCGGCTGGTTCATCATGGCCGCCATCATACCCATCGCCGCGGCCGGCATCGCGCCGCGCGTGCTGTCACCAAGCGCACGGGCCCCACCGGCCGCACCAGGCGCGCCAGTCGCACGAGCCGCACCCGGTGCACCACCGGCAGCGCCCGGGGGGCCGCCACGACCACCCATGCCACCACCGCCCATGAACTGCGTCGCGAGCTGCGCCGAGAGATTCGACGTGGCCGGAAGCACCCACAAGTTGCCATCGAAGTCAGCCAGCGTGGTGCCGGCGCGAATGGGCGGGTAGTAGTCGGGCAGCTTCTCGGCCGCGACCGGCTCGAAGGACATACGGAATCCGCCACCACCACCACCACCCGCGCGCTCGCTGGCCGCCTTGGCGAGCGTCTGCAACGAATCCACGAGCTTCGCCTTGTCGTCGTCGGTGATGCGCTTCCAATCGAACGGCAGCTTGTCCGACGACACATGCGAACCATCGGGACGGTAGTAGTCCACATGGAAGTCGAGCACGCGCATGATCGCCACCGTGCCATCATTCAAAAGCGCCCAGTCGTCGGCCTGCGGCAGCGGATTGATCTTGATCGAGATCTTGGTGCTGCCGTCTTCGCCACGCGTCATCTGCGTTTCGTTCTTGGGCACCTTGACGTACGCGACCGTGTCCGCCTTCCGCGTGTCGAAGTCCACGCGTACGATCGGCACCGAATCGGGCTGGCTGGCCGGGTTGAAGCCGCGACCGCCGGGGCCACCGAACGGCTGACCGCCGCCCTGACCACCGCCACGGAACGCGGGATCGTCTCCGGCCGTAGGACGCGCCGGTTGGGCGGCGCCGCGACCCTGCTGCGTCGTGGCACCCTGCCCGCCCGGCTGACCCCCACGTCCGCCGCCAGCGCCACGATCGTTCCCCCCGCGATCGTTGCCGCTGCCGAACATCATCGCCATGCCACCGCCGCCGGGAGCACCGCCGGTGCTGCCCTGACGGTAGTAGAGGCGACCCTGCTGATCGAAGGCGTGCGAGCCGAGGTTCATGTTGGACAGCGTGTTCACATCGTTCGTACGCGGCGACGCCATCACGCGCACGGTCTTGCCGTCCTTGTTCAGCACGACCATCGACAGCGTCGCCGGATCGACCACGATCGATGAGTCACCGAGGTACGGGATCAAGCCGATCGGGCGCTGACCGTACGGCATGAGCGCGCCCGCGGCCGTATCGGCCACGACCAGCACGTTCTGCAACGTGGCGTCGAAACGCAGCAGCTGACGACGCTGCACGTCGTTGATGAAGATCGACCCATCGGGGAGTGCACGGAGCATGTTCGCACCACCGATCGGGCGCGTGGCCTTGGCCAGCGGCGCCGTGACGTCACGCACGGGCACCGTCGCGGTGGACGGCGTCTCCGGCGAAAGCTGCGCCGACGCGGTCGATGCGGTGGCGGCCAGGATCGACACGCCAACCATCGTCCACGCCGCGGACTTCGTACGCGACAGGCTCATGCTGATGCTCATGCGAGTACCACTCAGGAGTCGAGAGAAATTTCGGTTCGTCAGGTCGGTCATGATCAGTTGCCTCCTCGGCCGCCACCGCCACCACCACCACCGCCACGACTCATGCCACCCATGCCGCCACCGAACTGATTCCCGCCCGCCGTCCCCGACCGCAATCCCTGCAGGGTGCGCTTGTCGAGGAAGCCGACCAGTGACGCGGGGAGAATCCGGATCTGCGCCGGCGTTAACAGGCTCTTGATGCCCGGGGCGAACTTGATGAGCATGTCGACCGTCTGTTCACGAGCGTCCTTATAGCGGCCGTACGCGTCGTCGTGACTGTACTTGTCGGGCAGCTGGGACAGGAACGTGGTGACCGGATTCCAGATGCTGTCGGAGCGGAGCACGAAGTAACGGTTGAGCGTGGCCAGGCTGTCCGCCTGCTTGCGCGTGAGCTTGAGCGTGTCCGACTGCTGCAGCAGCTGCTGCATCGGATTGATGATGCCAGAGGTCGCGGTGCCACGGAGCTGCTGCAACGACGGCTTGTTGCCGGCGCGCGAGCGACCACGGTCGAGCTGCTGCAACAGCTGCTGCTGTTCACGTGTCGGGCCCACGTCGATGCTCATCGTCATGGTGATCGACATCGGGGTGGAGCGAAGCGTCGTCTGCGCCGGACGGGTGGAGCCGAAGCGCTCGTTTGCTTCATACTTGAAACTGTTCGAGGCGCCATCGAAACCGCGCACGAAGAGCAGCTGTCCACTCGGGCTCGGATTGGCGCCCCACCCCTTCAGTCCCGCTTCGCCGTTGATCAGGCGATCGAGTCCGTTGAGCGGATTGGCGATTTGCAGATTCAGGTTCGCGCGCTGCGGCAATCCGATCTTCAGCGAGTTGAACGAGATGTTCAGGTTGCCCTGCATCGTCCACGGGCTCGTGCACGAATTGCGGGCAGCGAACTGGCCGAGCTGACTGCGCAGACAGGACACGGCTTCCCGCGTGCCGGTCGCCAGCAGGTTCTCGAGACCGGCCTTGAGCGCCGGATCGGTAACCGTGGCCGGATCGTAGATGAACGCGCGGTCGTTGCCGTAGCTGTCGCCGTTCACGTCCTGATTGATCGTGGGCGTATAGTTGATGCCCGAGCGGAAGTTGCCGTTCCACGAGATGCGCACCGCATCCCACGCGTTGTAGCTGAATGAATACTGGATCTGATGCCGCGAGAAAAACGCGCTCTTCGACCATTCGGTACCGGTCGGTGAGCCGACCGTGCTATTGAAGCCCAAATATTGTTCGCGCACGTCGGCCAGCACGTACGACAAGCTCCAGTTGTAGTGCGAGTTGAACACCGCAGGGCGCAAGCTCATGTTGATCTGCTTGCTTTCCGACTCGAGGGTGGACGTCTGCCCGGTCACGCGGCCGAACGCGTCGGCAACGCGCGACTGACGCCACGCCACCTGCCCCGTGGTCGGCACGATCGCCGCAGGAGTGACAAAGACGGGTCGACCAAGTTCGTTGGCCAGCGTGAACCGCTGGATGCCCGGGAAATTGAGATCGACGCCGCCCTGCTGGCGCTGATTGCGCGAGTACGTGCCGTCGACCGAGAACATGAAGCGATTCTTGAGGACAGCACCGGCCCACTGCAGGTTGCCGCGAATAGAACGCTGGGCCTGGTAGTCGGGGACGAACAGCGTGATGTTGGGCGAGCTGTTGGCGAAGACGGTACCGCTGGTGCCGTCGGCACAGTTGCGTGGGATGTTCGCTTCGTCCACGGAGTACGCCTTCCAGTTCGGCGTCGGCGTGGCCGAGCCAAGGCAAGTGAGCTGCTGCAGCGCCGAGGGAAGACCCGTGTTGTCGATGGCGTTCGAGATGAGCTGGACGCCGGGCGTGTTCTGAAAGACGCCGACGCCGCCACGGATCACCGCGCGCGGCGCGCGGATCATGCCCGGCAGGAGCGCCATCTGGTCGGCCTGTCCCACCGTCCACGAGAAGCCGACGCGCGGACTCACGTAGAGGCGATTCGGCGTCTCAGCGTTGTCCAAGCCGAACGCCGACAGCACGGCGGGATTCGTCTGCGGTCCGTTCGAGAAATGATTGCCGTCCACGCGAACGCCGTACTGCACTTGGAGATCGTTCGTGGGGCGCCACGCATCGCCGAGCGACATGGCGCCAACAAGCTGGCTGCCGGTGCGCGTGCGCGGTGACAACGTCCGGGTAAACGAGGCCGGCGCGTTCGACTGCAGGTCGACGAGCGAGTTGTAGCTGAACGACCCGTATTGATTGAACGCGACGTTCTGCGAGAAGTCATCGCGGCGCAGCTCACTGGTGAGCTTCACGCGATGACGATTGTCGTTGGAGAACCACGACATCGTGTTGTTGGCCGCTAACGACCCGTTGGTCGACGCCGTGTTCAGACTCGGCGAACCACCGAACAGCAAGCTACTGACCGCCGCGGACCCATCGACCAGCTGCGAGTTCACGCGCACCGTACCAGCCGGCAGAATCGCAAACGGATCGGAAGCGTTGCGGCTCAGGCTGTAGCCAATCGTGCTTTCGGTGAAGATGCCCTGGAAGCCAAGCAGGCCGCTGTGACGCGCCTGAAGCGCTCCGCCGTAGCTGTCGCGCGTGCCGTCACGCGTGGGCGTGAACAGACTCGCCGCGCCGCCACCGAAGCCACCGAACCCGCCACCACCGCCGCCCACCGGCGCCGTGCCCGAGTAGTTGCCCGACAGCGTGATCGCAAACGTGTTGCCACGATTGGAATTCGCCTGCACGTAGTCGAAGCTGTTGAGAACCGTGGCGCGATTCACGATGCGCTGCGGCGAGTAGCCGCCCACGGTGATCGGCACGTTGCTGGACCCGAGAATGCTGAGCAAACGCGCGACGGAGTCAGCGGCCACGCCGGCCGTTTCGAAACCGAGCGAGCTTTCGCTCAGCAGCGTCTGCAAGTCCTGCAAGCGCCGGTCATACTGGAACGACGAGTTGAAGAAGGCGCGATCGGCCTTGATCGGTCCCGCCGCCGAGCCCCCCAACGACATGTTGGTGTACTGCTGGCCCGTGGCGAGCCCGGTCTGGTCGAGCCACTGCATCTGCGGCGTAATGAGATTGCCGCTCAGGCTGCGACGGATGAAGTTCGAGCCGGAGCGCGTACGTACCTGCAGCTGTCCGCCGGAGAAGCCACCGCGCGATACGTCGTACGACGACGTCGCGAGCGACGTCATCACACTGGCATCACGCGGCAGGGCCGCGTCGCCAAAGTTCAGGCCGTTGAGCTGGGTATTGTTCTGGTCGCCGCCCAAACCAAAGACCGAGAAGGCATCGGCGGCACCGTCGGCGCCGAGCAGCAACTGCACACCCGGAATCGCCGAGGCCATCGCGGCCAGGTCGCCCATCTGATCGGCGGTGAGGAATCCGGCAGCGGCATCGTCAACCGCCCGCTCGGTTCCCGAGACATCAGCCACGGTGTCACTTCGCGACGCGCCGGCCCGCTCCGTGACCTGCACGGCGTCGAGGGTGATGGTCGCCGGCGCCATGCGCGCGTCGGCAATCAGGATTTCCTGATCGGCCGTACGCTTCACCTGATACCGGCGCGGTCCCAGACCGACGGCGGAGAAGGTCACCCAGTAATCGCCTTCGCCGCCCGGGAAGGAGATGGTGTAGCGACCGTTCTTGTCGGTGCGGGACGAGCGGCTGACGTTGCCGCTGAGCGTCGTCGCCGTGACGAGCACATTGGGAATCGCCTGCGCGTCCGTGCCGAGCACGCGTCCGCGAATGATATCGACTGCCTGCGCGGCCAACTGCAGACTGCACACGAGGAGCAGTCCGATGGCGCCGAGGAGCCGTCTGAGAAGGAGAGATGTATGGGTCACGTCAGGGTAGACGGGGAAACGGCATCCTCGTTAAGAGCGGATTGTGGCGTCTTTTCAGAGGGAAGTCCGACGTCGGACGGCCTACGCGTATAACAGTGGGCGTGGCGATTTCGTTGGAATATCGATGCGAGCCGGATTCTGCCGGAGTTACGCCGCTGATGCCCCGCTGACGGCTCCGCTTCATATCTTTGGGCATGGAGATTCTCCGCGATCCACTCTGGAACAACATCCGCCTCGATCCGCTGGCGCTGGCGCTCCTTGAAACGCCCGTCGTCCAGCGGCTGCGCTACGTGCGCCAACTGGGTCTCGCGTTTCTGGTGTATCCGGGCGCCACACATTCCCGGTTCGAGCACGCGTTGGGCGCGTGGCACCTCGCCGGGGTCGCCCTGCGCCTGCTCGAAGAACGGGGTGCCCTAGAGGGCATCGATGCGCGCGCCCAGCAGATCGTGCGGGCGGCCGCCCTGCTGCACGACGTGGGGCACTATCCGTTCTCGCACGCCCTCGAGGAGATCGGCGTCACGCACCACGAGCAGGTGGCGTATCCGCTGATCACCACCGGACCGGTGGCCCGTGTGCTCCGCGACGCCCTGGGCGACTCCGCCCCCGACGAGGTATTCGCGCTGATCACCGGTCGCAGCACCGACGCGTTGCAGGGACTCATCTCGGGCTCACTCGATCTCGACAAGATCGAGTATCTCAAGCGCGACGCGACCATGTGCGGCGTCCCGTACGGCGAAATCGATGTGGATCGCCTGCTCAACTCCCTGGTGATCGTGCAGACGCCCGAGCGCACCACGCGCATGGTCGGCGTCCACGAGAAGGGGTTGTCGGCCCTCGAATCCTTGCTGTTCGCGAAATACCAGATGTACCGCAACGTGTATTGGCATCACGCCGTGCGCAGTGCGACGGCGATGTACAAGCGCTTGGTGGCGGTCGCGCTCGACTCGGGCCACGTGGCCGCTGACCGGGTGGCGCACTTTACCGACGAAGGGTTGCTAGTGCATCTCGATGTGCCGTCGTTGCCAGCCGAAGCCCGCGTCATGCTCGACGGCCTGCGCTTCCGACGGCTGCACAAGCGGGCATACGAGTGCCCCGCCGCCACACTTGGCGAGGACGTGGGCGAGTGGATCGCCAGCGACTTCCATCTCACCCGTCGGGTAGAGGATGCCTTCGCCCGTGAGCTTGGGCTTCCGGCGGGGGCGTTGCTGCTCGACTATCCCGCCAAGACGCAGATGCTGGGGCTCGACATTCCCATGCAGCGTCGCGATGGCCGGGTGGAACAGCTCACGGCGGCCGGCTGGGAGGGCGCGATCAACCTGCCCCGACTCAGCGACGAGCTGTATCGCAGCGCCCGTCGGCTTCGCGTGTTCACGACCGATCGGGCGCCCGTCCCGGAAGATCGGGTACTGGCCGCCCTGCGCGAAGACGCCGACGTGGTGCGGGCCCGACTCGACGCCGGGACCGCGCTACTGGGCTAGCGCTACGGCGAAGCCGCTACGGCCGGGGTCCGCGCGCGCAGCGCGGTGATCCGGCCTTGGCCGCTTCCAGCATCTCCACCGCTTCGGTGGCGATCGCGACGCCGCGATTGGCTGCGTAGAAGCTGCGGATGCCGGCATGCAGCGAATCGCTGCTGACCGTGGCGCGAACACCATGGGCCCAGTCGCGGATCTCACGCGGCAGCTCCACGATGCACCCCACGTCGTTCCCCGTACTGTCCAGCAGCACAATCGTGGGCGTGGCGGTGCGCCCGTCGAGTGAGCGGTGGGTATCCTGCACCGGCCGTCCATTCACCGGCAGCACGATGCGGAGCTCGAGCCCCGGGACCAACTCCGACAGTTTCGCCAAATAGGGCACGTTGTTCATCGAGTCGCCACAGGCGTCGATGGCCACCACCAGCAGATGCCACGTGCCGCCGACCGCTTTGGCACGAGCGACGAGCGCGTCATCCACCCGCGCGCTGTCGGCCATTTTGAGCCACCCCTCACGGCGCGCCTTGGCGGCCGTGAGAAAATCCGGGAAGCGCTGTCCGCTGCTGAACAGCGCGAGCAGCGTGCTGTCCTGCACCACGGCGCAGCCCGCGTGCCTAGCGTCGGCACGCGCCGGCGTGGCCGTCAGGGCCACGAGAGCCGCCGAGAAGCCAGCGATGACGCTGGCACGAAGACGCGAATGGGACATCATGGGCGGTCGGGTGAGCGGGAGTCCGGAAAACCGGGCTTCGTACGCCCGTGGGCATCAGCCATCTTGCGCCCGATGCCACGGTAAAAGGCGGCATCGAGCGGCTTCTCGTCGGCTTCGAGCGACAACGCGCATCGCTCAATCGCATAGAGAAGGTTACCAAGGTAGAGCTCGGCAACCTCCCCGACCGTCTCCTCAGGCATCCGAAACGGCAGCCTGCTCGCCCGTGGTGCCGGTACTGGCGATGCCGTGCACGTGCATCACTTGGACCACGATCGCCGTGATGTTGTCGAGTCCACCGCGGCGATTCGCGTCGGTGATCATCGCGTCAACCATGCGACCGGGCGTCTGCTTGGACTCGAGAATCTTCTTGAGCTGCGGATCCTCGACCATGCCGGTGAGCCCGTCCGAGGCCACGAGATAGAGATCGCCGATCTGGATCTCTCCGTGCAGCACGTCGGCTTCGACCGCGGCGTTGGCGCCGACGCAACGGGTGATCACGTTGCTGTACGGGTGATAGCGCGCCTGCTCCGGGGTGAGGAAGCCGGCGTCCACCTGCTCCTGCACGTAGGAGTGATCCTTGGTGAGCTGGCGCAAGGTGCCGTCACGAAGAAGATAGATGCGCGAATCGCCGATGTGGCCGATGATCCACCGTCCCTGTCCGATCATGATACAGGAGGCGGTGGTGCCCATCCCCTGCTTGTCGGCTTCCTGAATGGTACGCTCGTAGATGGACCGATTGGCGTCCATGAGCGCGTCGCGCATACGAGCGAGCGGCGGGTTCCCCGTCAGGTCGCGGACGTCGGTGAGGTCGCGCGCAACGATCTGCACGGCCATCTCACTGGCCACTTCGCCTGCGGCGTGACCTCCCATGCCATCCGCAACGATAAAGAGCCCTCGCTCCTGATCGGCGTCCGCATAAAGGCTGTCTTCATTACCTGCCCGAATGCGCCCGACATCAGTGCCGGCGGCGACGGATAGCTGCACGTGGATAGGAAGAGGTCTGAACGATGATGACGGCGGAACATAGAGCGAGAGAAGCGAAGCTACCCGGGAGTTGCGTCGGTTGGCAAGCGCGTGGCCGAGCCCGCCGACGGATCCGCCTCCCCGACGGAGGGCAACACCACGGCCTGAAGGGCCCCTCGGCGCTCCGATTCGTGGGCGTCCCGCTCGCCGACCTGGAGGCGAAAGAGGCGATCGTACAGCCCCGCGCGCGCCAGCAGTTCGCGATGCGTGCCCCGTTCCACCACCTCGCCGTGATGCAGCACCAGGATCTCGTCGGCGTCGACGATCGTGCTGAGTCGATGCGCAATGGCGATCGTGGTGCGGCCGCGCATGAGTTCCGACACCGCCCGCTGGATCTCCGCCTCGATCTGCGAGTCCACCGCGCTGGTGGCTTCGTCGAGGATCAGCAAAGCCGGATCGGCGGCCACGGCACGGGCAAAGGCCAGCAACTGCCGTTCGCCCACGCTCACGCCGCCCCCGCGTTCGGACAGCTCGTGGTGCCAGCCGCCGGGCAGACGCGCAATCACCCGATCGGCGCCAACGCGGGCCGCCGCCGCCGCGAGTGTCTCGTCGTCGATGTCGGCATCGAGCCGGAGATTGCCCGCCACGTCGCCCGCAAAGAGAAAAATGTCCTGCTGCACATACCCGATGACCGCGCGGAGCACGTCCACCGGCAGCGTACGGATGTCGACACCATTCACCAGAATGCGACCGCGCTGCGGCTCGTAAAAGCGGAGCAGCAGGTTCACGATGGTCGTCTTGCCGGCGCCCGTGTGTCCCACGAGCGCGATCTCCTGGCCGGGTGCCACGCGAAAGCTGACACCCTTGAGCACCCACCGGACCCCGCCCTCGGGGTCTCCGGACGCCGCCAGCCCCAGCGTGTCCGACGCCCGCTGGGACGTCGGCGAGTGATCCTCGGCGACCCCCTGCTCCCGGTCATACGCGAACCAGACGTCCTCGAAGACCACGGTCACACCGGCCGAGCGCAGGGCACCCACCCGCGCGTCACGGTCGGGGGTGGCGGCGACCCCAACCGCCATCGGCGTATCGAGCAGGCCGAAGATCCGTTCTGACGCGGCCATGGCCGCCTGCAGGATGTTGTACTTCTCGGACAAATCCTGCAGCGGCTGGAAGAAGCGCCGCACCAGCTGCAGGAACGCCGCCACCGTGCCCACCGTGATGGCGCTGCTTCCCACGCGGAAGCCGGCCGTCACGAGCAGACTGGCCATGGCGAAGGTGGTGAGAAACTCGATGATGGGGAAATAGAGGGCGTACACCGTGATCGACTTCAGATGGGCATCGAGATGCGACTGGTTGAGGGCATCGAAGCGACGCACTTCATGCGCCTCCCGCCCGAACAGCTGCACGATGCGCATGCCGCCGATGCGCTCGCCAATGAAGGCGTTCAGGCGCGCGAGGCGCAGGCGAACCTCGCGATAGGTGGTCCGCACCGCGTGCTGAAACAGCCGCGATGCGATCAACACCAGCGGAATCACCACAAACGCGGCGATGGCCAGTGGCCAATCGACGTAGAGCATCACGACGCCGATGGCGAATAACGTGAAGAGGTCGCCCACGCCGGCCACGACACCGGAGGTGAACAGCTCGTTCAGCGCCTCGACGTCGCTGGTGACCCGGGTTACGAGTCGCCCCACGGGATTGCGGTCGAAGTAGGACACGGGGAGGCGCTGCAGCCGCTCGAACAGTTCCCGGCGCAGATCGCGCATAACCCGCTGCCCCAGCAGCGACGTGAACATCGTTTCACCGTAGGCCGCGCCGAACTGGGCCAACAGCAGCGCGGCATACAGGAGCGCCACCTGCCCCACCAACCCCACGTCCCGGGCCGGCAGCGCCCGATCGATGACCCAGCGGGTGAGCAGCGGTCCAACCAACTGCATTCCAGACTGCACAACAATGCAGGCCAGCGCGGCGAGCACCAGCGGACGATACGGGCGCACGTATGCCAGCAGGCGCCGTACGAGGCGCGCGTCGTAGGCTTTGCCGAGCGCGTCGTCGTCGGTGGTGGGCGTGGGCGGTGCGGTGGCGGACATGAGATGAGGAATCTAGCGGGCCGCTCCGGTAGTTTTCACCGCATGAAGGATCGCATTCGTATCCGTGGCGCCCGCCAGCACAACCTGAAAGGCTTCGACCTCGACATTCCGCGTCGCGCCATCACGGTCGTGACCGGGGTGTCGGGCTCGGGCAAGTCGTCGCTCGCCTTCGACACCATTTACGCCGAAGGCCAGCGGCGCTACGTGGAGTCGCTGTCGGCGTATGCGCGACAGTTTCTCGAGCGGATGGAGAAGCCCGCGGTCGATTCAATCGAGGGGCTCTCACCCGCCGTCGCGATCGAGCAGAAGAATCCCACGCGCACCTCACGGTCCACCGTGGGCACGGCGACGGAGATCTACGACTATCTCCGCCTCCTGTGGGCGCGCGTGGGGCGGACGTACTGCCGGGTGTGCGGGCGCGAGCTGCGTCCCGACACCGTGCAGACGGTGACCGATGCCGTGATGGCACTGCCGGAGGGGACGCGCTTCATGGTGGCGTGTCCGCTGATTCGATCCAGTGAGGTCACGCACGCCGTGATCGTGGAGAATTTGCGGGCGCGCGGACTGGTGCGCGTGGCGCTGGGCGATCGCATCGTGCATCTCGATGATGTCGACGCCGACGGCATCGACCTCGCCGCCGCCGTCGACGTGCAGATCGTGATCGACCGGTTGCGCGTGGAGGCGTCGGCCCGCGGGCGCATCGCCGATGCGGTGCAGACCTCCTTCACGGAAGGCGACGGCGATACGGTGCTGCTGTTCCCCGAGCCGGTGCTGCCTCCGGAGACGCTGCGCGCGAGCACGGGCAACACGCCGGTGGCGCGGCTGGCGTTCACCGAGCGATTCGAATGCCCGAATGATGGCACACGCGCCCCGACGCCGTCGCCGCAGCTGTTCTCGTTCAACAATCCACGTGGCGCCTGCCCCACCTGCAACGGATTCGGCGCCACGCTCGACTATGACGAAGCGTTGATCGTGCCGAACCAGGATCGCTCGGTGCGCGATGGCGCGATCGATCCGTGGACGGCCCCGCGCTACGAGAAACAGCGCCGTACCGTGGTGGAATTCGCGCGCTCACTGGGCGTGTCCCCCGACGCGGCGTGGAACACGTTGCCGGCCAAGGCGCGCGAACAGCTGCTGCGCTCCAAGTCGCGCGCATACACCGGCATTTTTCCGTTTCTCGAGGCGCTCGAGGAAAAGAAGTACAAGCAGTACATCCGCATTTTCTTGCGGAAGTATCAGAGTGCGCGCACCTGCCGCGACTGTGGCGGCAGCAAACTGCAGCCCGACGCCATGGCGGTGCGCATTCAGGAGCGTACGATCGCCGATGTCACGCAGATGCCGGTGCGCGATCTGCACACGTGGCTCGATACGCTGTCGCTATCGCCCAGTGAAACGCAGATCGCCGAGGCGGTGTTGCGCGAAGCGCGCAGCCGGACGCGTTTTCTGTCGGATGTGGGGCTCACGTATCTCACCCTCGATCGCGCTACCCGCACGTTGTCGGGCGGTGAGGCGCAGCGCATTACGCTGTCGAATGCCTTGGGGGCGGCGCTGGTCGATGCCACGTACGTGCTGGACGAACCCAGCATCGGCTTGCATCCGCGCGATCTCGACAAGCTGCTGGCGCTGCTGGTGCGGCTTCGCGATCACGGCAACACGGTGATCATGGTGGAGCACGATCTCGAAGCGATGCGCATCGCCGATTACATGGTGGAGCTGGGTCCACACGCCGGGGAACGTGGCGGTGAAGTGGTGTTTGCCGGACCGATCGCCGAGATCAACAACAGTCCGCTCACGGGTCAGTACCTCACGGGGGCGCGCACGATTCCGCTGCCGGCCAAGCGACGGGCGGTGGGGCCGCGCTGGCTCGACCTCACGGGCGCCAGTGCGAACAACGTGAACCTCGTGGACGTGCGCTTCCCGCTCGGCGCGATGACGGTGGTGACCGGCGTGTCAGGATCGGGCAAGAGCACACTGGTGCACGACATTCTTTTCCATGCCGTCGAAGCGCGGCTGCACGGCGAGCATTCGGCCAAGGAGCATCTGGGCGAGACGGTGGGCACCTTCACGGCGTTGTCCGGCGTGGAGTTTCTCGACGACGTGGTGCTGGTGGACCAGAGCCCGATCGGTAAGTCGCCGCGATCGAACCCCGTGACGTACGTGAAAGCGTACGATGAAGTGCGGAAGCTGTTTGCCGAGATGCCGCTGTCGAAAACGCGGGGCTACGGGCCCGGGCACTTTTCCTTCAACGTGGCCGGTGGACGCTGCGAGCAGTGCGAAGGCGCGGGGGCGATCGAAGTGGAGATGGTGTTCATGGCCGACGTGTTCGTGCCCTGCGACGGGTGCGGCGGCAAGCGCTTCAAGCCCGACTTGCTCGAGGTGCGGGTGCGCGGCCGCAACATCGCCGACGTGCTCGAGCTCACCGTGGACGAGGCGATCAAGTTCTTCCCGCGCGAGGACAAGCTGGCGCAGGCGCTGTGGCACGTGCAGCAGGTGGGGTTGGGGTACCTGCGTCTGGGGCAGCCGGCGACCACACTTTCGGGCGGCGAGGCGCAGCGGTTGAAAATCGCCCGTGAGCTGGCCCTGACGGCCCGCGGTGGCGCCCGGAAGCTGTACGTGCTCGACGAACCCACCACCGGCCTGCACCTCGAGGACATCCGCAAGCTGGCACAGGTGTTCGAGCGGCTGCTGGATCAGGGGCACACCTTGGTGCTCATCGAGCATAACCTCGACGTGATCAAGCTGGCCGACTGGGTCGTGGACATGGGCCCCGACGGCGGCGACGGTGGCGGGCATCTGGTGGCGATGGGCCGGCCGGAGGAGATCGTGCAGGTGGCGGCGTCGCACACGGGGCGGTGGCTCAAGACGGTGTTGCCCGCTTGACTCAGTCGGGTGGGATGACGATACTATGAGGCTCTTGCATGGCCGTCCGCGGTCGTGTGAGGCGGCGGCGACGGCCGTCGATATTCCCGGGTAGCTCAGCCAGGTAGAGCAGGTGACTGTTAATCACCCTGTCGGGGGTTCGAGTCCCTCCCCGGGAGCTCAACACAAGGTCTGAAACACAAAGGGCGGTCGCCGACAGGTGGCCGCCCTTCGTGCATGTCAGCGATACTTCCTGCATGGCCAACGACATCCCAGCCGGCATCCGTATCATCCGCGGGGCGAACCGCACCCTCGGCCGCGTTGCCCCGTCGCTGGCCTCGCGGCTAAGCCGTCGGATCTTTTCGACGCCACGCAAGTTCACGCCGCGCGAATGGGAGTTGCCGTTCGAGGCCACCGCCAGGCGAGAGCGCCTGCCGAGTGGCCTGTCGGTGCTGCGGGCTGGCGACGGCCCGACGGTGGCGCTCATCCACGGTTGGGAGGGACGGGCCACGCAGTTCGCCGCCATGGCCCCTGCCCTGCTCGCGCGCGGCTTCCACGTGATTGCCATCGATGCGCCGGGGCACGGCCATTCGCGGGGGAGGGAGTCAGACCCCTACCGGTTTGCCGAGGCGTTGATCGAGGTCAGCGCGCGCTTCGGCCCCCTGCACGCGGCGGTCGGTCACTCCATGGGTGGCGGCAGCGTTGCGCTGGCCCTCTCGGCGGGACTGTCGTTAACGCGGGCGGCGATCATTGCCAGCCCGTCGTCGCTGCATGATGTATTGTACCGCTTTTCGGCCGCCATGCAGCTGTCGCCGCGGGCCACCGCGCACTTCGTGCACGACGCCCGACGGCGCATCATCGCGCGCGGCTATCGCACCGACGACATCGAGGGCGCGCTGCGATCGGTCACGGTACCGGCGCTGGTGGTGCATGCGCTCGACGACAAGGAAGTCCCCTTCGCCGATGCGCAACGGATCGCGGGCTTCTGGCCAGGTTCCACCCTGCTGCCGGTAGAGCATGTGGGGCACCGGCGGATTCTGCGCGATCCGATCACGATTGCCGCCGTCGCCGAGTACCTGTCGGGCGACGCACCTAGCGCAGGCTGACGACCTCAACCGCATCGCCAACGCGGATCACGCCGGGCTCGCGATGCGTGGTGTTCATGCCGAAGATCACGCCGCCGTCGGCGCGACGATACTGCGCGAAGGTGCGCAGTGGTTCCTGACCGCTTTCTGCCGTATCAGGATCGACGGTGGTGAACACGCAACGGGTGCAGGCTGACCCGACACTCAGTGACACGTCACCGATCCGGATATCGCGCCACGTGTCCTCGTCGTGTGGGAGCGTTCCGGTGATCAGGATGTTCGCGCGGAACCGTCGCGGGTCCATCACCTCAGCGTGACCGCGCTCGACCAGACGCGCGTTCAGGGCATCCACGCTGGCCATGCCAAGCAGCAGCAGGGGCGCGCCGTCGGACATGGCGACATAGCGGGAGTCCGGATTGATCGAGCCCGCGAAACGCGGTGCGAGCGGCCGGCGATCCACGTCGGCCAGCCACAGGAGTCTGCACGGGCGGCCGACGGCGGCCGTACACCAGGCGGCCGGCACGTCACCGGCATCGTGCGCCACGACGTCATCATCCCACACGCGGACCAGCCGCGTGGGCGCGGCGAGATCGATCGCGTCGAGTGGTACCGTGAGCGGGTCGAGTCCGGGGGCGGTGAGCCCAATGCCACCACGGCGATCGGCTGTGAGAAACGACGGGCGAATCAACACCAACCGATGCGTCTCGCGCGCCGTGATCATGTCGCCGTTCGCGTCCTCGTCCGCGAGCACCCAGCGCCGGTCACCGACGGCACCGCGCGCATCGAGCGTGATCTCCTGCACGCGAATGCCAGCCGCCGACTTGAGCGGATGCACGTACAGCGCCGACACGCGCGCGGTCTCGGTCACGGGTGGCCTCGCGGTCACCGCGTGGCCGACGGTCGCGCCGCCGTGCGGCGCCCGTTCCAGTACAGGTACACGGGCACCCCCAGTACGAGCAGGCCCGCGCCGCGCGCCGCATTGCCGGGGTTGGAGATGATCGACCCCACCACCACATACATGGCGGCCGCGATGAAGATCAGCGTCGTGTACGGATGCCCAGGCGCCTTCGTCAACGACGACGCGCCGCCATGCCGTGGCGCGTCGCGCCGCCGCAGCACGAACAGCGTAGCGGCCGTCGACCCAAAGAAGATCCAGTCGGCAAAGACCACGTAGTCCAGCAGTTGGCCGTAGGTGCCCGTGAGCAGCAGCGCCAACGCCACGGCGCCCTGCGCCACCAACGCCACCACCGGCGTGCGCGTGGTCGGATGCAGCGCGGCCATGCTCTGAAAGAACAGACCGTCGGCCGCCATGGCCTGATACACACGGGCCGACATGAGAATCACCATGCCCAGGAAACCGATCGTGGAGGCGACGATACCGCACGTGATCAGCGTGCGTCCGGCCGGACCGAGGTACACGAACATCGTATCGGCCGCCGGCGCGCTGCTGGCCGCCAGCCCCTCCACACCCAAGGCGCGCAGATAGGCGAGGTTCACCAATAGGTAAGTCGCCGCCACGATCAGCACACCAAGAATCAGCGCGCGCGGCAAGGTGCGGGCGGGATCACGAAGCTCCTCGGCCACGGCATTGGTCTGCTGCCATCCCCCGAACGAGAAGAGCACGGGCACCAGGGCCGCCCCCATCGCCACGACACTGGCCATCAAGCCCTGAGGCGGCACCAGCGGTGCGGCGGCCACGGCGGGTACCGGCAGCGCGTGCGTAGGCGACATCATCAACGCGGCGACCACCAGAATGGCGATCGCCGACAGCTTGAGCACCGTGAGCACGTTGCCCGTGGTGGCACCAATGTTCACGCCCAACACATTGAGCAGCGTGAGGATGACGATGAGCGCGATCGCGATGGCCCGTGCACTCTCCGGCGCCATTCCCAGTAACGTGGCCAGATAGCTGGCCCCGGTCATCGCCACGGCGGCGATCGCCCCGGTGGCCATGATCAGGAACAACGCCCACCCGTACAAGAACGCCGGCAGCGTGCCGAACGCCTCTCGCAGATACACATAGGTGCCCCCGGCCTGCGGGCGGCGGGCGCCCAATTCGGCGTACACGAAGCCACCGATAACAGCCACCACCGCACCGATGCCCCACGCGGCCAGCGTGAGCGGTGCGGTGCCCACCCGCTGCGCCACCACCGACGGGGACAGGAAGATGCCGGAGCCGATGATGCCGCCGACGACCAGCATGGTGCCGGAGAAAAGGCCAAGGCGGGCGGCGTAACCGACCGGCTGGGGCGCGTGTATATCCATGGCGCCAAAGTGGCGTGTGTACATTTCGGGCGCTACCAGTGACCTCTCTTCGACTTTCCGAACCATGACTCTGCGGTATCGCGTCGGTTCCCTCACCGCGGCCTGCCTACTGGCGCTCGGGACCTCCGTCGGACTCGCCACGGCCCAACAGGCGCCGTCGATTCCCTACGAAAAGTTCACGCTGCCCAATGGCCTCGAGGTGATCCTGCATGTGGATCGCTCGGTGCCAATCGTGGCCGTCGAGAATTTCTACAAAGTCGGCTCCGGCGACGAGAAGCGCGGCCGCACCGGCTTCGCGCACCTGTTCGAGCATGTGATGTTCATGGGCTCGCAGAGCGTGCCCGTGGGCAAGTTCGACGAATGGCTTGAAGCGGCCGGCGCCAGCAACAACGGCTCCACCAACTTCGACCGTACCAACTACTACGAAACCGGTCCGTCGAATGCGCTGCCCCTCATGCTCTGGCTCGACGCCGATCGCATGGGGTGGCTCCTGCCCACGATGGACAAGGACAAACTCGATCTGCAGCGCGACGTGGTGAAGAACGAGCGCCGGCAGAGCTACGACAACGTGCCCTACGGACGCGCCTACGAGACGCTCCTGCCGGTGCTGTTTCCATCGGATCACCCGTACTCGTGGCCGGTGATCGGTTCGCTGGCCGATCTGAGCGCCGCGTCGGTGCCCGACGTGAGCGACTTCTTCCGGCAGTACTACGCACCCAACAACGCCACGATCACGATCGCCGGCGACTTCAACGCCGACTCGGCGAAGACGTGGGTGCGCAAGTACTTCGGCAACATCCCGCGCAATGCGGAGATCGCGCGACCGGTGGTGCCCGCCGTGGCCTTGAAGAAGGACACCGTGATGATGATGGAAGACCGCGTGCAGCTGCCGCGCGCGTACTATGTCTGGCACAGCGTGAAGACGTTCAGCCCCGACGACGCCGCCCTCGATGCGCTCACCGACATCATTGCCGGCGGCAAGAGCTCACGCTTGTATCGCACGCTCGTGTACGAGAAGCAGATCGCGCAGGACGTGAGCATGGGCAATAGCTCGAACAAGCTCGATGGCATGATCATGCTGACGGCCACCGCCAAGCCGGGCGTGCACCCGCGCGAGCTCGACGCGGAGATCGCCAAGGTGATCGCCGACGTGGCCGACCGCGGCGTGACCGAGCGCGAATTGACGCGCGTGAAGAACGGCATGCGCGCCAGTACGATCGATCGCTTGTCAAGCGTGCTCGGCAAAGCCACCCAGCTCAGTTACTACAACTATTTCGCGGGCACCCCGGACTACATGGCCAAGGACCTCGAGCGCTATGAGTCGCTCACACTCGCCGACATCCAGCGCGTGGCGAAGCAGTACGTCGCCGGCCAGCCAAAGATCGTGCTCACCGTGGTGCCGGAAGGCAAGAAGGACCTTGCGTTGACGGCAGGAGACCTCCGCTGATGCGCCGCACTCTGATGATTCTCGCGTCGCTGGCGTCAGCGCCGGTGATCCTGTCCGCCCAGGCCGTGGTGGCGCAACCGGCATCAGCCACGCCGCCCACGCTGGGGGCACCGAAGCCGCTCACGCTGCCCAACATCACCGAACGTGTGCTCCCCAACGGACTCAAGCTCGTGATCGTCGAGCAGCATGAGATTCCGGTCGTGGACGCCTCATTGGTGATTCGCACCGGCGCCGAAGCCGACCCCAAGGGCAAGGCCGGACTGGCCACACTCACGGCGAACCTGCTCGACGAAGGGGCCGGCACGCGTGATGCGCTCGGCCTGGCGGAGCAGATCGGCTTCCTCGCGATCGGGCTGCGCACCGGCGCGGCGTTCGAGCAGAGCACGATCGCGATGCACTCCACCAAGGCCACGCTCGACAGCGCGATGGGTCTGATGGCCGATGTGGTGCTGCGTCCCACCTTCGCCGAGAAGGAGTTCTTGCGTCTCAAGAGCGAGCGCACCACGGGCTTGCTGCAGGAGCAGGATCGCGGACCCGCCATGGCCGATCGCGCCTTTGCGGCGTTGGTGTATGGCGAGGCGCATCCGTATGGGCAGAGCACGATCGGCACCAAGGAGAGCACCGAGAGCCTTACCCGCGATGATGTGCAGGCGTTCTGGAAGAGCTGGTATCGACCGAACAACGCCACGCTGGTGATCGTCGGCGATCTCTCGGTGGCCGATGCCGAGGCGCTGGCGCGTCGCGTGTTCGGTGCGTGGGCACGCGGCACGCTCCCCGCACTGGCGGCCACGCCGGCGCCGGCCAGCGCCGGCGGCAAGGCCACCACCATCTACCTCGTGGACAAGCCCAAGGCTGCCCAATCGAGCTTCCGCTTGGGCGGACTCGGCGTGGCGCGCAGCACCCCCGACTACTACCCGCTGATGGTCGTCAACACGGCGCTGGGGGGATCGTTCACCTCGCGCCTGAACAACACGTTGCGCGAGAAGAAGGGCTACACGTACGGTGCGGGGTCGAGCTTTACGATGCGTAAAGAGGCGGGCCCGTTCCGCGCGAACGCGGAAGTGGTATCGGCCAAGACGGATTCGGCGCTGATCGAGTTCATGCGCGAGTTGAAGGCGATTCGCGAGCCCCTGCCCGCCGATGAACTGGCGAAGGCGAAGCGATACCTACAGCTTGGGTATGCGGAGAACTTCGAGTCTACCGGCGATATCGCGGCCCAGCTGTCGCAGTTGATTCCGTACGGCCTGCCACTCACCACGCTCAGCGCGTTCAACGCCGGCATCGGTGCGGTCACCGTGCAATCGGCGCAGCGGGTGGCCACCAAATACCTCGACCCTACGAAGATGACCATCGTAATTACGGGCGATCGCGCGACGATCGAACCCGCCCTCAAGGCCACGGGCATCGCGCCCGTGGAAGTACGTGACGCTCGCGGCCGTCCGGTGATCACCCCATGATGCGGCGCCTGATTCTCTCAGCGGTCTTGGCCGCCAGCACGCTGGCTGTTGGTGCGTGTCATCGCGCACCACCGCGTGCGATGCCTACGCCGAACCCGGCAAATATGCTCGTGACCACCGCGTGGCTGGCCGAGCACCAGAACGATCGCGATCTCGTGATGCTGCACGTGGGCACAAAGGCTCAGTATGACAGCGGGCACATGGTGGGCGCGCGGCACACGTCGCTCGATGACGTGTCACTGCCGACCGTGCCGGGTGGCCTTACGCTGCAGCTGGCCGGCGCGGAGCAGCTCACGGCGTGGGCCGTGCGCAACGGCATCGGCGACCGCACCCGCGTGATCGTGATCCCGCATGATGGCGCGCTGCAATCCGCCACACGCGTGTTCATCACGCTGGCGTATTTGGGGGCGATGGATCGCATTTCGCTGATGAACGGCGGCTATCAGGCGTGGAAGAGCGAGTCGCGGGCGGTGACGACCGCCGCGCCGGCCGCGGCGCCGGTGGTGACGTTCACGCCGAAGCTGCGCACGGATATCATCGCTACCATCGCGCAGGTGGAAGCGGCCACGAAGGACAGCACGCGGCACATCATCGACGCCCGCCTCACGCGCTTCTACAACGGTGACGGCGGTGGATATCCGCGTGCTGGTCACATCCCGACGGCGGTGAACGTGCCACTCTCGAGCGTGAGCACGAACGGCTACCTGAAGTCGATCGGCGAATTGAAAACGCTGTTCGCCGACGCGGGCGTAGACCAGAGCAAGCCCGTGATCACGTATTGCCACATCGGGCAGCAGGCCACGCTGTTGTGGTTCGTGGCGACGATGCTGGGGCACGATGCGCGCATGTTCGACGGATCGTTCCAGGAATGGAGCGGCACGGAGCGCCTGCCGGTGGTCGGACCACCCAAGAAGTAGCTGGGGTTCACCCCGTGACCCTCGACCGCGTCAACCTGCCGGCCCTCGTGGCGCTTTGGGCGCGCGGCGTCGATGACGCGGTGCGCTCCGGCGCCATGAATGACTTGGGCGAGCTGCTCGCCGTACGGCACGAGATCGCGCAGCGGCTGCGGGTGCGCCCCGCCAGCGCGGAGACCCGCGACCTGCTGAAGGAGTTCGACGACGCCTTCCGGGCGCTGACGACCGCGAGCGCGGCGTGCATTCACGGGAGCGACCGGGCCGCCGCCGAAGGGTGGACGGCCGCGCGCGAGTGGTACTTCTGGCGGACGGCTTCCTCGGCGTAGCGCGCCCCGATGCGCCGAGGCGGGGCGGCGGCTATCCCGACCGGGTTGGAAGCCGTCACCCGTCCGCGTAACTTTCGCCGTCAGAGCAGCCCGGTTGCGGCTGCGGATCCCCTTCACGGAGTGCACGTGACCGCTGCTGCCGACAGCTCGATCGCTGCCGCGACCACGCCACTGATCGGTGTGGTCATGGGAAGCGCGAGCGATTTCGACACGCTCGCCCCCGCTTGCGAGATTCTCGCCGAGCTGGGCATCCCCTACGAGGCGCGTGTCGTGTCGGCGCATCGCACCCCCGACTGGCTGTTCGAATACGCCGAAACGGCGTTCCCGCGCGGGTTGCGAGCGATCATCGCCGGGGCCGGTGGCGCCGCTCACCTCCCCGGGATGCTTGCCGCGAAAACGCTGGTGCCCGTGCTCGGGGTCCCGGTGGTCGCCACGCCGCTGAATGGCATGGACGCCCTGCTGAGCATTGTGCAGATGCCGGCCGGCGTGCCGGTCGCCACCTTCGCCATCGGCAAGCCGGGCGCGGCGAATGCGGCGCTGTTTGCCGCGCAGTTACTCGCCGCCGACAACGCGGCGCTGCGCGACACGCTGACCGCGCGTCGGTCGGCCAAGGCCACGGAAGCGCTGGCCCGCCCGCTGGCCGCACCGAACGCCATCGACTTCATCCCATCCGCCACGTGACACCCATTCTTCCGGGAGCCACCATCGGGTTTCTCGGTGGTGGACAGTTGGGACGCATGACCGCCTTCGCGGCGCGCTCGATGGGGTACGACGTTCACGTGCTCGATCCCGACGCGACCTGTGCCTCGCGCGCCGTGGCCTCACGCACGATCACCGCCCCGTTCAACGACATCGCCGCCGCCATCGAGCTCGCGAAGGGATGCGATGTGGTGACGCTCGAAATCGAGCAGATTCATCCGGATGTCCTCGATGCGGTTGCCGCCCACACCGCGCTGCGGCCGGGGCGTGCGCCGGTGTACATCATCCAGGATCGCATCCGCCAGAAGCAGTGGCTGCAGGCGCAGGGCTTTCCACTCGGGGCGTTCGTCGCCGCCAACACGGCTACCGAGGTGGAAGCGGCCGTGCGCACGCATGGGGCCTGCATCGCCAAGTCCACGCATGGCGGATACGACGGACGTGGTCAGGTGCGCCTCCATGAGCCATCGCAGGCCGCGGGCGCGTGGGACGCGCTCGGGAGCCGCAGCTGCCTCGTCGAGAAAATGGTATCAATCGACTACGAGATCTCCGTAATGGTGGCGCGTCGTCCGGGTGGCGAGATGGCGGTCTATCCGCCGTCGCGCAACCACCACACCAGCGGCATTCTCACGTGGGCCGTGGTGCCCGCGATGATCCCGTCGGCCATGTCGGACCAGGCACAGGCGCTCGCATCGGCCATTGCCGATCGCATCGGCATCGTGGGACTGCTGGCCGTTGAATGTTTCGTGACCACCGACGGCGAGCTGCTGGTGAACGAGCTCGCACCGCGGCCGCACAACAGCTATCACCACAGCGAGCGCGGACTCGCCACCAGCCAGTTCGAACAGCTGGTGCGCGCCGTCTGTGACCTGCCGCTGGGCAGCACCGACGTGCACGCGCCGTCGGCGATCGTGAACCTGCTGGGCGAAGTGTGGCTGCAGCACGAGCCGCCGCACATCACGCAGGCGCTCGACGTACCCGGCACGCGTTTGCATTTGTACGGCAAGGCCGGCGCGCGCAGCGGCCGGAAAATGGGGCATCTCTCGGCCGCCGGAGAGAG
>Ga0114970_10000678_pt1 | contig 25425 bp, 21 predicted proteins | sample M_140205_XF_Meta_FD_87030 | JGI IMG/M metagenome (GOLD analysis project Ga0114970, IMG submission 87030) | Freshwater microbial communities from Lake Montjoie, Canada to study carbon cycling - M_140205_XF_MetaG | ecosystem: Environmental > Aquatic > Freshwater > Lake | place: Lake Montjoie...
ATGCCATACCAGACACCGGCAGTGAAACTACCGTTCTCCCAAGGAGCCACGCCGACACTCCCGCCGAGCCAGTAAAGGCCGTTACCATTGCCGAGCACATTGATGCCGCGGAACATGTAAAGACTGTCCCAGCCCGTGGTGGCTTTGAAGGTGAAAAGCTTGGCTTCTTCCTCTTCCACCACGACAGCTTTGGTCAGGCTCTTGCCGTCGGAGACGGTGGCGGCGGCTTCGACCACCTTGACGGGGGCGCTTGGCTTGGTTTCGACGACGGTCTCGCCGCGATCTTCTTGGGCTGACGCCAGCTGGATCCCCAGCAGCGACCCAACCAAAAGTAGGGTGAATTTTTTGCTCATGATTTTATTGGTTTGTTGTTTTTGTCTGTGGTTGTTTCCTGCGGGCTGAACCGCAGAGGCTTGATTAGATTTTTAAAATAGAGCAGTCCGCGTGCCAAATTACAAGATCCTTGCTTTTTTACAGCATAAAGTCGGCAAGCAGACTGAAAACAGGCGGACTGAGGTTAAAATTTTGTCAAGGGGCGGCTAAAAATAGCCAGACGCCGATACTTCAGGTTTCGCGGGTGAGAAGGCTGATGTCCTGGGGATGGATGGAGCACCAAACCTGCTCACCCTCGTGAAAATCAGTCCCTGTGGCACCTTCATTGGCCAAAAGCACCCCGAACTCGAGCCCTCCCTGTGTGACCACGGTCATATCGTCGACCGCACCCTTGAACACCTCGCTGGTGATCCGCGCCGGGAAGACATTTTCTCTGGACTCCGGTTGGTTGCGGTGGAGATGGATTTTTTCCGGGCGGACCGAAACGAGCATCTTGGCACCCGGCGTCGCGCTGTTGCCGCGGATCCAGAGATCCAATCCCCTTTCCAAGCAGCAAAGGAACTGCTCGTCGCGTTTTTCCAGCACCTCCGCCTCCACGATGTTGGTCTCGCCGATGAAGCCGGCAACGAACTCGGTGCGAGGGTTATGGTAGATCTCTGCCGCGGTTCCGATCTGCTCCACGCGCCCCTTGTTCATCACCGCGATGCGGTCCGACATGCTGAGGGCCTCCTCCTGGTCATGGGTGACGAAGATGAACGTGATACCCAGACTCTTCTGCAGATTTTTCAACTCCATCCGCATCTGGGTACGCAATTTGGCGTCGAGCGCGGAGAGCGGTTCGTCGAGCAGAAGCACCTTCGGTTCGCAGACGATGGCGCGCGCGAGGGCGACACGCTGGCGCTGACCGCCGGAGAGTTGCGCCGGCTTGCGATCCTCCATGCCCTGCAACGAGGTCAAGGCGATGTCCCAGTCGACCCGGCGCTTCATCTCCTCGGGTGGTGTTTTTTTCATGCGCAGGCCGAACTCGATATTCTCCCGCACCGTGAGGTGGGGAAAAAGCGCGTAGCTCTGGAAGACCTGATTCACGTCGCGTTTGTAGGGCGGGTCATCCGTCACGTCCCGGCCGCCGATGTACACGCAACCGCTGGTAGGTTGCTCAAATCCGCTGATGAGCCGGAGGCATGTCGTCTTGCCGCATCCGGAGGGACCGAGAAAAGTCATAAACTCGCCCTCCTTGATCTCGAGGCTGACGTGGTCGAGAGCAGTGAAGGCGCTAAACGTCTTGGTCACGTCGCGGATTTCTACCATCGGGTTCATCGGAGGAGAAAAGAAGAGGTCAAAGGTTCTTGAACCAGTTGATCCGCCCCGGAGCGAGGTTGATGTTGATTTGCTTGACCTCGGTGTAGGCCTCGTAGCCGTAGGTGCCGAGCTCGCGTCCGTTGCCGGACTGCTTGTAGCCTCCCCATGGCGCCTCGTTGAAGGTCGGATGGTAGGTGTTGATCCAGGTGATACCGGCCCGCAGCTGGCGGATGACACGCTGCGCCTTGGCCCCGTCGGACGTGAAGACCGCGCCTGCCAATCCGAAGATGGTATCGTTGGCCTTGGCGATAGCCTCTTCCTCCGAGTCGAAAAGCTCCACAACGAGCACTGGTCCGAAAATTTCTTCCTTGAGGATGCGGGCGTCGGGCGGGACATCGGTAAAAACCGTAGGCTCGACAAAATTGCCCTGCGCCAAAGAGCCCTTCTCGAGCCGATGTCCGCCGCAGAGCAGCTTGGCCCCCGCGTCCACGCCCGACTTGATGTAGGCGAGAACTTTCTCCATGTGGACCCGCGAGATGAGCGGTCCCATCTCCGTGCCATCCTTCATCCCGTCGCCCACCGCGATTTTGCGGCATGCGGCGGCCAGTCGAGGGAGGAATTGATCGGCGATTTTACGCTCGAGCAGCAGGCGCGAGCCCGCGCTGCAAACTTCGCCCTGTCCCGCGAAGATGCCGAACATGGCGAACTCCAAGGCGGATTCGAAATCCGCATCGGCGAACACGATGTTTGGGCTCTTGCCGCCGAGTTCCAGTGTCACTTTTTTCAGGTTTCCCGTGGCGGCGATCATGATTTTGCGCCCGGTCAGCCCACCCCCAGTGAAGGCGACCTTGTCCACCAGATCGCTGGCAGCCAAGGAGTGACCAGCCGGATCGCCCGGACCGAGCAGGAGATTGACCGCCCCCGGAGAAAACCCGACCTCATCGATGAGTTCGAACAGACGCACAGCGGAAACCGGAGTCAGTTCGGAAGGTTTCAGAACGCAGGTATTACCGGCGGCGAGGCCGGGGGCCAGCTTCCACGCGGCCATGAGCAGCGGGTAATTCCACGGAATGATCTGCGCGCAGACACCGATCGGTTCGCGCACAGTCATGCAAGCCATGTTGGGATCGCTGACGCTGTAAGTCTGGCCCTGTGGTTTGCCCGCCAAACCAGCATAGTAACGGAAACAACCGGCCGTGTCGGCCGCGTCATAGGCCGCCTCGCGCAGAGGTTTGCCGTTGTTCTCGGTGTCGAGGCGGGCAAGTTCGGTAGCGCATTTGTCCACGAGGTCGGCTAGGGCGAAAAGCTTGGCTGCGCGCTCGGGGCCGGTCGATTTGCCCCAAGGTCCGTGGTCGAACGCTTCCCGCGCCGCATCGACGGCAGCCTCCGCATCCCCCGCCCCGCTGTCCGTTGCACGGGCGATGACGCTGTTGTCGGCTGGATTCAAAATGTCGCGGGTCGCGCCGCTTTCCGCAGGGACCCACTTTCCGTTGATATAGTTCAGGAGGGTTTTCATGAACGTATCATGGTTTCCACAGCGCGGCGTTGAGTGCCGCCCACAAATGCATGATCCAGCCCAGAGTGCCGAAGCTGATCAGCCAAAGTGCGCCGGCAAAAACGAAGAAGAGGATCGCGGCCAAGACACGGCCCTGCACCAGCTGGCCGAGGCCGGGCACGAAGAGACTGCATAACGATGCAATGACATTTCCGGCCGAACCTTGTCCCGTACTCATCGCCCCAATAAAAGCCCAGCGAGGGGCATTGTCTATCCTGCAAACGGCCGCTCCCGCGCAAAAAAATCGATCACCTCGGGGTAGAGCATGTGCTCCCCCTCTTGGATGCGGGCGTGGAGAATCTCCGCCGTGTCACCGGGAAGAATATCCACCTCGGCCTGGGCGATAATGTCTCCGGTGTCAATCCCCTCGTCCACATAATGGACCGTGCATCCGGCGACTATCTCGCCCGCTTGGAGAGCCTGCTCCCACGCCCGCAGACCGCGATACTTCGGCAGCAGGGAAGGATGGATGTTGATCACGCGGCGCGGGAAGGCCGAAAGCAACGTCGGGCCCACGATGCGCATGAACCCCGCCAGCACGACAAGTTCGACACGCTCGGCTTGCAGCGCGTTGATGAAGTTGCGCTCGCTCTGGGGATCTAGCTTCGTTTTCGATTCACCGGGATAGACATACTTGGCGTGGGTGCGGTGCGCGCGCGCAATGCCGATGATCCCGGCATCGCGGACATCGGAGAGCACGACCGCGACTTCAGCCGCAATGGGCCGATCGTGGATGGCCCGAAACATTCCTTCCAAATTTGAGCCCTTGCCGGAGCCGATCACGCCCAGACGAAGTTTGTCTCCGGCACTCATACGGCCTCCATTCGCGCTACCATTGCGGAGGTGGATCGCCCCGGCACAAGCGGCAGGATGCAAACCTCCGCGCCACACCCGGCGAGAGCCGCGCGTTCCTCCGGATCGAGGGATTCCGGCGTGTAATCCCCTCCCTTGGCATAGACATGGGGACGCACTTCGCGCAGCAGGCGCGTGGCACGTTTTTCGTCGAACACAACCACGTAGTCCACGCAGCCCAATGCGGAGACCACTTCGGCGCGATCCTGTTCAGGATTCAGCGGACGACCAGACCCCTTCAATTCGCGCACCGACTTGTCGCCATTGAGTCCGACCGCCAAAGCGTCGCCGAGGGCCCGCGCTTGTTTCAGATAGCGCACGTGCCCGGCGTGCAGCAGATCAAAGCAACCATTGGTGAAGACAAGCTTTCGGCCCGCAACGTCCATCTTGTCACGCACGGCAGACAGTTCCTCGGAGGTTAGGACGCATCCCTCATGCATAGCCCCGAAAATCGCATCCGGACGACCATTGCGCAACACCTTACGTCGCGTCTAGGATCGCAACCATGCGCATCGCGCGGATCGCCCAGCCCGACGGAAGCATAAGCTACGGAAGCCCCACCGAAACCTCCCGCACCTACCGGGAGCTGGTTGGATCCTGGGCCGCAGGGTTTGCCGCCACGGGGCGGGAGCTCACGGCCGCGCGGCTTCTCGCGCCGCTGGACCCCGCCGCCATTCTGGCCATCGGGCTCAACTACCGCGACCATGCGGCAGAGACGGGCGCACCGATTCCGGAATACCCGGTGCTCTTCTTCAAGAATCCGCGTTCGGTCGCCGCGCCGGACGAGCCGATCCTCCTGCCCCGGCGACTGCGCAGCGACGAAGTGGATGCCGAGGCCGAGTTGGCTGTGGTGCTGGGCCGCGACTGCCGCAATGCCTCGAAGGAGAATGCGATGGAATTCATCGCTGGCTTCAGCTGCGCCAACGATGTGAGTGCGCGCGACTGGCAACGGCGGCGTTCGGGCGGCCAATGGTCGCGGGCCAAATCTTTCGACACATTTTGTCCCCTCGGTCCATGGGTGGTCACCCCCGACGATTTACCGGACCACGCCAACCTGCGCATCTGCGCGAGGCTCAATGGGGAGGTGACGCAACAGAGCAGTACCTCGCAAATGATTTTCGACATCCCCTCGCTCGTCGCATTCCTCAGCGCGGACATGACGCTGGCGGCCGGCAGCGTGATCCTCACCGGCACGCCGCACGGCGTCGGCATGGCCAGAAAGCCTCCCGTCTGGCTGCAAGCAGGCGACAGGGTTGAGGTGGAAATCGAAGGCATCGGCACGCTCTCCAATCCCGTGGAGGAAGCCTCCGCGTGAAAAACGCATCGAGAGCGGTCGGCGGCATGGTGCCGGCCGGGGAAATGATTTTATGAGCGGTTGTTGTGCAGCCCAAACATTGGTGCCGCCCTGCGGCGTGGCGCGCGCCGGGGAAGAACACACGTCATGCCCGGTCGCGCGTTTGGCGCAGTTGCTGCAGAAGGAATCTCGCTTGGAGGCCGTTGCTTTCAACCCGGCCAGCCGGCGACTTTCCATCGCAACCCTCGGCAGGGACAGCGATGGATATCTGGCCAGCCTCGTGACCGAGGCCATGCTGGTCAGCCACGAGCCTTGTCCTCATTACAAGCAGGAAGGTTGCGCGGTCTGCGGCGCACGTCCGGAAACCATGCCGGGCGCCGCCCGCATTCTCGTCTCGGAAAAACTTGGGACCACGCTCGTGCGCAAAGCAACATGTGTCACGGCCATCTCGCTCTGGCAATGGGTGAAGCTCGTCTGGCCCGCCTACGCCCCGCGCCAACAAGGCACGATCGAGGAGCATGGCGAGGAGGAGTGGAAGCCCATGGCTGCTTTGGCCGCGGGTTGTGCATTATTCGGCCTCGCTGGATGGGCCATGGATCTGGCCCATGCGCCTGCTTGGGCGCCCCTTGCCGCCTACCTCGCAGCCTATCTTTGCGGTGGTTGGGATGCGGCGGGCGACGCATGGGAGAGACTCAAACACGGGCAGTTGGACATCCACTTCCTCATGCTCGCCGTGGCCGGGGGCGCGGCGGCGGTCGGCGCATGGCGGGAAGGCGCGCTCCTGCTTTTTCTTTTCTCGGCCTCCGGCGCGATGGAGCACTACGCGATGGGACGCACCCGACGCGAGATCGGCGCTCTGCTCCGCGGCGCACCAAAAACCGCCCTGGTCATCGACGGCGGAGAGGAAACGGAGGTTCCCGTCGAGGAACTGGCCACCGGCATGATGGTAAGGGTTACGGCCGGACAGCAAATTCCCGTCGATCTCACCGTGGCGCGCGGCCACTCGGAGTGTGACGAGTCCAACCTCACCGGCGAAGCTGTCCCGGTGCCGAAGAGTCCGGGCGACACCGCTCTGGCCGGAACAATGAACCTCGGGGGCGTGATCGAGGGCACGGTGCTGCGCCCGGCGGCGGAGAGTTCGCTGCAGCGCATCATCCGCCTGATCCGCGAAGCGCAGTCGCTGCGCGCTCCCTCGCAGAGCTTCACGGACCGCTTCGGCACGTCTTACACATGGACGATTCTCACCGCTTGCACCGTGATGTTCTTTGTCTGGTGGCTTGTCTACGAACTGCCGCCTTTTGCCGGGTCGCAGGACATGCGTAGTGCGTTCTACCGGTCGATGACATTGCTCGTCGTCGCCTCTCCCTGTGCCCTCGTTCTTTCCGTCCCTTCGGGGATCCTCTCGGCCATTGCCGCCGGCGCGCGCCGCGGAGTTCTTTTCCGGGGCGGCGCGCCGATTGAAAACCTCGCGCTGGTCGATGTCGTTGCCCTCGACAAGACAGGCACCCTCACCTCGGGACAACTCGTTCTGGCGGGCATCGATCTGGTGGAAGGGAAGGAGGAGCGATTGCTGCAGGTGGCGCACTCCTTGGCGCGCCACTCGGCTCACCCGCTCTCGCGGGCCATCCGGCGGCTCGCGCTGCAGCGCGGAACAGGCGGCGCCGAGGCGGAGCAGCATGAGACCATCCCCGGACGCGGGGTGCGGGCCCTGATCGGGAAGAAGCGCTGCGCGCTCGGCAGCCGCGCATTTGTCGCCATGGAGACCGGATTATTGCTGCCCGAACTTCCACACGAAGCAGACGCCGCCGAGGTCTGGGTGGCGGGAGAAGGCGCGGTTGGATGCCTGCACTTCCGTGACGAAATGCGACCGGAAAGCGCGAAGCTCCTCGGCCAATTGCGGGCGCGCGGCCTGCGCACGGTCATGCTGACCGGCGACCGCGATGGCCCTGCCAAGGTGATGGGAAAAGCCGCAGGAGTGGACGAGGTGCGCGCGGGGCTTCTGCCGCAAGACAAGGTGCGCGCCGTGGAGGAACTCAAGGAGGGAGGTCGCAAGCGCGTGGCCATGGTCGGCGATGGTGTGAACGATGCACCCTGTCTGGCTGCGGCTGACATAGGTGTGGCCATGGGGGCGCGGGGATCGGACGCCGCACTCGAGCAGGCCGAGGTGGTGCTGATGAACGACCGTCTGGAAAATTTCGTTCTCGCCCTGGATCTCAGCGTCAAAGCGCGCCGGATCATCCACCAGAACATGGCGGTCGCACTCGGCACCGTCGCAATCATGGTGACGGCAACCTTTCTTTTTCCCCTGCCGCTGGCGCTCGGCGTGGCGGCCCACGAGGGAAGTACCGTGGTCGTGGTGCTCAACAGCCTCCGTCTTTTGTTCCCGCGGCGCGCCTGACAAGGCTGCCCCGCGCTGCTACCCTCGTCATGACATGTCTTGGCGAATCTACACGCACCACACGCTGAAAGCCGCCCTGCGCAGCGTGCAGATTTTACTTTTTGCGATGCTGCCTGCGGCCATCCTTTGGCTCGAGTTCGCCGGGGTGCCGCCCTTCTGCTATCCCCCGCTCATCGAGGCCGCGAAGAAGGAGGGGCTCGAACTGTCTTTTTCCCGCATGCGCCTCAGCATGATGCAGGGAGCGGTGCTGGACAAAGTGCGACTCAGCGCGAGCGGCCTGCCGACTAACGGCGAGGTGGCGGTCGACCATGCATCCATTGCTCTCAACTGGGGCAAACTTCTGCGCGGGGCGGTCGAACTCACCGCACTGGAGTTGCAGGGAGCGCAACTCTATCTGCCGATGACCAGCGCGGACGGGGTGATCAGATCGCTGCGCCTCACCAAAGCGCGAGCAAGATTGGTGCTCGTAAACGGAATCGTGAGTGTGCCGCTGGCCAAATTTAACCTGCAGGGCATCGATGTAACGGCATCAGGTCAGGTGGCCCTCGGACGGAGCGGGACCAAGACCTCGACAGCAACGATGGCACCTGCCGAGCTAGCTCGAGGCATCGAGATCATCGAGTCGCTGGATTTCGGACCAAGCCCGCCTCGGCTTGATCTCGAGTTCAGCGTCGATGCCGGCCGCCCGGAAAGCTGGCACATACCGATCATCCGGTTCACCGCCGCGGAAGCGGCCTACAAGACGCTGAGCTTGCGCGATCTCCGCCTTGAAGCCTCACTCAACAGCGGACTGCTCGATGTGCAAAATTTTTCCGCGCGCGACAAAAAAGGTGGCATGGTCAATGTTTCGGGGAGCTGGGAAACCGCCACCGGCGCGGTCCAGGCATCTTTGGAGTCGAACCTCGATCCGGTGGCATGGGTGAAGGAGTTCGGATCCGAAAAAGAGTGGGGCAGCCTGGTGTTTTCCAAATCCCCGGTGGTGCGGGCCACCTTGGAGACCTCGGAGGGAGAGCCGCGCAAAATCCGCATTCTCGGCACAGCAGAGGCCGGTCCCTTCACCCTGCGCGGGCTGAAATTCGCCGGGTTGGACGGCGGTTTCTCCTGGCGCAATGCCGGGGAGTTTTTCGCCGATGACGTCACCATCCGCCTGCAGGAGGGTGACATCCGTGCCGATGTGATGGTTCGACCCGACGAGGCCCGGGTCAAGCTGGACTGTCGCGCCGATCCCACGCCTCTCGTTACGCTGCTCGGCGAAAAAGCACGCGAATCCATCGGCAAGATGGAACTCGCATTCCTTGAATCCCCGCACATCGTCTTCGAGGCGCGCGGCAGCAAACTCGACATCGCCAACATGTCCGCCACCGGCATGATCAAACTCGGCCGCACCTCCATTCACGGTTCGACCATGGAGAGCGGGAGCGCGCAACTTGCTTACAAGGACCGCGAATTGACGTTCAGTGCGGTCAGCGTCACCCGGCCGGAGGGGACTGGTTCCGGTGCTTTTATCTTCGACTTCGCGCATCAGCAGGTGCGATTGGAGGGAATACACAGCACGATGAATCCATTCGATGTGTTGCAATGGGCCGACCCGAAAGTGGCGAAGGAAACCATACCCTACCGCTTCAAAGGGACGCCGGATGTGACGGTCAACGGAGTGATCGGGCTCAAGGATCCCGGTCTGACGCAGTTGACCGCCGATTTCACCATCCCGCAGGGACTCGACTACGATCTGCTGGAGCGCACGCTGAACTTCGGCGCGGCGCGCGGCACCCTGCGCTTCAAGGGTCGCCGCATCGAGTTGGATGCACCGGCGGCAAAGCTCTTCGGCGGCCAAGCCCGGATCAGCGCGAACATCATCACCGGCCAGGCTGAAGCGCCGCAGCAAATGTCGATCGATTTGGACAAGGTCAACTTCGAGACGCTCACGCGGCTCTACTTCGACTACAAGGATTCGAAGGGCGTGGTCAGCGGACGCTACAAATTCACTTTTGTGCCGGGCAAGGCGGAGCGTATGCGCGGCCAGGGCAATCTGCTGGTTGAAAACGGCAACGTCTTCGCCATTCCGGTGCTCGGACCGCTCTCCTTGCTGCTCGACTCCGTTGTGCCGGGAGCTGGCTACCAAACTTCCCGCAAAGCGACTTGCGACTTCCGCGTGGCGAACGCCGAAATCCGCACCGACAACCTGGACGTGCAAGGGCAGGGCTTCGCCATGCTCGGCCAAGGGGCGCTGTTTTTTCTCGAAGACCGCATGGACTTCGGGGTGAGGGTGAACGCGAAAGGCGTTCCGGGCTTGCTGCTCTACCCCGTAAGCAAGCTCTTTGAATATGTTTCCGATGGCAGAATGAGCGAGCCGAAATGGCGTCCGCGCATGCTGCCCAAGGGCGGCGCCGAACCGAAGCCGACGCCGGATGAGCCCAAGCCGAAGGAAACTAGCGGAGCAACAAAACCGCGCGGGCGCGTTTGATTGCGTTGGTGATGCGGCGGTGCAGATGGGCCGGCACACCGGTCAGCCGACGCGGAAGAATCTTGCCGCTTTCGGTGATGAAGCGACGAAGCACTTCGGGGTTTTTGTAGTCGATGGCCTCCACCGTCAGGTCGATACGACGGCGCGGCATGGATCGGTTGGCACGGCGCATGGCCGCGCGACGCTTGGGTGTTTTCGGTTGCATGATGCGTTATTTGGTTTCGCGGTGCAGAGTGTGCCGGCGGAGATGCGGGTTGTATTTCTTTTTCTCGAGCCGGCCCGGCGTGCGGGGGCTTTTCTTGTTCCGTTTGCTCATGTAGCGGGACACCGGTTTACCTTCGGCGACCGCCTCGGTGCATTCGAGGGTGATGATTTCCTGGGCCATGTCGTTCTACTCCTTGCTTTCTGCGGAGGATTCCTCCTCCGAGTCATCCGATCCTTCCTCATCGACGGTGTCGAAGAGCCGCGCGATGGGTTGGCGGATGCGTGAAAAACGGTTTTTGCGCTCGATCTCGTTCTGGTATTCAACCGTGAAGCGAGCGAAGGGACGGGCTTCGAGACGGGCCTTGGGGATGGGCTTGTTGCTCATCTCGCAGACGCCGTAACTGCCAAGGGAAATACGCTTGAGGGCCTCGTCGATCTCGAAAAGTGCATCCTGCTCTTGCGAGAGAAGATTGAGCGCGAAATCGCGATCGTAGGAATCGCTACCAGCGTCCGCCTGATGCAGGCCGTGTGCTGAGACTTCGTGGGCGTCGTGCGAGCGCAGGTTGTCGCGGGCCACCCCGGCCATGGAATCGAGCAGCGTGTCCTTGAGGGCGAGCAACCGAATTTGCTGCTGCTTGAGCCACGGATTGAGGCGGCGGGACTTATCAACCGGCTGTCCGTAAGCGAGGAGATCGCGCGTGCCGACCAGCTGTGCTTTGGTCGCACGTGATTTGGGTGCAGGTGCAACCACAGTTTTCTTGGCGGTTGTTGTTTTGACCCCAATCGGCGATTTGGCCGCTGTCTTGGGTGCCGGCGATTTCTTGGCCGCGGATTTTTTGGCGGCCGGTTTACTGGCGGCCGACGTTTTTTTCGCGGGCTTATTGGAAATTTTCTTTTTGGATGCAGCCATTTCTAAAAGGTTGAAGGGTCGGGGAAACTACCGACCACCCGGCGAAGACGCAAGGCTTTTCGGCTCAGGAGCCGGGCATGGGCACAGGGCGGTCCCCCACCTTGTCGGCGACCTGTTCCTCGACCTGCTGCTCCCCTGGCGTGTAGGGGCGTCCCCCGACCACCTTCACTTCACCAGTGCTCCCCTTGACCAGTGAGGGACGTGACCCGGCTTCCAGATAAGCTTGCTGGGCAAGGACTTCACCCTGCAAACCGAGGTGAGTGTAGACGAACTCCTTGGGGGCGCTGTTTTGCAAAATGTGGACCTCATTGCGCGCGTCGAGCATCACATCAGGCTGCCCGAAGGTCAGGTAAGGTCCCAGCTGATGCATGGCATAAATTTTTCCGTTGTCCTTGTCCTCGATGCGCGCGTAAAGCCGCGTGCTGCGCGAAAGCTTGTGCGAGAGCAGGGTGATGGTGCGCAATTCAGGTTTTCCCTCGTTGCCCGGCACGCCCACCACCTCCTGCCAGATCTGATGACCCTCGGTGATTTCGATCGGCAGCGGAGCGGAGCTGAAATAACGCCCGAAAGATTCTGCATAAACTGTCGCCTTGATGCGGTAAGCACCAAACTCCTGCAGAGGGAAGAGCGGGGTAAGGTTGACTGTACGGGATAACTTTTCTCCCGGAGCGATCGCCGCCGGAGAGAGTTCGTAGTCCGGGTTGTTGGGCGGAATGAGGCGTCCGTCGGCGGCCTCGATCGTGAAGCCGAACCAACGTTGCCGTCCGTTATTCTCCAAGAGCAACGGGCGACCGCTGAGGTTGTCGATCGTCACCGTAGCGAGAATCGGTTCATAAACGACGTAAAGCTTGCGCTTGAAACCGATGGTGATATTCACCTGCGCCGTCGCGAGACCTGCTGCGGCCACCAGCAAGAAAACGGCGAGCAGAAAACGCGGGACGAAAGGCAGGCAGAGCAGCGGAGACTTCATTTTGGCGGGGTGTCGGACGCAGTGCGGAAACCCAGTGTATCAGCCGCCTGCAGGCGGTCGAGGATCGTGCGGCGGCGCGTCACGTTGTATTCTGGGTTGCTCCAGTTGCCGCCACGGACCACCGGAACATCGCCGCCCAGGCCATCCTCGGAAGGCGCCATGGTCTCCGTCCACTCAGAGACGTTGCCCGCCATGTTGTGGACGCCGGAGGGACTTGTGTCGCCCTTGGGTTCGTTGACCGGTGACCACCGTTTGTAGCCGTCGACCTCGCCGCCTTCGCTGGGGTTGGTCTTGAAATCTTTTCCGCTGTTCACACGCTTGTCATCCTCCTCTACCCCCCAAGGATATTTGCGCCCATCGGTCCCGCGCGCCGCTTTTTCCCACTCCTTCTCGGTCGGCAGACGCCGACCTTTCCACTTGGCATAAGCGTAGGCATCGAACCAATCCACGTTGAAAACCGGCGAGTCGACGGTGAGCGGAAACAATTTCTTGTACATCCCCTTCTGCGCGCTGCGGTAGTAGCCCCAGGCTGGCGGATCGAGTTCCTTTTTGTCCGCCCAATCGAGCGGAACGTGCGACTTGCCCTTCGGCATTTCGGGGTGGTCGAATTTCAGCGCTTCGTCCGGATGAGCCTCGAGAAAATCCAGAAACTCTCTGTAATCGGCGATCGAAACCTCGTGCTCGTCGATCCAAAAGGAGGGCAATGTAGCCTTCTCGCCGTTTTGGTAGATAAACTCCCCAGCAGGAACCTTAACCATCGTGGTGAATACCGTGCGGACGCCACCGCCGAGGAAACGATAGAGCGCCAAAAGAGCGACGGCGAGGAGGACAAATGAAAGTGCGGCAGTAATGACGAGACGCCTCTTCTGGCGCTGCTTCGCGTCCGCGATGAGTTGCTTGGATTTCTCGGCCCGCGCGGTGAGCCTGGCGGCATCTTTGGGCGCAGCCGCCGGTTTGGCCGCCGCGACGAGCGGAAGGACCGCGGCCCAATCACGCGCTCCATCCGCTAGCGCCGCCGCCACGGTGGCCGCCGCACCGCCGGGCATCGCCACCCGGCCGATAACCTCCGTGAAATTTTTCACTTCGGCAGCCTCATCGGGAGCGGGGGCAGCAGCGACTGCGACATTGGACAAGCGCGGACGCATGGAACCATCGAGCAGCAGATCAGCAGGACGAATCTCAGCGCGAACCAGACCGTGCTGACGAAAATACGCGGAGACATCGCCCGCAGTGCGCAGGGCGGAGAGCAACACGCGGTCCTCCAGCTGATGGCCGGCCGCAGCGTACGACTCGAGGTTGAACCCCGGCACGTAGTCTGATGTGTAAAAATAATGTCCGCCAACCTCTCCGGCTTCGTGCACGCCGAGCAGATACGGGTGGGAGACGGCGGCTTTCGCTCTGGCGTCCGCGAGAAAGGCCTCGACCAGCAAAGGGTCGCCAGCCTTGGTCCCGTCCAGAGCGTGGAGCACGACATGCCGGGACATGCTCTGCTGCCAGGCGAGGAACTCCGACATCGTGCCGCGCTTGCCCACAAATTCCTGGATAAAATAAGGGCCGAGCGACGAACCGACCGCCGGAAGCGCCCCGACCAGACCGAGCATGGCGACCAGTTGGTCAAAATCCACCGGTTTCGCCAGCAAGACGGCACCAGCCAAGCGATCCGCTTGGGCGGAGAGGTCGTAAGCGCTGACAAAAATCGTGCGCATCCCCGGAAACTCCGCGACCAACCGGTCGCGCAGGGCGAATCCGTCCATCGGCTTCATCACCACGTCGGAAACCAGAACATCAGGTCCTCCCTCCCAAGCCCTCGCGGCGAGCAGAGCCCCTCCTCCATTCGAGGCCACACTCACCTCGCAGCCGTCCTTCTCCCCGAGCAACTCGCGCCACGCATCGAGAACGCCAGGCTCGTCGTCCACGAGCAGAATCTTCATCGCACCGCGCCTGCGTCTTCCCGGCCGGCGGGCAACTCGTTGAGCGGCGGGGGAAAATGCTCCTGGAGGTCTTCGGGATCGGCACGAGTCTCCTGCAGTTGCCCCTGATGGTAAATGTTGACCATGTAGCCGTAATATTGCGGGGGCGGCCCTCCGTCCGGCCCGATGCGAGGCACCTCGTATTTCACTTCGAGAATCTCGATGCCGTCGCTCTTCCAATCGACAGGCGGAGTATACCACATGGACTGCACACGGCTCATGGTCGGCACAATCTCGCCGTTGAGCATTTCGTAAAAAGTCACATTGATGCGGACATCGCGTGCATCAATCTGCTCGCCCGGTCGGGCCTTGACCGCGAGGCGAAGGTCCTTGATCGGGTTTTTGGCATCTGGTCCATCGGATATTTTCAGATCGACCACGCCGAGCGAGGAACCGGGTTGCAACCCCATCTGGTCGCGGAGTTCGTTCGGATTTTCCCCGGTACCGGGGGCACGAAGCAGATTGAGCCTGACTTCCGCCACGTCAAAAAGACGCCCCGCCTCGGCCCCGAGATCCACGAGCTTCTTCCACGCCGACTGGGCCAACTCGGCTTGCCCGAGGCGTTCGTAAAGGCTGGCCACCCGCGCGAGGATTTCAGCGTTTCGGGGCTGGACGCCGAGAGCTTCCTCCAGAGGAACGAGAGCGGCCCCCGGCGAGCTTCCGCCCTCGAGTTTGTCCGCTTCCTTGGTCAGGTCGGCAACTCTCGCGTCCTGCGTGGTTTTCTCCGCGACGGAGAGATCAGGAGTCGGGGCCGCTGCGGGTGCCGGTGTGGATGCTGGCACAGGCGTCGCGACCGGTTGCGGCGGAACGGGAGTGTAACTCTGCCTGAGACTGGGTCCAAAATAAATGAGCACGGCCACCAACTGGGCCACGGCCGCCGCACCCAACAGGCTGGCTGCCACCAAGAAGGTCAAACCCAAGGGAGATTTCATCAGAGCATGAGCATGAAGGCCACAGGGCGCGCAAGTCAACGATGGCCGACTGTAGGGAAGCGCTCAGGGGCCGACCACCTCGAAAGAGCGGACTCGCCCGCGGGCGAGCAAAAGAATGGCCCGTTCACCGGGCGCAAGCGCGCCGGCCGCCGAGGCATAATCCTGCGGGCTGGTGATCGCTGTGTCATTGATCCGCTCGATGGCATCACCGGGTTGCAGGACGCCTTGGGCCGGGCTGCCCGGGGCGATGGATTGCACCATGACGCCCTCGATATTCTGGGGCAGGCGGCGCTGGGCAATCAGTTCCGGGGTGAGAGGTCCCACAGCGACACCAGAAAGCGCGGTGCCCGCCGGCCCAGGGACTCCTGATGGTGGCGGTGCAAACGCCGGGGCGGATGATGTGGCCGGTGGCACGGGTTGACCTTGTTCCACAATCATGACCGGAATGCGCACCACCTGTCCTTCACGCAAGACATCGAGAGTGACCTTCTGGTTGACCCCGGCCTCCGCCACCCGCTTACGCAGATCGCTGAAACCTCGGATCTCCTGACCATCGAACTTGATCACGAAATCGCCCCGTCGGATGCCGGCGACTGCGGCTGGCGAATCGGCAAACACCGCATCAATCAAAGCTCCGCGTGAATGGGGTAGACCGAGCTGTTGTGCGAGATTGGCATCAAGTGGAAGCATGACGACCCCGAGATAGGGACGCAGCACGCGACCGTGCTGAAGAATTTGCTCGAGCACACGGCGCACCGTGTTCGAGGGGATGGAAAACGCGAGGCCCTGGCTTCCCCCGCTCTCCGTCTTGATGCTGTTGTTGATGGCGACGATCTCGCCGTGGATATTGATGAGCGGGCCTCCGGAATTGCCCGGATTGATCGGCGCGTCGGTCTGGAAAAATTCGTTGGACGTCTCGCTCGAGATGAGGCGGTCGCGCGCGCTGATGATCCCCATGGTCACAGACTCCTGCAAGCCGTAGGGCGCACCGACGGCGAAGACCAGTTGGCCGACATGCACTTTTTCCGAATCGGCAAAGGTCAGGGGTTTGAGTCCCTTGACATCAATCTGCAGGATGGCGATGTCGGTGAGAGGGTCCACCCCCAGCACCTTGCCCGGCACGCGTTGACCGTCGCTGAGCGTGACGCTGACCTCCGATGCATTGTCGATGACATGCACGTTGGTCACGATATGCCCTTGCGCGGAGACGATCGCCCCGGAACCTGTCTCTGCGGTAGGAGGCCGCCGCCCGAGCCCGAAATACTGCATGAGCAGCGCCTCGCGCGGATCGACCGCCGCACCCTTGAGCACATTGATGCTGACCACTGAGGGAATCACAGCCTCGGCCACTCGGCCCAGTTCCTCATCGAGTCCGGCCAGGCCGGGAATATGCGAGGACTTCAGCGCGGGGGCCGACGGAGGCAATTCCGCAACCGCCGGGGCAGAGTTTGGCGATGCCGGGGCAACAAGATGCCCGCTCTTCCAAGCATAGAGTCCGGCCAGCACCAGCGTGATGAGCAAAACAAAGAGTAGGAATTGCAGGAAACTTTTCATCGCCACGAGAATCTGCCTAGACGGCAGCCCGGCGCAAGGCATCGGCATGCAGCCAATCCCAGAGGTGGTCGATGGAGGCTTGGACGCGCACTCGCCCAGCGGCAACCCCTTCCACGGAAAATTTCGTGCCTGCAGCAGGTTTCTCCACGCCGAAAATATAGTATTTGATCTTCGGCTCGGTGCCGCTCGGACGCACGGCACATCGGCGACCATCCGCCATCGTAAAGATGATCATAGCCTCCGAGGGGATGCGCTCTCCCTCGACATCATGGACAACATCCACCGCAAAATTCTCCATTTTCACCACAGCCGAACCATCCATCTCTGCGGGGGGATTTTGCGCGTAGGACGAGGCGAGCTTGGCGATCGTCGCCGCGCCCTCCGCACCCTCGAAGACGAGCGATTCGCCCCGTTCGAGGTGTACCCCGAGCACGGCGAAGATCTCGTCGAGATACTCCACCGCGGTCATCCCACGTGAGCGGGCGTAAGCCACAACCTCGGAGAAGGCCGCGACCGCCGCATTGGCGTCCTTGTCGCGGGCGAAATCAGCGAGCGTGTAGCCATAGCTTTCCTCGCCGCCCATGACGAGGAACGACGAGTGCTCGAGCCGCAGGCTGCGCGTCTTGTCCTCCCCTAGGTGCGGGTAGTCGGCGCGGAGCCCGGCCGGGATACCCTCCTCGTATTGGCGGAGCTTGGCCGCGTTGTATTTGAACCCGGTCAACGTCTCGACGCAGCGCAGGCCGAAGTGCTCGGCCACCGCTTTCTGCAGGTCGGTGGTGACATAAGTCTTGATGATAACGCCGCGCGATTTATTCGCTTCGGTGAGTATGCCCAGCTCGAACATCCGCTGCGCGCGGTAAAACGCGAGCATCGATCCGATCTGGTTGCCGGTCAGCAGTTGCATGCGGCCCTCGCGACCGCGCACCGCCACCCCCATGCGGTCATCGTCGGGGTCGGTGGCCATGACGAGATCGGCGCCGATACGGTCGGCCAGCAGCAGCGCCATGGTCAGAGCTTCCGCGTATTCGGGGTTGGGCGACTTGACCGTGGGAAAACGGCTGTCCGGCACCAACTGCTCGGGCACAGCCGTCACCTCGAGCCCGAGGCGCTGCAGCAGCGGCATGATGATCGAGGCACCCACGCCGTGCAGGGGCGAATAGACGATCTTCAGGCCCCGGGCCCGCTCTATGACCTCCGGGTCGAGCACCACGCTCTCGAGGCGGTCGAGGTAGGCCTTGTCCATCTCCGGCCCGAGCGTCTCGCGCCTCCCCTGCTCCGCAAGAGGAAGCATTGAGTGACGGGCCGACACCGCCGCATCGACCTCCTCGATGATTCCTGTGGCATGAGGCTCAACGACCTGGCCGCCGTCATCGAAGTAGACTTTGTAGCCGTTGTAGGCTGGAGGATTGTGGCTCGCCGTGATGTTGATGCCCGCCTGCGCCGCGCGTTGGCGGACAGCAAAGCTCAGTTCCGGGGTGGGGCGCGGTTCGGCGAAAATCAGGGCATCACAACCGGATCCGGTGATAACCTCGGCGGCAAGATCCGCGAACTCGCGTGAGAAAAATCTTGTGTCGTAGCAGATGCAGATCCGCGGGCGGTGCGGCAGCCTTTCACGTGCAGCCCATTTTTTGACATAGGCCACCAGCCCCTGCGTGGCGCGGCTGATGTTGAGATAGTTCATCGCGTTGGTCCCGGTGCAAGGGAACTCGGGCCTCCCCATCGGCTGCGGGGATCCCATTTCCGCTGCTGTCACCACCGCGCCGATCGTCTTGCCGCGCAATCCGCCCGTACCGAAGGCCAGCGTGCGGAAAAAGCGGTTGTTGAGTTCCTCCCAATTGCCCGCACCGGCCAACTCGGCAATGCTCGCCGCCTCCGGGGCGGTAGGATCCGCCGCCAGCAACTTCTCAATGTTGGCGCGCGAGGAGGGTAGCAACCCTCCCCCCGCCTCGCCTGCGTGCATCGCAACGGACAGCTCATTCATCGCCGAACACTATAGGCGACGGGCAACAGGCTGCAAAGCACGTCCGCAGGGAGAAAATACATCCTGGGGAATCCCCACCGACTGCTTTTGCACGACGGCCTGATCTTTCCCTTCCCCGAGAAAGCAGCTAGGGTCGAGTCCTATGACGAGCGATTTTCCCCGAACGATTGTTGCAGCCATCGGCCTTGCGTTTGTTGTTTCCGCAGCCCACGCCCAGCAAACGCCCCAGCAGGCGTTTGATGCGGCCAACAACCTTTACCAGAAAGGCGATTATGCTGCCGCGGTCGCAGCCTATGACGCGGTACTGCGGGATTACCCGACATCGCCGGTGGTGCCGAACGCTCAGGCGCAACTCGCGCTTTCCTGCCTGCTAGCCGGAGAGAGTCAGAAAAGTCTCGATACCTTGGCCAAGTTTTTCGAGGGACCCCCAGCGGGCGCCGAGCTGACCGAGTTGGCAACCCTGCTACGGCCGCAAGCGCTGGCGGCCAAAGCTGCAGCGCTCAAAACCGGCGACCCGGCGCGCCAAGTGGCCTATCGGGAAGCGGTGAAAACTTTCAACGAATTCGTCCAGAAATATCCGAAGTCTTTGGAGCTGGAATCCGCTTCTTACGGCAGCGCTGTCGCGTCGTTCCAACTGGGCGACTACGAGCCAGCCAAGACCGGGCTCAAAGCCAATATCCAAAAGAACGGTACGAGCCCGTCGATCGTGGAAAGCAAAAATCTCCTCGCCCTCATTCTCGCCACGGAGGGCAGCAAAATGTTGTCAGCCGAATCGGCCGACCGCGATGCCGCCTTCAAATTATACGATGAGTCATCCGGACTCCTCCAAGAGGTCATCCGGAGCGGCAGCGATCCCGTTCTGGCGACCACCGCACAATTCCAACTGGGCGAGATCCTGCTCAGCGAGGCGGCGTTCGCGCCGGACGAACGGAAGCCGCAGATCCTCGAAGAAGCGCGGCGAGCTTTCCGCGGAGTCAAAGCCAATGAGGATGTCATCGCCGATCAGCAGCGCAAGATCGACGCGTTGCCGGCGCGGCGCGGGACCGCGCTGCGCGAGAGCAATCCCGCCGCACGTATCGCGCTGCTCAACCGTGTCAACCGCGAGGCGAGCCGTGACGCGGGCAAACTCGAAGAACTGCGCAACCGCCAAGATCCGTCGCCCACCGCCCTGCAGAAGGTCGGGGAATCCTATTTCCAAGAGGGCAAATACGACGAGGCGCGGGTCGTTTTTATGCAGGTGCAGCCGATGACGGCTGGGGAGGACAAAAAGCGCAATCTCTACTTTACCGCCATGACCTATGCCCTGCAGAACGCCAACGCGGAGGCCACGGCGGGCTACGAGACATTCCAAAGCGCGTACAAAAGCGACCCGCTGGCCGCCAACCTCCCCGTGGCCATGGGCAATATGTTTCTCAATCACCCGGACGCAGCCGTACGCAATCCGGAGAAGGCCGCGACCTATTTCAAAGAGGCAGCCGAACTTTATCCCGACAGCCCGTTGCGCGGACTTTCCGTGGTGAGCGAGGCCACGGCACGCGCCCAGCAGGGAGACTTCGAGGGGGCGCTCAAGACCTACCGCGATTTTCTCGCCTCAAACCCTCCCGCCAGCGTCGCTGCGGTGGCTCAACTCGGCATCGGCAACGTGCGGAAAGACCAAGGCAAGTGGGATGAGGCCATCGCCGCCTACAAAGAACTGGTCGCAAAATACACGGGGACTAAACAGGTGGAGGAAGGCGAGTTTTGGATCGCTGTCGGCACGCAGCAGAAAGGCGACAACGAGGCTGCGTTGCCGCTCATCTCCGCCTTCATCGCAAAATACCCGGACGGAGCCCTCGCGCCGAGCGCGCTTTACGGGGCCGCCTCCGCGCAGCTTGCTCTGGGGCGCAACGACGAGGGAGTGGCCACGCTCGCGCAGATCGCGGAGAAATTCCCGAATAGCCAGCCAGCACCCTTCACTTATTTCCAGCGTGCGCAGATCGCGGGCGCAGCCCAAAATGCCGACGAGGTTGTGCGTCTCATGCGGGAGTTCGCTGAGAAATATCCCCAGGATGAAAAAATTTATTTCGCCTTCGACGGCATCGGTCAGGCCGAGAACAACCGCGGCAATGTCGCGGCGGCGGTCGCGGCCTATGGTGAGTTCGCGGCTAAATATGCAGGCAACCCGAAAGCCGCGGAGGCGGTGCTGAAAACCGCGGACCTTCACCGCACGGCGGCCGAAAGACTGGGACGCTTCAGCGCCCTGAACCCCGAGGATCAGGCCAAGTGGAAAGAGTCAGTCGGGGCGTCCCTCGCCGCCGGCGAGGAACTGACCTCCACCTACCCCGACAGCGTGGAACTCGGACTGGGACTGCGTTCGCTGCTCGCCGCCAAGAAGCTCGAGGCAGGCGCGGGTCTCACCGATGCGACCGGTGTGGAAAAGTATTTTGAACAGCTAGCCGCCACTGCGTCGGAGAAGGCCAGAAGCAACATCATGTTCGCGCGCGCTGCCTTCATCAATGACTCGGATCAGGCGCGGGCGCTCCTGGAGATGAACAAGGCCTACAGCGCATCGCAGCTTTATGCACCGGCAGATCTGGAGCTCTACGGACTGGCTCTGCTCGCAGGAGGCAAGACGGATGAGGCGAGGGCCGTTTTCGAGAAGATCGCCGGCGACTACCCGAATCCCGCCGGCCAAGCGCCGTCGCAAGCTCCGCCCTCCATTCAGGAGGCGCAGGCCATTTCGCTTTTCGGTCTCGGACGCGCCGCGCAGGAAAAAGGTGATGTTGCCGGCGCGGGGCAACTCTTCGAAAAGCTCAAGACGCTCTACCCTTGGTCACCCAAGGTGCTGGAGGCCAACTACGGCATCGCCGCCTCATTGCGTCAGCAGGGCAAAGGCGAGGAGGCCGTCGCCCTGCTCACGCCGATCATCCGCGCGCCCAATGCCTCGTCGCAACTGCGCGCCGACGCGATGCTGCTCAGCGGCTACATCCAGAAGGACAAAAGCGAGCGCGACGCGGCCATCGACCTTTTCGTGAAGATATCCGCTTTCTATGACGGCGTGCCGGAGGCGGCCTCGACCGGACTTTGGGAGGCTGGACAACTTCTGGAGCAACAGGTCAACGAACTGCAGGGCACCGACCCCGAAAAAGCAAAAACGCAGCGCGTGCAGATGCTGCGCGCCTACCAGGAACTGGCGGAAAAATTCCCTGCTTCGAAATATGCGTCGCAGGCTCGCGAAAGGCTGGCCGCCCTCGGTGCAGCGCAGTAATGACCCGGGCCCGACGCGCGGCGGAAATCCTGCAAAAACTGCGCTCGGTCTACCCTGACGCGCACTGCGAACTGGACCACCAAGACGCTTTCCAGTTGCTGGTTGCGACCATCCTCTCGGCACAATGCACGGACAAACGCGTCAACATGGTGACGCCGGCACTCTTTGCCAAATTTCCCGATGCCCGCCGCATGGCTGCAGCCAGCCAAGAGGAGGTGGAGGACTTGGTCCGCTCGACCGGCTTTTTCCGCAACAAGGCAAAGAACATCCGCGCCGCTGCCAAAGTACTCGCAGAGAAGCACGAGGGAGATGTGCCGCGGGAACTCACGGCTCTGACCCTGCTGCCCGGCGTAGGACGCAAGACAGCCAATGTGGTCCTCGGCAATGCCTTCGGTATCGACTCGGGGGTGGTCGTCGACACGCATGTGGCACGCTTGAGCCAGCGGCTTGGCCTGACCAAGCATAAGGATCCTGGGAAAATTGAGCAGGATCTAATGAACGTACTTCCGCAGGAGGCGTGGACGATCTGGAGCCATCTGCTCATCTCGCACGGACGCCGCCGCTGCCATGCGCGCAATCCCAAGTGTGCAACCTGCGAGTTGGCAAAAATCTGCCCCTTTGTGCGGACAGCCAACGCGGGAACCTATCGAAGATTAGCTTACAAAGAGCCAAGAACCTTCCTCGCTGCACCCAACCGATAAAAGAGGCAGGACGCTACCGGCTGACAGGATCGGGAGGGGGATCTACGAAAACATTCTGCTGCGCAGGCTGTTGGGCCTGTGGTCGCAGGGAGTTGTTGTAGTCCATGATGCTCATCACAATATAACCGTCAGGACGGAAGATGCCCACGAAGCCTTCCTTAATGTCCACAACTTCACCCTCGGTTGTAGTAAACGATTTTTCACCGCCGACAGCCGACACAGTCACGGTCGCAGTCATGGGGTCGGAACCCGTCGAGGTGATGACCATGGTGCCAGCGGTCAAAGGAATCACCGAACCACGCGCTGTCATGACAACCAAGGTTGAAGTCATTACTCCACCAGGTGCCCCCGCTCCCGATGTGTCGATGACGACACTTCCCAAGTCCAGAGTAAGGCGAGCCTGAGGTATATCATTTCCATTAATTTTGATCACGTCAGTGTCACCAATGGCTAATTTCGTGTCGGGTTGAAGTTGGGCAGTAATTCCAGACACCAGTCCAAGAAGAGCCTTTCCGTCCTCCCCGGTAGATACAATGGTTTGCGCGGGCAAATTTTTCCCTTGGTTTAGGGCGCCTGCGGAATCAGCGCCACCTTGGGTGATCGTAACCTTGCCTTCGGACGATGTGAGAACGGCCGAGCGGGCAGACATGCTCATGGTAACAACCATCAAAACAATGCAGGCGGGAATGTGCGCAGAGTTTAAGGAAATCTTTACCATGAGATCATTCAAGCATCGGCCAGGGCCGTAAGTCAAATTTAATGGAAGCAACAATCTGTTGGCTGGGGGTTTAACTCTCGGGGCGGGCTGGTCTTCCTACCGAGCAGTCGCGCGATTTCCCAACCTCGAACAGAGCCGATTGCCAGAGGCAGCCCGCACGGCATTGGAGCCAGTATAGCCTATATGGAGTCGAGGTCGAAGCCGTCTGGACGGAAAACGCCCACCAAGCCCTCAGGAATGATCACTTGTTGATCCCCTGTCGTATTTACCATCTTATCTCCAGAGCGAGCCGCTACGGTGACGGTGGAAAGTCTAGGATCGGCGTGGGTTGAGGAAATAACCATGGAACCGGCTGAGGCAGGGCTGACCGTTCCACGCGGGGTCATGACGACCAGGGAGGTGGTCATCGCGCCGCCTTCGCCAGTTGCAGCACCACTGGTGTCGCAGGTTATACTTCCCACCGCCAAAGTGACGTAGGTCTCCGGGATAGGGTTACCACCTGCATCCTGACCTCTGTCCGGAATAGTCTCGCCGATGGTAATTTGCGTCTCGGGTTGGAGTTCGATGGTGATGCCGGGGGCAACCTCAACCAGCACCTTCCCGTCCCCGCCAGTAGTCAGAATGGTTCCCGTCGGCAAAACCCCGCCCAAGTTCTCGGCACCAGTAGACTGAATGTTATTTTTTAAGATCGTGACTGAGCCGGCAGACGTTGAGACAACGGCTGAGCGAGCAGTCATGCTAAAAAACAGCAACGGAAGGCAGAGGACGATACTTGCCAAGTTTGTGGAAATTTTTGGCATGAATCAAATGCAGCGGCGAACAAAGGAATAAGTCAAATTTAATGCAGGCTCCAACCTGTTAACGGGTGCTACTCTCGGGCCGGACCAGGCGGCTTGCCTGTCAATCGCTCGAGCTCGCCTGCCGCGACCATGGCTGCCGGGGTCTCCGGATAAGATGTCCCAACCGACTCCAGAATGGCCTTGGCCTCCCCGGATTTGTCTTTGGAGGCGAGAAGCCTTGCCTCCGCAACCAGAGCCAAGGGAGCGGCATAGGAGTTCTTGTGTCCTCCTGAAGCCGATCGGTAGGCTTCAAGGGCATCGGAGTCTTTCTGCTGGGCGCGGCGGATCTCCCCGATGGCCAGCCACGCAGCCCCCGCCATGGGATGCTCGGGTTGCTGCTCGGCAAAATTAGTAAACTCTGTCACCGCCTCGTCCAGCTTTCCTTCACTGCGCAGCGCGGCGGCTAGGCGGACCCGCGCATTGCCGGCCGCGACCGAGCCGGGAAATTTCGCGACGACCTCGCGCCATCCGTCGGCACCGGTGGCAGCACTGTAGAGCGCGCCGGAACTCGCGCGGAGGTGGGAGCGATGATACATCCAAGCGCCTGCGGCGAGGATGAGCAGCACAATCGCGACCAGGGCAGCGACGAATTTTTTCCAGTGCTGCTGCCAGAAGATATCTCCGTCGGAGAACTCCAAGTCGGAGGAAAGAGCCGGCATCAAAACCGAGGGGTTGCGTCGATTGTCCATGGTGAAATCAAGTAGTAGCTGCCGAGCGGGCTTCGTCGGCTAGCGCAGTGCTGAGATAACGTTCGCCGGTGGAACAAGCCACGGTGACGATAAGTTTTCCTTTGTTCTCCGGGCGCTTGGCCAGTTCCAACGCCGCATGGACGTTGGCCCCGGAGCTGATGCCGCCGAGAATCCCCTCCTCCTTGGAGAGGCGGCGGGCCATGGCGAAAGCCTCGTCATTGGTCACGGTCAGAACTTCATCGACCACATCAAGATGGAGATTGTCCGGCACGAAGCCCGCGCCCGTTCCCTGGATTTTGTGAGGACCGGGTTTCACCGGTTCACCCGCCCGGGTCTGGGAAATCACCGGGGAATCTTTCGGTTCGACGGCCACGACCTTGAACCCCGGCTTGCGCTTTTTGATCACCTCGCCCACGCCGGTACAGGTGCCGCCAGTGCCGACGGCGGAAACAAAGATGTCGATTTTGCCGGCAGTGTCATCCCAGATTTCTTCCGCCGTGGTTTTGGCATGGATA
>Ga0114970_10000680_pt1 | contig 25363 bp, 25 predicted proteins | sample M_140205_XF_Meta_FD_87030 | JGI IMG/M metagenome (GOLD analysis project Ga0114970, IMG submission 87030) | Freshwater microbial communities from Lake Montjoie, Canada to study carbon cycling - M_140205_XF_MetaG | ecosystem: Environmental > Aquatic > Freshwater > Lake | place: Lake Montjoie...
AACGACCAACGACCAACGACCAACGACTACTGAATGATGATCCGTCCCTGCAGGGCCGCGGTGTTCGGCAGGTCGTGGTCGTGAAAGCCGCACGTGCGCGCGGTATTCAGGTTGCCGGTCTGGCGGCTTTGGCCGACGTTGAGGAAGCCGACCTGGTTCAGCTCGGGGCAGTCCGTGTGGTCAGGATGCGGGTCCGACGACACCTGGTGCGACCGGTTGTCGTTGTTCACGAACTGCACCTGGCTGCCGCGCGGCACGGTGACGGTCTTCGGGCTGACGCTGCCGCCTGAGATGGTGATAGTGGCGGCGGGCGTTTGCGACGGGGTCGTCGTGCCGCCGCTGGAGCTGCTGCCGCCGCAGGATGCCAGCAGCGCAATGGCGCCGGCACACGCAAGAAGTCTGTTCTGCATTAGTCAATCCTGTACTTGGCAAGGTAATACGACAGGGCGCGCTGGCTGATCCCCATCAGTTCGGCCGCATCCTTCTTCACGCCCTTCGAGCTTTCGAGCGCGAGGCGGATGGTTTCCTTCTCCACCCACTCGATGTTCTGGCGCAGCTGCAACGTCGGCAACCCCGCCGCCCGCGTCGTCCCGACGCTGAGCGGAGAGATGGAGTCGGCCGTGATGACCGTGGCTGGCGTCAGCACCACCGCGCGTTCGATGGTGTTCTCCAGTTCGCGCACGTTGCCAGGCCAGGCGTACTGCTGCAGCGCCTCCACCACGCCCTCGTCGATGCGGTCGATGCGGCGCCCGGTCCGCTGCGAGTGCTTGCGGACGAAGTGGTCGACGAGCGACGGGATGTCGTCGCGCCGTTCGCGCAGCGGCGGCAGCTCGATCGGGATGACGTTCAGGCGGTAGAACAGGTCTTCCTGGAACCGGCCCTCGGCCACCATCTGGCGCAGGTCGCGATTGGTGGCGGCGATGACGCGAAGGTCGACCTTCTCCGTGCGCTCGGAGCCGAGCGGCTCGAACTCGCGTTCCTGCAGCACGCGCAGCAGCTTGGCCTGCAGCGCCTGGCTCATTGTCCCGATCTCGTCGAGGAAGATGCTGCCGCCATCGGCCAGCGCGAACTTGCCCTTCTTCGACGTCACCGCGCCGGTGAAGGCGCCGCGTACGTGACCGAAGAGTTCCGATTCGAGCAGCGTTTCGGGAATCGCCGCGCAGTTCACCTTGATGAGCGGCATGTCGCGCTGCGCGCTCCGGTTGTGGATCGCGCGCGCCACCAGCTCCTTGCCGGTGCCGGTCTCGCCGGTGATCAGCACCGTGCTCTTGGTCTGCGCGACGCGCTCGGCGCGGTCGATGATGTCCTGCATCGGCCGGCTGCGGCCGATGATGCCGTAGTTGCCGAACTGCTCGTCGCGCTCGGTCCGCAGGTAGCGGTACTGGCTGGTCAGGCGCTGGTGCTCGAGCGCCCGCCGTGCGACCACCAGCAGTTCGTCGATCTCGAACGGCTTCTGCAGGTAGTCGAGCGCGCCGAGCTTCATCGCCTCGATGGCGCTCTCGACGGTGGCGTGCGCCGTCATCATCAGGATCTGCGACCGCTCGTTCTCCGGCGTCGACGCGGTGTATTCGCGGATCAGGTCGAGGCCGCTCAGCTGCGGCATGACGTTGTCCACCACCAGCAGGTCGAACGAACGCTCGGCCAGCAGCCGCTGCGCCTCGCGCGGACTCGTCGTCTCGACGACGGCGTGACCGGCGTCGCGGAGGGCGCGTCCGAGCGCCTTGAGGATCTTTTCCTCGTCGTCGACGAGGAGAATGGTGCCGCGGTGTGTCGTCATCGGGCGAGCGACCTGTCCTTGCTGCTGTCGGCGAGCGGCTGCGCGGAGCGGAGCGGCAGCGAGATCCGGATCTCGGTGCCTCGCCCAGGTTCGCTCGCAGCGGCGATCGTGCCGCCGAGTCCGTCGACGATGGTCTTGGTGAGCGGCAGCCCCAGCCCAGTCCCGCCCCGCTTCGTCGTGAAGTAGGGGTCGAAGACGCGGGGCAGGTTGGCCCGCTCGATGCCGACGCCGGTGTCGGCGATGGTGATCATAACCGCGTCGTTCTCCCGCCGCGTGGTCAGCGTCACGCGCTGCGTGTCCTGTCCCTCTACCGCGTGGCGCGCGTTGACGATGACGTTCACGAGTGCGGCCCTGAGCCGCTCGGCATCGGTCACGATCGAGCCGACGGCCGGATCGAGTTCCACCGTCACCGCGACCCCCGGCGTCGCCTGGGCGGCGGTGGCCGACTCGCGACAGAGAGCCGTGATGTCGGTGTCAGCCAGCTCGAAGGCGATCGGGCGTGCGAAGTCGAGGACGTCGTTCACCAACCGGTTCAGGCGAATCACTTCGCCGTCGATGTCGCTGGCCACCTCCCGCACGTCGTCGGGTGTGACGGCGGGCTTGCGCAGCGTGTGCAGCGCGGCCTTGATGATCATCAACGGGTTGCGCACCTCGTGCGCAATCACCGTCGACAGGCGCCCGAGCGACGACAGGCGTTCGCGTTGCGCCATCTCGCGCTGCGCACGGGAGACCGAGTCGGTCAGCGTGTTGAAGGTGGCCGCCAGCAACTGCGCATCCTCGTCGTCCCAGCGGTCGTTCGAGCGCAGGACGATCTTGCGGGTCAAGTCGCCGGTGGCAGCGACGTCGCGCATCACGCCGGTGATGGCGGCGAGCGGACGCGTGATCGTTCGCGCCACGGCGAAGCTGAGGAGCGTGGCCAGGAGCACGGCCACCACGGCAGTGACGCCGAGTTCCGTGTGGATCTCGTTGAGGAAGCGGAGCTGCTCGGTGCGCGATCTGAGGATGAGCGCCACCGGTCCGCCGCCGTCCGGCAGGGCATCGCCCTGCAGCAGCCGCATCGGCCGCACCGCGAACTCCTCACCGCGGAGCGCGATGTTGGTGACGGCGCCTTCCTGCCGCAACAAGCCCGACAGCGCCTGGCGCTCCTCGCGCGGCAGCGTGCTCGAGAGCACCTGGCCGTCCATGCCGAACGCGATGTCGCTGCCGGTGAGCTGTTTCAGCTGCGACGCGAACGCGTCATCGAGCAGGAAGCCGACGCTGAGCGTCCCGAGGATGTCGGGCTGCGCGAGTCCGACCGACATGGGGACGGTGACCAGATGCAGGATCCCGTCTGGCTGCGGCAGCAGGCTCACCGCCTCGTGTCCGCCGATGGCCGACTTCACGGCCGGCTGTGCGGCCACGACGGTGGCCGTACGGGTCGAGGCGCCGACGGTGGCCAGCACGACGCCGGCGCGGTTGGTGATGAGCAGCACGCTCGACCCGAGCTGTGCCTGGTAGTCGTCCGCCGTGTCCTGCACGGTGGGCGGGTCGTTGGTGTCGACCGCGGCCTTCAGCTTGGGCGCGTCGGCGATGAGGCGCGCCATCTGCGTGAAGCTCTGGGTGCGGGAGGTGCGGAACTGATCGACCAGCGTCCCGGTGGTGGTGATCTCGCGCTGCAGCGAGTTCTCGGCTTCGCTGCGCACGCGGGCGCTGACCAGGTAGATGGCGACACCGATCGACAGGACGGTCAGCAGCGCGCTCGCCAGGAAGATGCGGCTGCGCAGCGACGACAGCAGCGTCATTTCAGGCTGAAGTCCACTTCTGCCGTGCCGCCGTCGGGGACGCTCACCTGCCGCGACTCGCTGGTCACGCCTTCGTTCCACGCCACGAGCGTGTAGGTGCCCGGAGGGACGTTGTCGATCCGGTAACGGCCCGCGGCATCGGTCACCGAGAAGAAGGGGTGCCCGAAGACGAGGATGAACGCGCTCATGTGCGAGTGGATGTCGCAGAAGACACGCACGATGCCGGGGCGGTCGAGGCGGACCGACTTCGAGCGGCCGACCGGGTAGCGGCCCAGATCGAACGGCCGGGTCTTCGAGAGCGAGAAGACGTTGTGATAGATCCGGTCGCTGTTCGGGAAGTCGACGGTCGTGCCGGTGGTGACGGCCAGCACGTGCGGCACGAAGGTTTCGTTGCGCTGGTCCATCACCGCGCGGTCCGACTCGGTCTGCTCGAAGGCGCCACGCGGCGCCGACTCGAGATAGACCACCGACATCTGCCGTTCGGCAATCGGCTGCATGGCGGGCGTGCCGAGGTCAGAGACGCCGGGACGGCGTCCTGCTGCAGACGGCGGGCGCCGCAACTCGACGCGTCCGGCGATGGCACCGTTGCGAGCGGCCGAGGCGACAAGCGCCGCGGCTGGCGTGAACCCGGTCACTCCCGCCAGCAGGGCCATGAGGACGGCAATGGGTGTTCGCATCTCAGAACCAGTAGAGCAGTTGCGCCGACAGCGCCGTCATGCGGCGCACGCGTCCGCCGTCGCGCGTGTTGTGCTGCATCGAGAGGCGGAGATTGACGTTACGCTGCAGCGCGTAGCCGCCGCCGACCTCCCAGCGGGTGACCGGCGCTTCCCACGCATCGGTGCGGGTCGGGCTGGCAATGGTGTTGAAACCCAGATGATCGAGGCGCGCCGCGACATGGATGCGCGGCGTGAGCTTGTAACGCCCCTCCACCATGGTGGCCAGCGCACGGAGACGCGGCTCGATGGTGGCCAGGTCGTAGGCGACCGAGAGCGTCTCGAAGCGAAGGAGATAGTGGGCGCGCGAGTACTCGACGTCGGCGCCGAACGCCGTCTGGACGAAGTCGTTGGCCGCGGCGCCCGCCGCTGCCGCGCTGCCCGACGTGACGTAGGGCGCGCGCGATGCCGAGACGCCCGCCACGAGCCCGACCACCGGCTTCACGCTGACCCGTGCCGCCAGCTGCTTGCCGCTGTTGTTGTCGTGAAAGATCGGGTGCGCCAGCGAACCGGCGGTGACCGACGCGGCGGCCTCGACGATGCCGGCCGCGCCGTGCGCCTGGATGCCGGTATCCCAGCGAAACGCGTTGGCCAGCGGCATGCCCGCTGCCGGCGTCTGGTCGCCGAGCGGGAAACTCGAGAGCCAGCCGCGACCGCGCATCCGGAACAGGTCGTCCACAGTCCGCGGCAGCGCGTCGTCGCGCAGCGACGTGAGGTACTGATACGCGAGCGGGTAGCCGATGAGCGGATTGTCCGCGCTGTAGGCGCGTCGCGCGAACGAGCCGAACGTCGAGGGAATACGTCCGCCCTGGATGTCGAAGTTGCGCCGCTCGAACGGACGGAACCGCAGGTAGACGCCGTACGGGCGAGGGCGGTGAGCGTTCTGCAGACGCAGATCGCCGAGTGCGGTGAGCTTGCTGCCGAGGCGCACCGAGGCGCTCAGGCCGGCGCCCAGCATCCGCAGTGTTGAGTCGTTGTAGTCGGAGAAGTTGAAGAAGCCCGTGTCCTTGGTGCAGGCGGCCGCGTCCTGCGCGTGCGCGCAGCTGGTCGTCATCGACACGTCGCCGCTGACGACGACGCGTCCGTCGCCGAAGACGAAGGGTTCAGCCGGCAAGCCCTGCGCGGCGACCGCGTGTGCCGTGCACAGGAGGGGCAGCGTCAGGAGCAGCAGGCGCACGGGCGACAGAATTCGGTGCTTGCCCACGAGTCTTCAGGATTATAGGGCTGTCGCGTCCCATGGCCGTGCTGGAACCGCGCCGGGGTTGCTGGCCGTGTCGGCGCGCACATTGACACCTCTCCAAGGCGGTGGGTACAGTTGAGAAGTCCAGCACTGTTAAGAATTTACGGAGAAATGGCCTACATCATCTGCGAGCCCTGCGTGAACACCAAGGACACGGCCTGCGTGGACGTGTGCCCGGTCGACTGCATCCATCCCCGCAAGGACGAACCGGCGTTCGCGACGGCCGACATGCTCTTCATTCATCCGGACGAGTGCATCGACTGCGGCGCCTGCGTGCCGGCCTGTCCCGTCGCGGCCATCTTCCCGCTCGAGGAAACGCCCGAGGCCTGGACCGCCTACATCGGCATGAACCGCGACTACTTCGACGACCCGGCCGGGTGACGCGAGACGAGGTCCCATGCGACTCATCGAGCATCGCTTCGACGACAACATCATCACGACGACCGTGGACCGCGTTCTCACGTGGTCCCGCGAGTCGTCGATCTGGCCGATGGGGTTCGGCTTGGCCTGCTGCGCCATCGAGATGATGGCGGCGTCGGCGTCGCGCTATGACATTGCCCGGTTCGGCGCCGAAGTGTTCCGCGCCTCACCGCGGCAGTCGGACCTGATGATTGTGGCTGGTACCGTGACGAAGAAAATGGCGCCGGTGCTGCGCCGCCTCTACGACCAGATGCCGGAACCCAAGTGGGTGATCTCGATGGGCAGTTGCTCGAACGCCGGCGGGCCGTTTCCCACCTACAGCGTGCTGCAGGGCGTGGACAAGGTCGTGCCGGTCGACGTCTACGTCTCGGGCTGCCCGCCGCGACCTGAGGCGCTGCTGTACGGGCTGATGCGGTTGCAGGACAAGATCCGCAAGGAGGGCACCGTGCTGCGGCGCGAGCGGGTCATCCTGTTGGGCGATAGCGAGCCGACGCTCGTGAGCGAAGCTGGCGGGTCGGAGCGCGCGTGATGCCGGCAGTCATCCGGCTCCTCAAGAGCTTCTTCCTCATCGATCTGCTGAAGGGGATGTGGGTGACGCTGAAGTACACGCCGCAGCCGGCGTTCACGTTCCAGTACCCTGCAGAGCGGCGGCCGACGGCACCGCGGTTCCGCGGGGTGTTGCGGCTCCAGGTGGAGCCCGGCACCGGCGCCCAGACCTGCATCGTCTGCGACCAGTGCGCGAAGGTGTGCCCCGACGACCTGATCGCGCTCGGCGGCCACCGCGAACCCGGTCAGAAGATCAAGGTGCTGGACTACTTCGACTTCAACCTCTCACGCTGCAGCTTCTGCGGGCTCTGCGCCGAGGTCTGTCCCACCAAGCCGATCAAGGCGCTCATCATGAGCGAAGACTACGAGCTCGGCACCTACAGCCGCGATGCCCAGATCCTCCGGGTCGACCAGATGTACGACGGCGTCGCCATTGAACGCTACACCCGCTGAACTTTCGAGAATCGGCCGTTCCTTTCGCATCGCGTAACCTCGAGTCCGTCCGTCACGTCGAATGGCTGTGCGTTTACACGGCCCTGTTCTTGAAGAATGGGGTTGGTTCGGTCATCCTTGCACACGTTTCTGGTTGGTCGGGAGGGTCTTGATGTTCGGTCGAGGGTTCCGCGTCGCCGCCATGGCGGCAGTGATCGTGACGGCGTCCTTCGTGATCCATGCGGAGGTGACGCCGCAGTCGCAGTCGGCTGAAATCCAGCTGCAGCTCGGACACGAGTTTCTCGCCGAGGGGCGCTACCTGGAGTCGCTCGACGCCTTCAAGCGCGCGCTGGCGCTGGCATCGCCCGACCAGGTGCGGACCGCCCGCTCCGGCGTCATCCAGGCGGCGCTGCGCGTCGCGGAGTTCGACCTCGCCCGAACCGAAGCCGACACGCTGGTGGCGGCGTCGCCGAAGTCGCCTGATGTGATTGCGCTGCACGCGGACGCGCTGTGGACGTCGGGGCTCTTCCAGGAAGCCGAGGCGCGCTACAAGGACGCCCTGGCGCTCGAACCGAACCTCGCCCGCGGTCATCACGGCCTGGCGCGCGCCTACGCCGCCCAGAGCAAGCTGCCGGAGGCCATGGACGAAGCGCAGCGCGCCCTCCGGACCGCGCCGCGCGACCTCGAGATTCATCACACCGTGGGCACCATCTACGAGCGGATGCACAAGTACGAGGAAGCCGCCGGTGCCTACAGCAACTACGTGAACCTGCTGCCGAACAAGGACCACAGCGAGAAGGCCGACTGGTCGCGATCAGAGATCAAGTTCCTGCGCTCGTTCGGCCAGCGTGTGCCGTTCGAACTCGAGCCGGGCTCCGACGACGAGCTCTACACCATCGATTTCCGCACAGTGAACGACAAGGTCATCGTGCGCGCCAAGGTGAACGACGGCTCGTTCCAGGACTTCGTGGTGGATACCGGCGCCGAGAACACGGTGCTGTCGCGCCCCACGGCGCAACGCCTGGGTGTGACGCCGATCACCTACACGCTCAGCGCAGGCGTGGGCGACGTCGGCCTGCGCGGCCTGCAGCTCGCCCGGATCAACACGCTGGAACTGGGCACGCTGAAGCTACGCAACGTGCCGTGCCTCATCAAGGATCCGCCGCTGCGCGACATCCCGACGCGCGAAATGGAGAGCCTGTCGCCGCTGGCGCTCGGCTTCTCGATGATCATCGACTACAAGACGAAGAAGATCACCTTCGGCAAGCGCATCCCTCCAGAGACGGGCGACTTCGAGCTGCCGCTGCGCCTGCACCGCCTGGCCACCGTCACCGGCATGGTGGACGGCACGCACCAGGCGAACTTCGTCGTCGACACGGGCGGCCAGGTCATCTCCATCAGCCGCGCCACGGCCACGGCCATCGGCAAGCAGGAGCCTACCCGCAAGATCCAGCTGAAGGTCTACGGGTCGTCTGGTTGGGACCGCGACGCGTTCCTGCTGCCCGGTGTGAACCTCGCGTTCGCCGACATCCACTACAACAACTTCCCGGTCGTGGTGCTGAACCTCGATACGCCGAGCGCGCTGCTCGGCTTCCAGGTCGGCGGCATCGTCGGGCACAAGTTCCTGAGTAAGTACCGCGTCGGCATCGACCTCGAACACTCGGTGCTGCGCCTCAAGCAGATTTGATGGCCAACTCCGTCGACCCCAGCTCGCCGTCCCTCGCCCCGAAGCGCTCCTCGGATTCCGAGACAGAGATGGTGCAGGTCGTCCTGCCGAACGATGCCAACCCGCTCGGGTTCATCCTCGGCGGCACGGTGATGCATCTCATCGACATCGCTGGCGCCATTGCCTCGTTCCGCCACGCGCGCAGCCGCGTCGTGACGGCGGCGGTCGACGACCTCGTGTTCCTGCATCCGATCAAGGTGGGCGACCTCATCGTGCTGAAGGCCACCGTCACCTGCACGTTCCGGACGTCGCTCGAAGTGCGGGTGGACGTCTACTCGGAGGAGGCGCTGACCGGTGTGCGTCAGCGCACCAGCCGTGCCTTCCTCACGTTCGTCACCGTTGACGAAGCGGGCGGACGCGTCGAGGTGCCGCCGCTGCTCGTTGAGACGCCAGAGCAGGAGAAGGTGTGCGTCGATGCGCGCGCCCGCCGCGACCTGCGCCTGAAGCGACGGGCCGACACGGTCTGAGGGCTGGAAGGCCGGGAAGGTGTCGTAGTGTCCGCCTTCAGGCGGACCTGACACGGCCCGGCTGAAGCCGGGCACCACGACGGCCCCCACGAAAAGACAAAAGGCCCGGTGAGCAACCACTCATCGGGCCTTTCTGCTTGCGACGGTGGACTTGTGACCGTCGACGTGCGACTAGTGACTAATCAGAAGTCGTAGCCGATCCAGACGGCAAAGCGCGGCTTGCGGAATTGGGCGCTGCCGCCGTCGGCGGCGAACACCTGGTCTTCCCAGGCCTTGTTCAGCGTCGTGCGCCACGACCAGTCGAAGTGGATCGGGAAGCCGAGGGCAAAGGTCTCGAGACCGAAGCCGTAGGCCGCACGGCCGTCCTTGAGGCGGAAGCCGCTCACGATCTGCGGCGCCCCGCGGATCGGGATCGGGTTGCCGTTCACGTCACCGATGATGTTGCCGGCGGCGTCGGCCTGGTAGCCGGTGATCGGGGTCACCGTTTCGTCCTTCGACGTGGCGAACGTGTAGGCCTGGTCCTTGAACCAGCCGCCACCGATGTTCGCGAAGAAGACGCCGCGGATACCGCCGATGACGCCAATCGGCGTGAGCGCCGCCTCGATGATCGGGAAGCGGAGTTCGGCGTTGGCGAAGACCGAGGTCTGGCCGACGAAGCTCAGGTAGTCGTAGCCGCGCATTTCGGAGTTGCCACCGAAATACATGAAGTCCGGAGCCGCGCCGATGCTCTTGAAGCCGCGCAGGCGCAGCGCCAGCACGCCGCTCGTGGCCAGCCGCTGGTAGTAGCGGACGTCGCCGTCGAAGGTCTGGCGCGAGAGCGTGCTGCCGATCTTCGGGGCGACGTCGTAGGCCAGCCGCATCGTGCTGCCGGCCAGCGGACCGAAGTCGCGGAACACCGTCGTTTCCTGGATGAACGCGGCGCTGAGCGGCACCATCGTGCCGCTGCGGAACACCTGCTGTCCGAACGTGTCCTGCTGGTACTGCTCGGCGTAGAGCTGCAGCAGCGGGTCGTTGTACTGCTCGCGCAAGTTCACCAGGCCGCCCGAGAACTCGATGCGGCGGAAGCGGTTCAGCGGGTAGATGCCGAAGGCGGTGCCGCCGCGCGTGGTGCGCGTGGCCTGTGCCAGGTCGCGGCTGACCAGCGGCGCCAGCGACGGGTCGTAGAAGAGCCCTTCCAGCTGACCGTAGAAGAACTGCGTCTGCGAGTAGCCCTGCAGCGCGTACTGGAAGCGCTTGCCGAGGTTCACGTAGCTCAGTGACAGCGTGCGGTACTGCGCGATCGAGGCCGCGAAGAAGTTCACCTGCTTGTCGCCCAGTACGTCGCCGAAGCTGATCTGGGTGCCGCCGAAGACGTCGCCGTTGTTCGTGACGCCGACGTTCACCGGCGGACGCCCTTCGAGGAACATCTTCTCGAAGGGCCGCTTCCGGCGCTGGTTCGTGCCGACCAGCGTGTGCTGCAGCGGCGACTGGAAGTCGATGATCGCGCCTGGCGCGCCGAAGTCGGCGCTCGCCGCGACGTTCAGCGGCTCCTTGCGTTCGAGCGTGTGCAGGCCGTAGTCGCCCTTGTAGTAGCTGACGAAGCCGATCTTCGCGCCGGCCGCATCGTTCAGGACGATGGGGGAGAGGACGCCGCCGAGCGTGTCGGTGTACTGCTTCAGCTCGCCGCTCTTCATATCGAGCGTCCACGCGTTGTAGATGTTGGCGTTCTTCGCCACCTCGGGGTCGAGCGGCTGGTTGGGGTTGGTGGCGGTCGACGAGAAGAGCAGCGTGTTCTCGTCGAAGAACTGCGCCGCCGTCTCGTCGTTGGTGCCAAACGTGAGCTGCGTCTTCTTCTTCGTGTCGACGTCGAGACGGAACAGCTTCTGGTTGCCGCTCACCCGCGCGTTGTAGACGAGATACTTGCCGTCCGGCGCGTAGGTCGGACCGTAGTCGAAGAAGTCGTCGGCGTTGAGGTTCGTGATGGCCTGCGTCTCAAGGTCCACCGTGAAGATATCGCCGACGCCGCCGCGCAGGCCGGCGAACGCCACCGTCCGGCCGTCGGGCGAGAAGCTCGGCGACTCGGGTTCGTCGACCGAATTCAGCGCGATCCGTGCCTCGATCTTGCGCGTCAGCACGTTCTGCACAATCAGCGTGCGCTCTTTCTCGGTGCGGACGAAGTAGGCCAGGCGGTCGCCCTTCGGCGCCCACGACATCCAGGGCATCGTGTTCCAGCGTTCACCGAGCATGACGATGCTCGTGAAGCCGAAGTTCTTGTCGAAGCCGGCCGTGAGGTTGCGCACCATCGAGCCGTCCTTGGACGACAGCAGGACGATGTCCGCTTCGCCGTCCTTGCGGTTGATGGTGACCACCGCCAGCAGGTCGCCGGATGGCGACGGCGCGATCGACATCGCCTGCGCGAAGTGGGTCTTCTCCTGGTTCGGCGCGAGGTCGCGGCCGTAGTCGGCCGGACGCTCCTTGTCGCGGAACGGCTTGAAGCGTTCCTTCAAGTAGCGCTCGAAGGCCTGGTCGAACTCCTCCGGCTTCATCTTGAAGGCTTCTTCGTAGGCGTCGTCACCGCCGCCGATGACGCTCTTGCGCAGCGCGAACAGGAACTGGCGGATGCCGTCCTTGCCGTACTTCGCCTCGATGAATTCGAACACCGCGTGCCCGAGGTTGTAGATGAGGCGCGGGTTCCCGCTGTTGCCGTAGCCCTGCAGGTCGCTCATCTTCGGGACGATGTCCGACACCGCGGCGTCGCGGATCATCATCAGATCGAGCGGCGCCCACTGCCCGCGCTCGTAGTCGGAGAGCCCTTCGTTCACCCACAGCGGCACGCTGCGGCGGATCAGCCCCTGCGGAATGATGTCGAACTCGAAGATGTGCGTCAGTTCGTGTGCGATGAGGCCGTAGAGCCGGTCTGGCGGATCGTCGATCGGCAGGAGCATGCGGTCGCGAAACGGTTCGGCGAAGGCGCCGACCCCTTCCTGCGCGGCGCCAGGGATGACGTTCTGCTGTTCGAACTCACTGTGCGTCTTGAAGAGGATCAGCGGGACCTTGAACGACAAGTCGTGCTTCAGGTCCGAACTGACCTGCTGGTAGGCGCCTTCGGCGTAGCCAGCCACCCGCTCCAGATGCTTCTCGAGATCGGTGTAGTAGTAGATCTCGAAGTGATCCGTCGTATAGATGTGCCAGTCGAAATTGTCGTAGTGAATGTTGTTCTTGCCGAAGTAGGGCACGAACGGGGTCTGGGCCGACGCCGAGACGGCGCCGGTCAGCAACACAACAACAGACAGGGCGAGGGCGACCAGCGGGCCTCGAGCCGGCATCCGACACGAGGGGACGCGCATGCGCATAAGCAGTACCTCGAAGAGGGTGCAGTACAAACTGCGGCAGATCTTACAGTGACGTTTCGCGCACCTGCAAACAGCGGTCCGCGACCGAACTCAAGTATTAGACGCGCGATGTCCTCCCGGCGCTGCATCGGGCGACACCTGCAGGCGACAACCGGGGCCCCGGCGCAGTACCATACAGGAATAAATCATCCGGGTCCGGGGTTTACTCCTGTGACACACGGCTGAAATGAGCGCATGGCACCGGCTAAATCAGCGTCGCCTGACGCGGACTCGCACGCCAGGCAGGCGTTCGAGACCGACGCCCTCGAATACGTGGACAGTCTCTACAGGACTGCCCTGCGGCTGACGCGGGTGCCGTCCGATGCGGATGATCTGGTGCAGGACACCTATCTCAAGGCGTTCAGGGCCGCGGATAGCTTCACGGCGGGAACGAACATCCGGGCGTGGCTGTTCACGATCCTGCACAACACCGCCCGCAACCGGGCGCGCGGTCGGGCGCGCGACACGGTGACGGTCGATAGTGACGTCGTCGATCACGCAGCCGAGTCGCCGCAATTCGGCCTGTCCGGACGGGTCGACGATCCAGAGACGCTGCTGCTGAAGAACGCGCTGGCGCCAGAAATCCAGGCGGCGGTCGACGAGTTGCCAGACGCCTTCCGCGTGGCGGTTTGGCTTCGGGATGTGGAAGAGTTTTCATACGCCGAAATTGCCGGGATGCTGAATATCCCGGTCGGGACGGTCATGTCGCGCATATCGCGGGGACGCCGTATGTTGTTCGGCCGTCTACAACACCTGAGACCCGTCAATGCCTGAGTGTTCGCACATCGATGCTCTCGTGACACCGTTCGTCGACGACGCCCTGCCCGAGGGCGAGCGGCAGACGGTGACCCTGCACATCACCGCCTGTCCGGCCTGCCGGGCCAAGGTGACGGTCGAGCGGTCCATCCGTTCCCTGATGCAGGACAGGCGCGCCGACCTGGCGCCGCCTGCGCCAGCCGATCTCAAATCACGCTGCGCCGCGTTGCGCGCGCGGCAGGCGGCTCCGGTTCTCGACTTCACTTCGGGCCGTACCACCGCCTCCGGCGTCGCCGTCCTCTCCGCGTGGCGGGCCCGTTTCGCTCCCTACGCGCTCGCCGCCAGCCTCCTCCTTGCCGTCACCGGCGTCCTCCTCTACCAGGCCACCCGCAGTTCGTCGCGTGTCCTCGCCGCCGAACTGGCGATGGACCACGAGAAGTGCTTCGGTCTCAACGCTCTGCTCGGCACGCAGCACTCGTCTGACACGGTCGAGGCGGCGATGGCCGACGGCTTCGACTGGCACATGCGTCTGCCGGACATCTCGGAGCACGACGACGTGAACCTCGTCGGCTCGCGGCTCTGCCTCTACGGTGAAGGGAAGACCGCGCACATCATGTACCGGCACCATGGCCGGCCGGTGTCGTTGTTCATGCTGCCGAGCGAATCGCGAGGGGACGAACTCGTGAAGGTGCTAGGGCACCAGGCCCGCATCTGGTCGGCCGGTGACCGCACGTTCGTGCTGGTGGCCAACGAGCCGGCGCCCGAAATGGAGCGCATGACGGCGCTCGTGCGCACTACCCTCCGCTAGCGACTGAAGGAGTCAGCGTCCATGAAGATTCGTTGGGCCATTGCCACGCTCGGCGTCATCGCGCTCGCCGCACTGACCATCACCACGCAGATGCCGTGGCTTACCCAGCCCCATCCCGAGATGGTGCCGCAGCAGGCGCCGATCGTCGGGGCGTCGGCGTCGAACAACGCCGAACCGACGCTCTCGTGCCCGGCCGATGCCAAGCCGGCGAATCTCGACTTCACGATGAAGGATGTCGACGGCAAGGACGTCTCGCTCCAGAGCTACAAGGGCAAGGTGATCCTGCTCGACTTCTGGGCCACCTGGTGCGGCCCCTGCAAGGTCGAGATTCCGCACTTCATCGAGTTCCAGCAGAAGTACGGCCCGAAGGGGCTGCAGGTGGTCGGCATCTCGGTCGACGACCCGGTCGACAAGCTCGCGCCCTACGTGAAGGAAATGGGGATGAACTATCCCGTGCTGCAGGGACTCGGACACGACGCCGTGCAGGACGCCTACGGGCCGATCCTCGGCATCCCCGTCAGCGTGATGATCTCGCGCGACGGCAAGATCTGCGCGACGCACACCGGCCTCACCAGCAAGGATGTATTCGCGACGGAAATCGAGTCGCTGCTGTGAGCTCCGGCGGCGCGGTCGCCCGTACTGCTATGATGGTCGCCTGATGTTGAAGGGGTTCACGCACGCGCGGCTCGCATGTGGATGCCGGATCACGTTTCGCGAAGGCGTGGAAGGCAGCCCGGTCATCGTTGTCGTCGAGACGAAGTCGCCCCAGTGCACGCTCTCACTGCACGTGCGCGACCTTCCCATCTACGACTTCCGCGAGGCGCTCCGTCCCTCCACCAGGCTCGGCCCGCCAGAGGAAGAAGAGTACGAAGAAGAGGGCTGAGTTCCCGCCCTCGTTCCCCGGCATCACGCGTCTCCGGTAGTCACTCCGCTCATGAAGACTCTCACCCAGGTGGTCTTCTGGACTGTCCAGGCTTCCGCCCTCCTTGTGTTCGTCGTGCCGTTCTCGGCCGGCCTGGTCGTGCTGTGGGCGCTCTCGCACTTCCTCCGCGCCATCGGTCTCACCCTCGCGTTCCATCGCTACTTCGCGCACCGTGCGTTCAAAATGCACCGCGCCGCGCAGTTCGTGTGGGCCTTCATCGGCACCGCCGCGATGCAGAAGGGGCCGCTCTGGTGGGCAGGGCACCACGTGAACCATCACCGGTTCGCCGACCGTGAGGGCGACCCGCACAGCCCGATGGTGAGCGGCATCTACTACGCGCACATCGGCTGGTTCCTCAACGACCTGAAGCACGATCGGCTCGAACCGACGAACCCGGTCATCCGCGATTTCTCGAAGTTCCCTGAAATCCGCTTTCTCAGTACCTACTTCTTCGTGCCGCCGCTGCTGCTGGCCCTGGCGATGTACGCCATCGGCGGCTTCCCGTGGCTGGTGTGGGGCTTCTGCGTCCCGACGGTGACGCTGGCGCACTCGACGTTCGCCATCAACACGGTGAACCACCTATTCGGTTCGCGCCGCTTCGACACCATCGATGAATCGCGCAACAACGCCTTCACGGCGTTCTTCGCGGTCGGCGAAGGGTGGCACAACAACCATCACCGCTATCAGCGCGCTGCGCGCAACGGCTTCTACTGGTGGGAATTCGACCCGACCTGGTACACCATCCGCCTCATGCAGATGGTGGGGTTGGTGTGGGACGTCCAGCCGGTGCCCGACCGGATCTACGCCGAGGCGATCGCGACGCGCGAGCGGCACCGCACCCACAAGACGATCAGTGTTGTCGACGACATCGGACCGATCGGCCTGGAACTGGCGGAGGACAACGACTGACGTGGCCGTCAGTCGTTCGTCATCAGTCGTCAGTCATCAGTCGCTGGTCTTGAACGCGATCAGCTCGCCCGGATAGCCGGCACCCACCTCCGCGCCCGTTCGCTGTTGGGCCGACGTTCGTCTCGCCACCGCCTGCGCGCGTGCCCCAACCGCGAGCAACGCGGCAAGCCCCTCCGTGCCGAGGACAAGTCGCTTCGTGCGGCGCAGTCTCGTTCAGCTCGGCGTGACGCCCGCCGAATTCGCGAACGCGGCTCGGTCAGGCCGCGCCTAAATGCGGATGTCGGCGATGAGCGGCAGGTGGTCCGAGGCGACGAGCGACAGCCGGTTCCGCAGCACCTCGATGTGGACGATCTCGAGCGGACCGTCGTAGTAGATGTGGTCGAGGTGCAGGATGGGGAACAGCCCGGGATAGTGCCGGCGCCGCTTCATGAACTGCTGCAGGTCCACACTCTTCAACCGCGAACTGAGCATCGTCGTCGTCAGCCCGCGCATCCACTCGTTGAAATCGCCGAGGACGATCTTCGGCCCGGTGACGTGTCGGTCGGACACGATCGTGGCGAGGCGCTGCGCCTGGTGCCGCCGCTCGAGGATGGCGGTGCCGAGGTGCACGTTGTAGACATGCAGCGTGTGGCCGTTGACGTCGACGTCGACGCGCTGCATGCTGCGCTCTTCACACGACTTATAGGTGAGGTCGTGCTGGGTGTGCGTGGTGACCGGAAAGCGGCTGAGGACGACATTGCCAAACTGGTGACCGCGCAACTGGCGGGTCGGAGCCATCACCCAGCCCATGCCGAGGGCGGCGCCGATCTCCTCGATGTGACTGCCGCCGTGCGGACCGGCGCCAATCACTTCCTGGAGCGCGATGACGTCGGCATCGACATGCCGCAGTACCTCGGCGACCCTGGCCGGACGCGTCCGCCGATCCATGCCGCGCGAGCGATGGATGTTGTAGGTGACGATGCGGAGCGTCGTCCTGGGCGCGAGAGTCACTACGCTATGATAGACCTGCCACGCGGCAGTCGCCGGGGCACCCCTACGGAAGGACACGCATCATGGCCCGCCTGAAGTCCGAGCTCGAAGTCACCTGCCCCTGCTGCAACACCACGCTCGTGATCGACCTCAACCTTGGTCGTGTCATCTCACATCGTGCGCCGGAGTCGGCGAACAAGCCCGAGCTGAGCGATGCGCAGCAGATCCTCGCCGCGGAAGAGGCGCGGCGCGAGTCGATCTTCCAGCAGTCGGTGCATGCGGAGAAGAACCGCGGCGACGCACTGGCGCGCCGGTTCGAGGAAGCGCTGCGTCAGGCGCACACCGAACCTGTGACCAAACCGACGCGCGACTTCGACCTCGACTAGGGATAGTCATTGGTCATTAGTCATTAGTCATTCGTCACTAGCGGCTGACCAACGACCAACGACCAACGACCAACGACCAACGACCAACGACCAACGACTACGTGGTCTCCCACGTGCGGTCGTTGGGCAGCGGCATCCATCGGTCCCGTCCCTCGTAGTAGCTGATCGGTTTCCGGTCGCGATTGGCCGCACGGAACGCTTCGTAGCGTGCGTGCAGCCGGCGATAGCGCGCATCGCTCATCCCGAGCTGTGCGTGCGGGAAGTCGATGAGCATCTGCTCCACCTTCCACACATTTCTTGTGGAGAAGCGCCAGTCGTAGGTGCCCATCTCGTCCGCGAGGTTCGCGAGGCCGAAGCCGAGTACGCGTCCCGTGAAATCGACGTATGGGTCGACGTAGCTCGCCGCCAGGGCGCGCGCCGACGCGAAGACCGGCAGGCGGCCGTGCAGGCCGGGGTCGCGCGAGCGGGCGATGGAGCCCCAGCGTCCGCGCTCCTTGTAGACGTAGATGACGTGATCGAGCTTGTCGATCGACTCGAAGCTGATGACCAGCGGCGGATAGCCGTGCGGCTCGAGCACGACGGCGGCGAACAGGCAGGCTTCGAGGCAGTGCGCGTTGCCGTGCCGGACGACGCCGCGAAAGCCGCGCAGCGTCTCGCCACCCTTCTCGTAGTTGTAGGGCAGCCGGTTCAGGTAGGCCTGCAGCTGCGCCGGTGTCTGCAGGCGCGACACCAGCCGCCGTTCGCGCGGCGTGAACTCAGTCAACACCAATCATCACCCGCACGTCGGCCAGCACCTGCTCGGGCGTCCAGTCGTTGCCGTTGTAGACCTGCACCAGGTTCCCCTGCCGGTCGATGATGGCGGTGCGGAGGTTGTGTGTGATGTCGCGCGGGTCGTTCGTGGCGCGCGAGATCGAGACGCCGAAGCCGGAGGCCCACTTGTCGACGTCGTCGCGGTCGCCGGTGACGAACGACCAGAGGCGCGTGTCGGCGCCGAGCGCGTCGGCGTGGGTCTTCAGGACCGCAGGGGTGTCGATCTGCGGGTCGAAGCTGACGCTGAGCAAGTGAGTCCGGAGGATGTTGCCGTTCTCCTTCAGCTTCGCCTGCATCTTCTGGAACTGCTTGTCCATCAGCGGGCAGAACTCCGGCATCGGGCAGCTGGTGTAGATGAAGGTGACCACGACCGCCTCGCCGCGGAACGACGACAGGTTCACGTGGTGGCCGTCCTGGTCGACGAACGCCGCATCCGGCACCGGCGCGCCCATCGTGAGCAGTTCGAAGCCGGATGCGGCTGGAGGCGTGCCGCCGTCGGCGACGGCCAGCGGTGCGTTGCCGACCCTGTGCACCGACACCAGGTAGGCCTTCGTCGGTTCGACGACCAGCGTGGCGTTGATGAGATCGCCGGCCACGATCCCCTCGTACTCCTTCGGGTCGAGCGCCGAGTACGGCATCGTCATCGCCGACATCAAGCCGGGAATCTCCTCGTGCCGGATGACCGCCTGCTTGTGGTCGGCCTGCACTGAGAGCACCTGACCCTGCAGTCTGTACTCCTTGCGATCGCCGGAGGCGCCGCCGCCGCACGCGGCCGAGAGCAGGGAGAGCACGAGGAAGAAAGCCATGCTGATGCGCATGGCCCTAGTCTAGCGTTGGACTGACAGGCTGTCGCGGCCGACCTGATGATCGGCAGCGACGTCCAACTCGCGGCGAACTGTGCGAGCGGCATGCTTCGCCGCGACGAACTCGACGATCTGCGTTTCCGCCCAGTAGCCATCGTTCCCGGGTGTCGGCGCGCCGAGGAAGCCGCAGTGTCCGCCGTGCGGTGAGATGCGCAGGTCGATGTGCGGGTTCGCGGCTAGCACCGGGCTCCTGAACGGGTCTGGCGGCACGAACGGGTCGTCCTCCGCCGTGATGACCAGCGCCGGCACCGCGATACGGTCGGCGACGCGCATCGCGCTGCACTTGTAGTAGTAATCTTCGGCGTCGGCGAAGCCGAAGTGCGGCGCCGTGAACCGGTTGTCGAACTCGCGCACCGACCGGATCCGCTTCAGGTGCGTGAGGTCGAACAGGCCAGGCCTGAATCGCTCCTTCCGCTCCATCCGCTTCTTCAGTTCGCGCACGAAGTTCCACTCGTAGAGGACGTTCTCCTTCCGCTCGAGTGCGCGCGTGCAGTCGCCGATTTCGATGATCGGCGACACCGCGGCGACAGCCGTCAGCGCAGGCGGCGCCTCCGTGCCGTACTCGCCAGCCAGCTTCAGCGCCAGGTTGCCACCGAGCGAATAGCCAGCCACGGCGATCGACGTGAGGCCGTCGACGGTGGACAGTTCGTGGATGACGTGACGCGCGTCCTCGGTCAGTCCGGAGTGGAAGAGCCCTTCGGAGAGGTGCTCGGTGTTGCCGCAGTTCCGCTGATTGAGGCGCACGACGTTCATGCCGCGCGCGAACGCCTTGTCGGCCATCCCCTTCATGTAGTGGGAGTCGCTCGACCCGTTCAGGCCGTGCAGCGCCAGGATGGTGGGCCGATTCCACGGCTCGGGCTGCCAGTGACAGGCGGCCACGACGCGGGTGTTGGCCTTGATGTCGAAGTAGCGCACCGTCGGTGCCGGCAGGCGGGAAAAACGGCGCGGGTGGCCCCAGACGAATAGCGTCATGCGGTGCCCGCCACGGAGCGACGGGCGCGGAACAAACTCGTCCATCGTCTCGATGATACCGCTATCATTGCGCCCATGCCGAGGCGGCCGTTCTACACGAATCTCTATGTCCAGGTGCTGGTCGCCATCGCGATCGGCGTCGTGCTTGGCGTGGTCGACCCGGCGACGGCCGCCGCCATGAAGCCGCTCGGCGACGGGTTCATCAAGCTGGTCAAGATGCTGATCGCCCCCATCGTCTTCACCACGGTGGTGGTGGGCATCGCACACATGGGCGAGATGAAGGACGTCGGCCGCATCGGTCTGCGGGCCCTCGTCTACTTCGAGGTGGTGTCGTCGGTCGCGCTGGTGATCGGTCTGGTCGTCGTCACCGTGCTGAAGCCCGGCGTCGGCCTGAACTTCGATCCCGCCGCGGCCGATCTGTCGTCGGTGTCTGCCTACACCTCTGGCGCGCAGCATCTCAGCACCATCGACTTCATTCTCAACGTCATCCCGGACACCATCGTCGGCGGCTTCGCGCGCGGTGAGGTGCTGCAGGTGCTGCTGTTCTCCGTGCTGTTCGGCCTGGCGCTGCTGCGCCTTGGGCCGCGGGTGCACCGGCTGGTCGAGCTGATCGAGATGACGTCGGCGGCGCTCTTCGACGTGGTGGCGCTCATCATGCGACTGGCGCCGATCGGCGCGTTCGGGGCGATGGCGTTCACGGTCGGCCGTTACGGCCTCGGTTCGCTCGTGGCGCTCGGCAAGCTGATGGTCGGCGTCTACATCACCTGCGCGTTCTTCGTATTCGTCGTGCTCGGCGCCATCGCGCGCGCCACCGGCTTCAGCCTGGTCAAGTTCCTGAAGTACATCGCGGAAGAGATCCTGATCGTCCTCGGCACGTCGTCGTCGGAGTCGGCGCTGCCGCGCATCATGGCGAAGCTGGAACATCTCGGCTGCGCGAAGCCGGTGGTGGGGCTCGTGATCCCCACGGGCTACTCGTTCAACCTCGATGGCACCTCCATCTACATGACGATGGCGGCGGTCTTCGTGGCGCAGGCGAGCGGCGTGCACTTGTCGCTCGCGCAGGAGATCGGCATCCTCGGCGTGTTGCTGCTCACGTCGAAGGGCGCGGCGGCCGTGACGGGAAGTGGCTTTGTCACGCTGGCGGCGACGCTGGCGGCGTTCCCCACGATCCCGGTGGCGGGGCTGACGCTGTTGCTCGGGGTCGATCGCTTCATGTCCGAGGCGCGCGCCATCACGAACCTCATTGGCAACGCCGTCGCCACCATGGTGGTGGCGAAGTGGGACGGCGCCCTCGATCTCGAACGCGCGAACGCCATTCTCGACGGTCGCGATCCGGCCGCTGCGGCCCAGGCAACGGTGCTGGCGGCGACACCCGCGGCGATACACGCCGACTGAGCCGGATACGGCCGTGCTGAGCAACTCCGCCCCGAACGCGCTCTGTTTCACGCCGGCTCGCGAGCTGGCCCGCCTGGTTCGGACTCGCGCCGTCTCGGCGCGGGAGGTGATGCAGGCGCACCTGGCGCAGGTCGCCCGTCTCAATCCCACGCTCAATGCCATCGTCGCCCTGCTGCCTGAAGAGGCGTGCCTGGCGATGGCCGACGAAGCCGATCGCGCCCTGAGTCGCGGCGAGGCGGTTGGTCCACTGCATGGCCTGCCGATCGCGTTCAAGGATGCCGAGCCGGCCGTCGGCTTCCCGTTCACCAACGGCTCGCGCATCTTCGCGAACCGGTTCCCAACCGAAGACTCCGTGCTCGTCGAGCGCCTGCGACGCGCAGGTGTGACCCCGATCGGCAAGACGAATATCTCCGAGTTCACGATGGGGTCGCACAGCTACAACGACGTCTACGGCACCACGGTGAACCCGTGGGACCCGACGAAGAGCGCGGGTGGCTCGAGTGGCGGCGCGGCCGCGGCCGTGGCCGCCGGCATGCTCCCTCTCGCTGACGGCAGCGACCTCGGTGGCTCGCTGCGCAACCCGGCCAACTTCAACAACGTCGTCGCGCTGCGGCCGACGGTGGGGCTGGTGCCGAACGCGCCGGTGCCGTTCCCGCTCATCGAGTTCAACGCGAAGGGGCCGATCGCCCGCAGTGTGGACGATGTGGCGTTCCTGCTGTCGGTGATGGCCGGCGAGGACAGCCGCGACCCACGAACCTATCCGTCCGATCCGGCGGTGTTCATGCACCCGCTGTCGGGCGACGTCGCGGGTACACGCGTCGCCTGGTGTCCTGATCTCGGTGGCTTGCCGCTCGACCCGCGCGTCAGACAGGTGGTTGATGCACAACGCCGCGTCTTCGAGGCACTCGGCTGCCAGGTCGAGGAGGCGGCGCCAGACCTTCGCGATGCCGACGAGGTGTTCATGACACTGCGGGCGTGGATGTCGGCGAACACGCTCGGTCCGTGGCTCGCGACCCATCGCGCGCTGATGAAGCCAGAAGCGATCTGGCAGATCGAGCGGGGCCTGCGCGTGACGGCGACTGACGTCGCTGAGGCGATGCGCCGGCACGCCGGGCTGCTGGCGGAGATGCGGCGTTTCCACGAGCGGTACGACGTGCTGGTGTGCGCGGTGAACCAGGTGCCGCCCTTCGACGCCTCGCTGCACTGGCCGGACAGCGTGGACGGTGTGCCGATGGAACACTACGTGGCGTGGATGAAGAGCACGTACCGGATCAGCACCACGCTGCAGCCGGCGCTGTCGGTGCCGGCCGGATTCACTGCGGACGGGCTGCCGGTGGGCCTCCAGATCGTCGGCCGGATGCGCGATGACCTCGGTGTGCTTCGCCTCGGAGCGGCCTTCGAGGCCGCGACCGGCGTCGGCCGGCGGCATCCACCGCTCGCGGTGAATGCCCAGGTGTTGCGCTAGGATCGATGCGAACCATGACCGACTCGCCGAACGATGCTCCCGACCAGCCCGCGCTCCTGCGCCATATCGTCCCGGTCGTCGTGGGCGGTGCGGTGATCCTGATGCTGACGGTCGTCACGGACAACTGGCTCGCCTCGCGTGGCCTGCTTCCGGCGGCGGGCGTGGCACCAACCGTCGCATCGATGCTGTTGGTGACGGCGTATCGCGGGGTGTTCGCCATCGTCGGGTGCCATATGGCGGCGAGGCTGGCCCCGGCAGGGCAGCCGCGTATCCGCTACGCGCTGGCGCTTGGTGGCCTGCTGCTGCTGCTGAACGTCACCGGGGCCACCTCCAACCGGGAACTCTTCCCGACCTGGTACCTGCTGTTGAACCTGGCGCTGCCCATCCCGTGGGCGATCATCGGCGGCGGCACGGCCGCCCGCGTGATGGCGAGCGTCGACCGCTGAGCGGGCGGCGGCGTGTGCCGCCGCCGCGCGACTCGGCCTTAGTAGCCCGCCGCCTTGCCTGCCGCCGAGCGGCCGTCCGAGCCGCCCTGCAGCCAGCCGCCGTCGCTGACGATCGCCGCCGTCTGCGCCAGCACGACGCCGGCGTTGTAGTCGACGTCGTAGCCGCGAGACTTGAGCAGGTCGACCGTGTCGGGTGAGATCGCGCGCTCGAGCGACAAGCGGTCCGGCATCCACTGGTGATGGACGCGCGGCGCGTCGATCGCATCCTGGATGTTCATCCCGAAGTCGACGACGTTGAGGATGACCTGCAGGACCGCCGTGGCGATGCGCGAGCCGCCCGGGGCGCCGACGGTCATGAACAGCTGTCCGTCTTTCAGGAGAATCGTCGGGGTCATCGACGACAGCGGCCGCTTGCCCGGTGCGATGGCGTTGCGCGCGCCCTGCACGAGTCCGAACATGTTCGCCACGCCCGGCTTGGCGGTGAAGTCGTCCATCTCGTTGTTCAGCAGGAAGCCGAGGCCCGGCACCGTGATGCCGTTGCCGTAGCCGCCGTTGAGCGTGTAGGTGACGGCGACGGCATTGCCCGCCGCATCGACCACCGAGTAGTGGGTGGTTTCCAGCTTCTCGACACCGGCCGGCTGGCCCGGCTGCACCTCGACGCTCGGCGTCGCCTTCACCGGATCGATGGTGGCGCGCAGCTTCGCGAGATAGCCCGTGTCGAGCAGGCCGGCGATCGGCACCTTCACGAAGTCGGGGTCGCCGATGTACTCGTTGCGATCGGCGTAGGCGCGGCGCATGGACTCGGTGATGTAGTGGATGGCCGAGGCGCTGCCGGGGCCGCCCTTCTCGTAGCCGGTGCCGTCGAGGATGCCGAGCATCTCGAGCAGGGCGATGCCGCCCGAGCTCGAGGGCGGCGCGGTGATGACCGTGTAGTTCTTGTAGGTCGCCTGGAGCGGCGTGCGTTCGACCGCCGTGTAGTCCTTCAGGTCGGCGAGCGAGATGAGGCCGCCGTGCTTCGCCATCTCCGCAGCCAGGTGCTTCGCGGTGTCGCCGTTGTAGAACTCGTTCGGGCCGTTGGTGGCGATGCGCTGCAGGGTGCGTCCGAGTTCGGGCTGCACCAGTGTCTCGCCGACGTCGAAGAAGCGGCCGTCGCGCTGGAAGATGCGCTTCGACTCCGGGTCCGCAGCGAGGCTGCGCGACCCCTTCAGTCCTTCGGCCAGTGCATACGATACTGGGTAGCCCTTTGTCGCAAGTTCGACGGCCGGCGCGAGGTTGTCGGCCCACGTCCGCGTGCCGTACTTCGTGTGCGCCAGCTCGAAGCCGCGCACCGAGCCTGGCACGCCGCTCGACCGCCAGCCTTCGATGCTGCCTTTCGTCGGGTGGCCCTGGGCATCGAGATACATGTCGCGGGTCGACGTCTCCGGCGCGCGCTCGCGGAAGTCGATGAAGGTGGTGCGTCCGTCTGCCAGCCGGATCAGCATGTAGCCGCCGCCGCCGATGTTGCCGGCAAACGGGTGCGTCACCGCGAGGGCGAAGCCGATCGCCACGGCCGCGTCCACCGCATTGCCGCCCTTCTGGAGAACGCGCACGCCGACATCGGTGGCGATCGACTCCATGGCGACAGCCATGCCGTGCCGTGCGCGGACCGGTTGCCGTGTGGCCTCGACCGGCGCCACGGCAGGGAGGACCAGGGCGAGACAGAGCAGCAGCGGCAGCGTTCGGCGCATGACCGCAATTCTAGAGCGTGTTCCAGATGGATGTCGCTGCCAACGCGAACCTGATCGATGATGCCATCGCTTGCTTTCACCCATCCCTCGTCCGAGGAGCGTGTCGCATGTTGAATCCCGAGAAGATCCTGCAGACCGGGTTTGCGTTCTGGCCGTCGAAGGTGCTGTTGAGCGCCATCGAGATCGGCCTCTTCACCGAACTGGCCCGCGGGCCAGAGCCGCGCGACGTGCTGGCCGGTCGCCTCGGTCTGCATCCGCGGTCCGCAGCCGATTTCCTCGACGCGCTCGTGGCGCTCGGCTTTCTGGCCAGGACTGACGGCGTGTATGCAAACACGCCGGAAACGGACCTGTTTCTCGACCGGAAGAAGCCGTCGTATGTCGGCGGCATCCTCGAGATGGCCAACCATCGCCTGTATCCGTTCTGGGGAGACCTGACTGAAGGGCTGCGAACGGGCCAGCCGC
>Ga0114970_10000682_pt1 | contig 25316 bp, 26 predicted proteins | sample M_140205_XF_Meta_FD_87030 | JGI IMG/M metagenome (GOLD analysis project Ga0114970, IMG submission 87030) | Freshwater microbial communities from Lake Montjoie, Canada to study carbon cycling - M_140205_XF_MetaG | ecosystem: Environmental > Aquatic > Freshwater > Lake | place: Lake Montjoie...
AACCAAAAACTTAGCTGACGAGTTTGCGGTCGTTGCTGTGAACTTTGTGGACGGTCGCCAAGCTTAAGCTGGCGTGAGCCGCTCCTTACTCCCTTTGAATCCCTTTCCCACAACCCAAAACGAGCCCACAAAGCTCAGTAGCACCAGAGACCCTGCGACCAATCCCGGCCAATACGAACCTTGTACTAGTAGCCAGCCTCCAGTTGCCGGAGCAATGATGCGTGTGAGGCTTTCAGCGGAGGCGGACCAGCCCAGCACACCGCCAATCTGATCGGCTGGGGCAAACTTGGCGAGCAGGGTTTTGAGAAGGATGGTCGCTAGGGCCGCACCGAGGGTGAGAGGCACCATGAGCAGGTACAAGTACCAGCCCGCAAAGGTAAAAGCCCATCCCCAAAGTGCCAGGGTCAGAAGCCCTAAGCCAACGATAAACAGCCCTTCCTCTCGAAACCGTTTGGCGAGGGCGCCCATTCCCCCTCCCTGGAAAGCCCCAAGCAACAGGCCACTCCAGGCAAGAGCAAACCCGACGCCGGCCGGGGTCCAGCCCAACTGCTGCTGGGTGGCTGGGGTGAAAAGGGTTTGAAAGAAGTTGAAGCCGAGATTCATCAAGAACCCGAGTACCAATAGGGCGAGAACCTCGTGAGGGAACTTGGCCTTTGGAGTGGTCTCCCGGGTGCGCACCGGCCGGGGCAAGGGTAGCGATTCCTTCACGAACAGCAGCGCCATCACAAACGAGAGGCCCACTAGCACCGCCGAGGTCCAGGCCACCAACGGAAGACCCAACGTCCCCAACAAGCCGCCGACGGGTGGACCCACTACGAAACCCATACCAAACACCAAACCTGTGAACCCGATATTGCGGGAGCGCAGCTCGGGCGGGGAAGTGTCGATAATCCAGCTCTGAGCTACCGTGGCTTTCGCCGCCATGATGCCCCCGAAGATACGAGCGATAAACAACCAAAGAAGGTTGGGGGCCAGCGCCAGACCCACCCAAGCGATGACGCCCCCACCTGCGGACAGCAGGAGTACGGGCCGACGTCCCCATCGGTCAGAAAGTGCTCCCCACAGCGGTGCAAATACAAAGCTCCCCGCGGCATAGCTGGCTGTAATCATGCCGAAAGCGAACGAGTCTCCTCCAAGGCTTTTGACGTAGTCGGGCAACAAAGGGATGAACAGGCTGAACCCCAGAATATCGAGGAACAGCATGAACAGCACCGTGATCAATTCGTGACCACTTGCCATCGGAGGTCCAAAACACCCGGGTGAGCGCTGCGGAACAGCACCGTTTTGGCGACACCTGGCAAAACGTCGAAGAAGTTATCTTCCCAGAAGCCTTCGCTGTCGGTCTCCAAGCGCAGGTTTTTCAGGAAGACAGGGCTCTCAACCGTGACTTCCACTCCATCCATCACCGATTTTTTGTGGAATACCGGGGCGGGAGGCGGAAGCTCCAGGTCTTTGATGGGGAGGGCGAAGGCGTTGCGACTACCGACGTGCTTTCCGTTCTCCAGTAAACGCACGTGGAGAAACGACCCCGAGGATGGGGCGCCCGCCAACAGGCGTGCCCAGTTCAGCGTCTGAACCCTCTGCGACGCGGCAGCGGGAATCTTCACAGCCAAAGTTTGTACTACGCCTGCGCCTCCCTGAAGGCTCCAGGTTTGCCATTCGAGGGTCACCAAGTGGTCCGCTGGGCTGTCATTTAGCACCCAGAGTTCAACAGCTTCGTCTTCCCGATTGACCGAGAGGGTCAAATCGGCCAGCGACTCACGGAGGAAGTACTGAAGGGCTTTCCAACGCCCAAAGCTGTCGATTCCCGACCACGAGGGCCCTGGCCAGCAATCGTTGATCTGCCAATAAATGCTCCCCATGCAGTAAGGCCGGTCGCGCCTATGGGCTTCCATAGCCGAGCGGATGGCCTCTGCCTGCAATAATTGGCTCAGGTAGGCAAAGGTGGAGAAGTCCGGGCTACGGCGGTAGTCCCTCACCAAGTAGTCGTCGATGGCTTGGTTGCCAATGGCGCTTTTTTGATGAAGTTTCATCACCTCGGAGTCCAGGTGCCATTGGTCGGGTGTTGCGAAGGCCCGTAGTGTTTTGGGTTCCGGAAACGACTGGAAGCCGAACTCACTCATGAAACGGGCCTTCACCACCTTGTAGGTGGAAAAAGGGGCCCTCTTGTGCCAGACGCCCCAGTAGTGTTGGTCGCCGCTGGTCGCACCGTCGAAGGCATGCGAGTGCGCATCACCGGAAAGTTCGGCCATGGGCGAGCTAGGCCAGTAGGGGAGCTCTGGTTGCAAGTCGGCCAGTAAGTCTGGGAGTAACTTGTGGAACACCGCCTCGTAGTCGGCCCAAATGCGTTTCTGCTGCTCAGGCTTGAACTCTCGCTTCCATCCGTCCCAGCCGCCTTCGGGATTATAGGCCTGCCAAGCGGTGTCGATCTCATTGTTGCCGCACCACAGCACCAAGCTCGGATGATTGCGAAGACGCCGCACGTTGTCGTTCACCTCGGCGGCCACACTGGCTAGAAAAGCCTCGTCACCCGGGTACATGGAACAGGCAAACAGGAAGTCCTGCCACACCATCAGGCCGAGGGTATCGCAGAGGTCGTAAAAGACATCGCTCTCGTAAATGCCGCCGCCCCATACCCGGACGAGGTTGAAGCCGGCCTCAGCGCAACTTTCCAGCTCGTGCCGGTAGGTGGCCTCCGTAACCCGAGGCAACAGGAGGTCGTGGGGGATATGGTTGCCACCTTTGGCAAAGATGGGTCTGCCATTGAGCTCGAGGGTAAAACTTTTTCCTTTCCCAAGAGGGCCTTCATCGGCTTCGCGAACCAACCTGACTTGCCGAAGTCCCGTTCGCAGGGTTCGCTGCTGGTGCTCAGCCCCATCCTGGCCTAGCAGCTTTAGTTGAAAGGTATACAGCTCTTGGGCTCCCTGACCACGGCACCACCAAAGGCGCGGGAAAGGAAGCTCAAACATCCAGGAAACTGAAGTGGTTCCAGGCTCCACCTCGACCCGCCGGTTGAGACCAGAAGACTCCCAACCCAGTTCCAGATGAACGATTCCACTAAAATCAGACTCGAGGTCCACGAGGGCCTCGATACGGGCCTTGGTAGGTGCGGTCGCTTGCCCTTCCATGGACACGACACGAAGGGCGAAGTCGGTAATGTGCACCTGGTCCCTGCCCCAGATCTCAAGGGATTTCCAAATTCCGCTGGTAGCCACCCGAGGGCCCCAGTCCCAACCGAAATGGTAGGGGGCTTTGCGCACAAAAGGGCTAACACGCTTGGTTCCCAGTCCTCCCATGGCCGCCATGTCGTTGGAGGCGGGCAAGTCTAGGCCATGAGCGGCTTGCAGGGCCAGGCCGCGTCCTGTGGGGGAATCAAACTCGATTCGCAGTTCGTTCCCCGTGGGCAGGAGGTCTGTCCCCACGTTCCACGTTCGGAACATATTGTCGGCCTCAAGTACCAGTTTTCCATTCAAGTAAACACGCGCGAAGGTATCGAGGCCATGAAAACGCAAACCCTTGTGGTTAAAAGTTTTGATTTCGGCAGGGAGGTCAAACTCGGTGCGGTATTCCCAGGCTTTTTTATCTACCCATTGAATATCGCGCTCGTTAGTGCCCACGTACGGGTCGGCGAGTTTACCGGCGGCCATGAGATCGCTATGTACGGTACCGGGAACCGTGGCGGGTAACCAGTCGGTAGTCCCGAGTTCACGGAAGCTCCAAAAGGAGTTCAGGGGTAGGGCGAGATAAGTGCTCTTCATGGGTCAAAGCATGCCACCCCCGAAAGAAAACGGCAATCCCTGCCGGCCCTACAAACTCTTTGGCCTTCGATGGGCTAGGCCCACTGATCGGCTTAGACGGTGCTTCGCAATAGGCTGAGTTCCCCTTGAAGGACAACCTCGAGGTTGGCCGGCAGAAACCAGGTTTCTCCCTCGTTAAGCAACCAAGCCTTGCCCGCGTGAACGACGGCGCCTCCGCCTTCCACAATGCTGAGCACTTTGAAGCGGTCTTCGGCAGGCTCTTTCCAGGTGCCGTTGATGTCCAGCCTGTCGATGGTATAGTGCTCATCCGCCACCAAAGGTTCTACCACGGCACCGTCGTAAGCCTGACGCGTCCTTGACGCGGCGTGCGTGACCCGGGGTTGTTCGGCAAAGCGGATGACCTCGAGGGCGTTATCGAGATGGAGAGGTCTTTTGACACCGTTCTCGAGCCGGTCAAAGTCGTAGATTCGGTAAGTGGTATCAGAGTTCTGCTGAATCTCACAAAGGAGCACCGAACCGCTGAGTGTGGCATGCACAGTACCAGGGACGATGTGGATGAAGTCGCCGGTTGTCACCTTGACTTCGTTAAAAAGGCCCTCCCAACGGCCTTGCTTTGAGCGCCAGGCGAAGTCTTCCCGGGTCACTCCAGCCGCCATGCCCAGAATGAGGCGGGCATCAGGGCTCGCCTTAAGGATGTACCAGCATTCCGACTTGCCAAACTCGCCCTCATGCTCGAGCGCGTAGGCATTGTCGGGATGAACTTGAATGGAAAGCTTGTCGTGGATGTCGAGGTACTTGATGAGCAAGGGAAACGTAGTGCCAAACTTCTGGAAGTTAACCCGACCAAGAAACCGGGCACCTTCCCTCCTGAGAACTTGCGGCAGAGCTTGCCCTGCCCAGGGTCCCTCAGAGACGATGGAAGGACCGTTGAGATGCGCCGAAACCTCCCAACTTTCTCCAAAGGTCTTTCCCTCGGGGAGGGGGATCCCCCACACCGCCTCGAACTCGCGGCCACCCCAAACTTTCTCTTTTAGGACCTTTTCGAACTTCAACGGGTACATAACTTATTCAACCACGAACCCGCTGCTTGCGTGAAGTTGTTCGCAAAGGTGGAGTTCGACAAAACACGGCCTTTGGGCAGCGTTAGTGCTGCTGGGCTGACTAGTCGGTCAGTTTGAAACGGTCAGTCTGCGCTCGCACGCTGTGGACTGCCCCCGAAGTTGCCTCGGTTACCTGCGAAAGGTTCTCGACAACCTCTTGGATTTCGACCGTACCGGCTGTGATGCTTTCCATACTGGACTTGATCTGCTGGCTAATTTCCACCAACCTTGTCATCTCCTCCAGAATGGTCTGGGTTCCAATCGTCATTTCTTCCGAACCCGAAGCAATCTCGGAGGAAAGAGCCTGGATATTTCGGAACGTATTCAGATTCTCTTCGTTGGTGCCCACCTGTGCCAAAAGCGTCTGTTCCACCGTAGTTTGCAACTCGGCGACCTCCTCGATCTGCTTGGCTATCACAGTAAAAGACTCGCCAGAGGCCGCACTGGCCCGATCGATTTCGAGAATCTGCGAGGTGATACCCTTAAGCACCTGCGAGGTTTGACGGGCTTGGATTGACGCTGACTCGGCCAGCTTGCGGATTTCATCGGCCACAACGGCAAATCCTTTGCCCGCCTCGCCGGCATGCGCAGCCTCGATGGCCGCATTCATGGCAAGGAGGTTGGTCTGGCTGGCAATGGAACTGATGGCTTCGTTGGTTTCGCGCAAACTCTCGGACTTAACCGTGATTTCACGAACCAAGCCAATGACGGCCTCCATTTTCCTCTGACCCTCGCTTGATTCGCTTTGCAACCGAACGAACTCGCGTGAGCTGGCTTCAACTTTTGACGCCAGGCCGCGAATTTCCTCTACCATGGTCTGCATTCCCTTCGCCGAGGCTTCGACATCCTGACTCTGAATGCGAACATTTTGATGGAAGGAAGCAACGTTCTTGTTGATCTGCTCTACCGAAGCCGAAGTTTCGGTGATCGACGCGCTCTGGTTTGTAATACGGTCCATCACCTGCTCGATGTTTCGGGAAATCTGGGCCACAGTCACGGCCGTCTGTTCGGTGTTTTTGGCCAGACTTTCGCTGTTGCTGGAGAGTTGGCTCATCGAATGTCGAACAGTTTGAAGGATCTGGCCCAGGTTGCCGGTGAACGTGTTGAACCAATGGCCTAGTTCGCTGAACTCGTCTTTTTTTGCCTCTTCAAGTTTCTTCGTGAGGTCGGCCTCGCCTTCGGCCATGCCTTTAAGCAGAATCAACTGTGCATTGAGGGGATTAAGCACGCTCGCACGCGTCCACAAAGACACGAACAGGCTCAGGAGGATGCCCACCACACCCAAAAGGAGGGAGAGCGACAAGCTGTCGGTTCCCCTGGCCACAAACGCCGCATCATAGTTGTCGGCCTGAGCCCTCTTCAGTTCGGCCAGGGCCAGGAACTTCTCCCGTAAGACACCTTTCTGCACGTCCATTTCACCGTCGAGCTCGCGCATTTGGGTCGAAACTCCCTTGAAGGTCTTGAGTTGGGTGATCAGCTCAACCTCAAACAAACGCGAAAGTTCCTCGAACGCGCTCGCTGCTCCGAGGAGGAGTTTTTCTCCCTCGGGATCGCTGGTGTCGTTCTGAAACTCAGCTAGCGTTGCGGAAGCTTTTTTTTTGGCGACTGCCCATTGTTCTTCAAAGTCGGCCGAACGGTTGATGATCGCATCGGCAATCGTGCTGTAAAGGACTTCGCCGAGATGGGAGGTATCAAAAGCTTTGTTAACGGTGACCTCAGCCTTGCGGAGGTTGTTCTGTAGTGTGGTCAGAGCCGTCAAGGTAAAGAACTGATTAACGAGCAAGACGAGGATTATGCCGGCCGAAAGTGTGGCTCCGACAAGAAATTTAGCTCTAAGTGTCTTCATGATGAGAAAACAATAATGCATCGATCTACCCGGCACAAGCACTACAGGCGGTTGTCATTTGTCAAAAAATCGTTAAGCTACTGGTCGAATTGGAGCACCATGAAAACCCAGATTTTGAAGAAAGAACAGACCAAAGAGGCCGCCTCGCTTATTCGAAAGGGTGGACTGGTCGTTTTTCCAACCGAGACGGTCTATGGTCTTGGCGCATCGGCGTTCAACCCAACGGCCTGTGCCCGTATTTTTTCGGCCAAGGGTAGGCCTTCGGATAACCCCCTCATTGTGCATATCGCCTCCGAGGAACAGTTGGTGCAGGTGGTGGGCGAGGTTCCGGAAGTCGCCCGGGTGTTGATGGCGGCATTCTGGCCAGGTCCGCTGTCGCTGATTCTTCCACGAAACAACGAATTGCCCGAAATCGTCACTGCCGGGCAGTCCACTGTGGCGGTCCGTTGGCCCCGTAGTGCTCAGGCCCAAGGCTTCCTGCTTGAGTGCGGACAGGGCGTCGCGGCACCTTCGGCCAACGTGAGCGGAGCCCCGAGCCCCACCACCTTCGATATGGCCAAGGGTGCCATGCTTGGCCGTGTAGACGGCATACTCATGGGCGAGGATGCCGAAGAGGGTCTGGAATCGACCATTGTGGGTTTTGAAGACGGTAAAGCACGGGTTCTACGGCCCGGCAGCGTCACCATGGAGCAACTGGCCAAGGTACTGTCGGTTAAGGTGGAATCGCTGGTTTATCTCGCCCCGACCGAGGGTAGACCCCTATCGCCGGGCTTGAAGTATGCCCACTACAAGCCGGCGGCGGAAGTGAGGCTGTTTCGAAGTGTGACCGAACTTCCCCTTCTGGCCGAAAGCGCAGAAAAAGTGGGTGTTCTTCTGCTTGCCTCAGCTTTAAACCGGCAACCTGAAGGCTGGACCGTAGTGCAGTTTAAAGACCTGAAGTCCTACGCCAAAGGGCTGTATGCCTCGTTTTTCGACTTCGACCGAATTGGCTGTACTGTGATCTGGGCTCAGTTTCCACCGGCGGAAGGTTTGGGTACGGCTTTGGCCAATCGGCTCACTAAAGCAGCCTCCGGGGTTACTCCAGCCAAATAAAGCTGCCGAACCTGCCACAGGGAGCTTCGCGCCGATGGCTAAAAAACAAGTCCTCTCGGCCGGTGTTCCAGGGAGCCTGATGTACCTCTCCCACCCCTAACAGCCTAAGTTGGCGCGCTGCGGCTTCCGAGAGGTCAAACCTCCAGTGCCCGGGCCCGTCGGCCGTAAAATCCTGCCGATGTTGGTTGTCTTTCCGTACGAAGGCGCTCCAGACCTCGTCGCCTACCTGATAGTCGGCTTGCCCGATGCCGGGGCCCACCCAAACGATGAGGTCTTCGGGCGCAACTCCCATAGCCGCAACGCCATGCTCCAGAACTCCTTCCGCAAGTCCCCGCCAACCGGCATGAAAGGCTCCCACCACGGTGCCGGCCCTGTCGGTTGCCAAAACCGGTAGGCAGTCGGCCGTGAGAACAACCAGCGGCACGCCGCGAAGATGAGTGACGCAGCCGTCTGCGGTAGGCAATTCGTGGTCAAGGGGCCCCTCGGCGTGCACCACCAAGGTTCCGTGAACCTGATGGAGCCACACCGGTTCGTGGGCCCACGCTTGGGAAGAAGCAAGAAGACGACGGTTTTGGCGCACCGAATCGGCCTCATCGCCCACATGCAGGGCTAGGTTGAGGCTGGAGTAACTGGCGAGGCTGGTCCCTCCAGTACGGGTAGTCACCAAACTATGAACACTGGCTGGGGCGTTCCAAGCCGGATGAAGCAGGGTCATGTGGCGAACTCAAGCAGTGCGGCGGCCGCGGAAGGGGGTGCAACCGCCAGCACGTCGATGGCCGTCTCAGTGTAGGCTTCCGACAAAACCTGGGTGTGTTTGTAAAGGTATCCCAACAGGTCGCCCCGGTTGAGGGGCAAACGGTAAAGCACCGGACGCCGCAGCGTTTTGAGGGTTTCAGATAGTTTTTTTTTGAGGGCGTCCAGCCCATCACCGGTGCGCAGGCTCACAAACACCGCCTCGGGAAATTGAAGCTCTAGTCCGCGGCGCAGCACCTCGTTTTCCGCCAAGGCATCCATTTTGTTGAACACCAGCACCTGCGGCTTATCGCCGCAACCCAGGCTGGTCAGCACCTCGAGGGTGGTCAGTCGCTGAACATCCCAATCTTGATGGGAAGCATCCACCACGTGCACCAGAAAATCCGAAAAACGGGCTTCTTCCAGCGTGGAACGGAAGGCATCGATCAAGTGGTGCGGGAGTTTCTGGATGAAGCCTACCGTGTCGGTGAGCAGGATTTCCAGGCCTCCACCGAGGGCGGTGCGCCGCGTGGTTGGGTCGAGGGTGGCAAACAGCTTGTCTTCCTGCAAAACGCCGGCGTCGGTGAGGGTGTTCAGGAGGGTCGACTTGCCCGCGTTGGTGTAACCCACGATGCTCACCACAGGGAGGGAATTGCCTTCGCGCTTGCTGCGGGTGCGGTCGCGGTGGCGACGTACTTTGTCGAGCTCTTCCTTCAGTTTATCAATTTTATCGAGGATGACTCGGCGGTCGAGCTCGAGCTGCATTTCGCCGCCACCCCGGTTGCCTCGGGCGCCACCGCGCTGCCGGCTTAAGTTGGTGTAACTGCGGGCCAAACGCGGCAGGCTGTACTGCATGCGGGCCAGCCCTACCTGAAGCACAGCCTCTCGGGTGAAGGCGCGTTCGCTGAAGATTTCCAGAATCACTTCCTGACGGTCGATGACCGTCAGGCCCGAGAGCTCCTCCCAGTTGCGCTGCTGGCTGGGCGAGAGGTCGTCGTCAAAAATCACCAGCGTGGCCCCGAAGTCGAGCGCCGCGGCAACAATTTCCTCGGCCTTGCCTGAGCCCACCAACAGCCGTGGGTGCGGCTCGCGGTGCTTCACCACCAGACCCCTGCTTTCGACGATTCCCAGCGTGTTAACCAGCCCCCTCAATTCGCCGAGGTGCGACTGCGCTGTGTAATCCGAGAGTCCTGGGGGCTGCAGAGTCACCAAGACGGCTTTGAGGGCATCATCCATGGCTCACTATGGGGCCCTAAGGGTGTGGGGGTCAACGGGCCTTGCCCTCGGGTTTGGGCCGGGGTAGGTGCCTAAGACAAGAGTGGGGTCAGCATCGCCAAGAGGCTGTTCTTCTCCTGAAGCCTGACCTTGGTTCGCTCGGTTCCCAAATGCGCCAAAAGCGAACTGCGAGTTTCAGGGGACAAGTTGTCAAACGACCTTGCTGGGCCTTCAGGAACGGTATTGCGGGCCCAAAAGGCCTGCATAGCTTGCCCGGAAAGCTCGGTGAGCTCGGGGGTTCGCTCGATAAGGTGCCCAAGTTCCTTCCCCTTTGCATCAAAAAACACGTAGAGGGGGATGTGCACGTCCCCATCCTCGTGGGGGTAGAGCTGGCCGATGTCGCGGTTGTCGGGGTCTTTGGGAAGAATGTGCAACTTCAGTTTGCCTGTTTGGGCTTCGATTTTGGCAAACAGGGGCAGGTTTGCCACCACGTCGCCACACCAGTCGTGGGCCAACACCACCACGTCGGTGACGCCCTTCCAGGTTTCGATTTGCCTCATGTCGGTCTCTGTGAGCTCGTAGGCGGCATAGTTCGCTTCGATGGCCGGCCGGTTGACCTTCATGGTGTCGAGAAAGCCCGCGAAATTGGTGCCGTGCGCAAAGGCTCGGGACAGTTGATCTGGTGTCATACGCATGAGTGCGAAGCTACGCCTTTTTGGCAGGGGCGTCAAACCGCTGGAAGCGACGGGTACTTCCGGCTAAATTGGAAGCCGAGGAGCCGCCATGTACCTAGCCGAGTTGTTCGAACACCCACTGAAATCGGGCCGGGGCAACCTTGTCACCACGGCGCAGGTAAGGCCGGAAGGGTTGGCGCACGACCGTCGTTTTTTGGCCCACACCGCCGATGGCACCTTTATGAGCGGACGCAGTCATCCTCGGCTGGTGCAGGTGTCTGCTGATTGGAATGGCCAACGTTTGATTCTCCGCGCGCCAGGCCAGGACGAGCTGATGGTGGTACCGCACAGGGAAGTTCCCGCCTCGGTGGCCGTTTGGAAAGACCGCTTCACAGCTTGGGACCAGGGAAACAAAGCCTCAGCTTGGTTGTCCTTTTCTTTGCAAGACGAGGTCCGCCTCGCTTGGCTGGGCGAGAGTCAGCGGCAACTACGCTGGGACCACGATCGGCGGGTTACCTTTGCCGACGCGGCGCCCCTGCTGGCCATTTCGCATGCCAGTCTAGACGACCTGTCGCGGCGGGTTGGCCAAGCCCTTTCGATGCGGCGCTTCAGGCCAAATCTCGTGCTAGCCGGGCTTCAACCTTTTGAAGAGGACCGATGGCGTCGTTTTCGCGTAGGCGAGGTAGAGTTTCTCAACCTCGACGGTTGCAGCCGCTGCGAGTTCACCACCATCGACCCCGAAACCGCCGAGCGGCATCCGCTTGGTGAGCCGGTGAAGACTCTGGAGAGCTACCGCCAGGTCGATACAGGAATCTACTTCGGTATGAATCTGATGCCGATCAGCGGGGGTACCCTCCGGGTAGGTGATGAGGTTTCTGTTCTCGAGACGCGAAAAGGGCTCCAGTTCGCTGGGTTCACGGTTGTACAACCTTCCCAAAAGACCGCTAGTTACCAGGCTGTGCCGGGTGTCGAGCAGGAGTTTGTTCTCGTGTGCCGGTCCGTCAGGCAAGAGGCAAAGGACCTCAAGACCTTCGTCCTCGAACCTCGAGAGGGTCGTCCTACCCTCTGGCTAGCCGGACAATACCTGAAGATCCGCACTCCGGCAGGCGACCATCGTTGTTACACGATTTCGTCGGCGCCCGGGAACCGAACTCTGGAAATCACTGTGAAGCGCCTCGAGGGTGGGGTGGTCTCGAATTGGCTCCACCAAGAGCTAAGTCCGGGGTGCGAACTGGTCAGCGAAGGAATCGCCGGACGGTTCACGCTCGAAAATCACCCCTGGAGCAGCCTTTTGTTTTTGGGGGCCGGTTCGGGAATGAGCCCAATGATGGCGATGGTGCGCGACGCGGCTGGTAAAGAACTCGACCTCGATATCTCCTTGCATCAATCAGCTACCCGGGAGGAAGACCTCCTGTTTGTGGAGGAGCTTAAGGAGTTGCAGCGCCAGGAACGGCCCCGCTTGTCGTTGGGATTACGGGTCACCAGCCGGGAAAACCACCTCGACTATAACAGTCTGCTTCGGTTTTGCCCCGACCTACGTGACCGCCGGGCGTTTGTGTGCGGCCCCGACGGCTACCGCGCGAATGTGCGCGGCCTACTGGCAGACGCTGGGCTGAAACTCGACCGGCGTTACCACGAGGAGCTCTACGGCGAAGCGGCTCTCGAAGTGCCGCAAAACCTCGAGCCTGGACTTGTCACCTTTTTGCAAACCGGCAAGACGGTGACCTCCGACGGCGCGACGACGGTGCTCCAGTTGGCGGAAAGAGCCGGAATCACGATAGCTTCCTCGTGCCGATCAGGCGACTGCGGCACCTGCCGCGTGCAAGGGCAACTAGGGGAGTGGTTACTCGCGTGCCACTTCTTTCCCCAAGGGGACGCGAGCTACAACCTGTAGGAGATGCTGGTTTCTCCAGAGGGGTTGGCGGCGAAAGTGCCTGAGGAGCTCAGCGTGATACCGTACCCACCTTGCAGGTCGATGGCGATGTGTCCACCGAGGACGAGCTCCAAACCGATTCCCCCTCCAAAGGTAGCAGATACATCAGTTGACCACCATCCTGCCCCTCCAAAGTAGCCGAAGAATCGCGTGAACTCCGAGTCGTTGATCAGCCACAAGCCATTGAGGCCCAAATTTAGCAAGCCTACACCCGTAGGTGGCAAAAAGTTGATTTGTAACCCCAGCGGACCGTCCCACCACCGGTACAGAAAACCGGTACCAGAAATGAAACCCGCGCCCAAGCCGTAGTACTGAGTGGGGGCCGGGGGTGGAGTCTGCTGCGACCAAGACGTACTGGCCACAAGGATGAGCACCAGGGCAAAAAGGCAACTTTTCATACCCCAATTATACTGGGAACCTTGAAGACCTGCAAATTTTTTTTCTGTTTGAAGCAGAACACGCGGCCCGCCTGTGTCTCCTTTTGAACATCCGGCCGGATGAACAAAAAAGGAGAACCTATGAAACGAATCGTCTTGTGGGCAGGGCTAACCCTGCTAGCGCTGCACGGCAGCTGGGCCATCGCCTGGCCTGTTCCCATTCCCGGTGGTGAGCTCGGCGAAAAAGAACTGAACGCTATCGAAGGCGAAGCCCTCTATCTGGGGGTTGACCGGGAAAGTGGTACCATGAACGTTACCTCCATCGTTCCCGGCGACTACAGCCGTATCGAGTGCTACACCGTGGGAGCGACCACCAACGTGGTGCGAAACATCGATGCCCCCTTGCCGAAAAATGCCTTGGTGAACACGAATCGGGAAATTGTGGCCAGCAACGGGGTCAAGTATAACCCGACGCAATTGGCCCCTGGTACCTACACGTTGTCTACAACCTCGAGCAACGTGGCAGGGCAAGGACCAGGAATCAAGATTGACGTGACCCAAGTTGTGACAAACAGCAGGGGCCAAACAGCCATTTCCAACGACTTTTATATCCACGGAATTCAATACACGAACACGAATGGCTGCGTGGGGGTCATGAATAACTCCATGGCCAGAGTGATGACGACCTACCTCAATGCTGTGGGACCAAAGGTGGTCCAGGTGTCCGGTAGGCGCTGACAAAAGGGTCCCGGCGACTACGCCGGGACCAACTTCAGGAGGAGTCATGAAAATCTGTTTATTTTTGGGAGCCTTGATAGGGCTCTCGGTCTTGAGCATCAACTGTTCTGCGGCTTCCGTGCTTCAGATTCAGATCGAGCATCTGTCTTGGGGGAATGGGTGGAACACTGCTGTCCAGGAGTTTCGAGTCTCCACGGGGGCCGACGGTATGATCCGCGAGATCAGTTTCGCCATGCAGGGAGGACGCCTTCCAGAACAGACGCTCTTCGTCAAGCGCTCTGGACGCGAGGTAGGTTGGTCCTGGAATCAGCCCGGCCTGGGAAAGCATACGTTTTTTCTTCAAAAAACCGAAAAAGCCTGGGAAGGTACAGCTAGTTTTACCAGTTCGGTAAGGCCATCGGAATCGCACAGCCGGCCTATACGCTTGATCTGGGGCCCTTTGCCCGCCCGACCTTGGGCCGATGAGCAGCGGGTCGCGTCTGTGAATGGGAAGCACTATTGGGAACAGCGGGTGGTACCCGATACGCAAACCCAGTGGACCGATATCTATGAGTACACGGGTGGAGAACTCCTTGAGCACTACCGCGACCAAATCAACGCCCGTTTTGTCTTCCACCGCAACGCGAAGGTGGTTTCCGTGGAACGGCTTGAGCAGCCCGACGACGGCGGTTGGACCAAACAGGGTTGGGCCACCTTGAAAGGTTCCTCACTGGCGACAAAAAACCCCGCTATTGATGCCCTGAACTGGAAAATCCTGAACAGCGTCCTGCCCGAGCCGGTCTTCCTTCCCTTTCTGCTGGAGCTCGGTCTGTGATAGGCGTTGACTTGGCCAGCGTGCACAGTCGCGAGTCTCTGCGGTTCGAGGCCGTTCATGAACAGGCATTCGATTCCTCGTGCGGGTATGCCTCGGTGGCTTCGCTTCTTGACCTCTATTGGAACCAAAAGACTTCAGAGCTTGATCTTCTTGCAGGGGAACCCGGACGAGCCGGAAACCGCGCGCTCAGCTTGGCGCAGGCTCGCCGGTTACTGGAGCGCTCGGGCTTCGAAGCGAGGGGGTACCGCATGGATTTCCAGCAGCTAGCGGGAGTAACCGGCCTGTATGCTCCTGTCTTGGTCCATTTTGACCGACCCCAAAATCACTTTGCGCTTTTGCTGGGCGTGGCCGGCGACAGAGTCGTAACTGCCGACCCGGCCCGCGGTGTCGAAGTGCTCTCTCGCAAGCAGTTTCAAGCCCGCTGGTCGGGTGTCGCACTGTTTGTGGCCAAGGGCGACGCCGTTCGGAATCTGGTTCGTCTCGAAACGGTCGTGAATGGGGCCCTGGCGCGTCACAGACTCCTAGCCCGTGTTGCCAGCTTACCATGAGGTTTCTGTGGCTGTTTGGCGCCTTTTCTTTGGCGCTTGTCGTTGCTTCTCAGGAGCACCAGAGGATTTCAGCTGCTAAGCCAACTAGTCAAGCGGTTCAGGTTGCGGGGGAATGGGCGTGGTTGGTTACGCCCCAGGGTGTCTTGTTCGGGAACCTTGGGAGCCGCATTTCTTGGGACCTGCAGGACACCGTGGAAGTCGCGGCAAGGCATGACTGGTTGAATCCATCGCCGTGGCTTTTTAAGTTCACAGGGCTTGGTACACAGGATAACAGGAGGGTGCGTGGCTCGTTGGAATGGATCATTCCCGGTGGAGCCGCGCTGTCGCTGGGAACTTCTGTCATTCTTGACCCGGTTGTTCTATCGCTTGAGGGTACCTGGGAAGCGACGGCGCAGCCCGCACTTGCGGCAACGCTTTCGCTGGTTGAGGTTCTCAACGACCAGATCTCGTGGCAGTTGGCTGTCACCTCGCGGTTTATCCCTCTCGGTGAAGAGGCCTGGACCGGTTCGCTGGGGGTTCAATGGAGCGTCAGCTGGTTTTCCGGTCCGTGGAGCCTCGAAAGCGGCGTAGCGCTATACCCCCGGATTTTCACCGGAAGCGGCGCGGCGACGGCCCGGCTCGACTGGTGACTAGAGGACTAGCCGATCCACTTGTGTGGCAAGGTCTTCGAGTTCCCTGATCCAAAAAGACTTGCTTCCCCAGCCTGGAAAGGTCTTCAGGAATCCCCGGTCGCCGCTTTGGTGGTGGCACCAGGCCAGAAAGTGTACCATCCGCATCAGACGCAGCGGTTCAACCAAGTCCCATGCTTCCTGACCGATCGCCTGAAACTCGCCGTACCCTTCGGAAAGCAGGTTCACCTCGCGACGGCAGTCTTCCCGATAGCCCGGCAGAAGAAGCCAGAGGTCCTGAACAGCCGGTCCCCAAGCGCAGTCGTCAAAGTCCATCAGGAGCAAGCCCTCGCCGGGCCTGTCGAGGATATTGCCTCGGTGGCAGTCCCCGTGAATGCGCTGCAGTTCCGTTCCCTCGAACAACGGTACCAGTTCTTTGGCCACAGGTAATAACAGATTCTCAAAATCTCGGCCGAGGTCTCCAACGATGCCTGAGTCTGCGAGACTCTCGATCTGAGGGAGGAGGGTGGTACCTGGGGTAAACACGGGACGCCACGAAAACTGGCCCGCACGGCCCACCCGGTGAAGGCGGCCCAGCAGACGTCCCAATCGCAGCCAGTCTTCGTCACCCTCGGCGTCGAAGTTGCGGCCACCCTTCTTCTCAAACACGGCGAAATAGTAGGGAAGGTCTCCCGTGGGAGTTTCAACGACAATTTCCCCCAGTGTTTCCGCTTCCTCATTGGCCACAGGCCGAGCCACAGGGAGTTCGGCGAGGGTTGCTTCCAAAAGGAACTGGTGCTCTTCTTCCAGGGCGGGCTTGTCCCAGCGGTCAGGGCGGTAAAACTTGACGATGAAATTGCGGCCGTCTTCTTCTCGCACCCCGAAGACACGGTTGATGTGGCTGTTGTAAGGAACCAGAGATCCATCAAGCTGCCAGCCCGACCATTGTTCCACCGCTTGAAAAACTAGCTGCGGCGTGAGGATGTCAAAGACGCTCACTGCACTTCCCGGGGTGCGGCCCACCAGAACACGGTTGAGATCAGTTCGTCTTCTTCCACAACCGGATGCTCTCGCACGAGGTCGAACCCCGCATCGTAGCCTGCCTCGCGCACAGCCTCGAGCCGGTGCGAATGCGACAGAATCGTGAACTTCTTTGTTCCCGCCACCAGCACCGGAGGTTTGCGCTGGGGAATGGTATTCATCAGAAGAATCCCTTTGGGAGCAAGCAAATGTCGCATCGCCACAAAAAAGTCTTCCTCGCGGTCGATGTGCACCAACAGGAAAAAGGCCGAAAGGAGGTCGGCACGCCCACGCTGTTGTACCCAAGCCTCACGCGCTTGTTGGTCTTCCACATCAAGCACGCCCAAGGTTGCCGAATGGGTCTTGGCGGAGGCGAGTTTCACCATCTGGGGGCTGAGGTCAAAGCCCTGCAACGTGGCACTTTCGTGCCCGGCCAGCCACTTCTCAAAACGAACCAGGCTGCGTCCATCGCCACAACCGGCATCCAACGCAATCAGAGGACCCTTGCGATTCTCTGCTGGAACAACGGCTTCCAGTTGCGCTAGGGCCTCGCGCCACCAGGCACCAGCGATCGTCCAGTCGAAGCTGTCCAGATGCGCATGGTCTTTCTTGTAGTAGGGCGCGTATAGGTCGTAGCCGGAGGCTGGGTCGAGGTTTTCCACAGGCCGACTCTAGCACCAAAGCCTCCCCGAGGGGTAGCGTAGGGACCATGAGCGTTGAGGAACACTTCGACATCTGCGACAGCCAAGGACGGCCGACAGGCCGCAAAGAGGCGCGGTCGGTGGCACACCAATCGGGACTTTGGCACCGCAGCGCACACCTTTGGCTGGCCAATGCCCGGGATGAGTTTCTACTTCAGCGCCGGCATCCCGAGAAACAAACCGATCCAGGGCGTTGGGATATTGCCGTGGCCGGTCACCTGTCAGCAGGTCAGAATCCGGTTGAGGCCCTAATCCGAGAAGCGTTTGAAGAACTCGGGCTTGTTCTCGAGGCCTCAGCACTGACCTATTTGGAAGACCGACGCAAGGAGTACCAGGAGCTTGGATTCGTCGATCGAGAGTTTCAATCTGTCTTTGTATTGCGCCGCGAGGTCGATCTGTCCGAGCTTGTCCTGCAGGAAACGGAGGTGACCGCAGTTGCCTGGGAACCTGCCTGGCGCTTGGCCCAACGGCTGGAGGCAGGAGACGAAAGCCTGGTCAACCGGCGTGGGGAATGGCAGGACGTCTACAGGTTGCTTGGTCTTGATCCGATACTTCAAACATGGCCGACAAAAGTGGTTCATGGTTCTTCGAGCTGATTCTCAACGTCCTCTTGCTCAGCGGCGTCGCGTGGGTCACTTTTGCGGCACGGGGCGAGCAGGAGCGCGGTCTGGCGGTTCCGCTTTTTGCTGCCGTTTCGCCGACCCAATCTAACCTGATCTCTAAAATCCCCGCCAATGCCCTTACCCCCGCTGCACCGGCCCTCACCAGCAATCCCGCGGTCCCGTCCACATCCCCGGCCGCCAATCCTGCCAGTCAGGTAAAACCATTGGTTCCCGCAGCGGCTCAAAGCTTTCAACAGGCGTTCGGAGCTCTGGAAGTTTGGGCCGCAGGCCTCGACGGCAAGATCTCACCCGACGAACTGAAGAAAATCCAAGACACCCTTTCCACCGGCTGGAACGGGACGCAGTCGGCGCGCGACTACCTGAAGACGGTGAACGACCGCATCAACAATGGGCAGGCCGACGCCGTGATCAACGAGGCCCTCAAAACCCTCTCGCAGCAGGCCTCCGAAAAGAAGGTTCTGGCGATGAACGCCGTGCTTCAGCTCATGCGAGACAACGGAATTACGTGGGAACAGGCTAAAGTTGTGCTCACCAAATGGATTACCGAAGTTCTCAAGCTCAGCCCCCTCGATGTGGTCAACGCCCTCAAGTCGTAGCCGATGAGAAAACTTCACAAGTCAGGCGATGCGCTCAGGCAAGAAATCGAGCTCACCAAGGTTACATCTGGTCAGGTGGCGCTTTGGAGTCTAGGCAATCTGGGTTTCGTCCTCAAAGGATCGCAACCGGGCGCCTGTGTTGCGGTCGACCCCTTCCTCACCGACTCCTACCGAGCTAAGAACCCCGAAACGGAGTTTATACGTGCCTTTGCTTCTCCCTTGCAACCCGAGGATCTGGCTGTCGACTTCCTTTTCATTACCCACGAGCATGAAGATCACCTCGACCCCGAAACCCTGCGGCGCCTCCATGCGATGTCGCCGCGACTTTCCGTCGTGGTTCCTTCGGGTTTGGTGGGCCTAGCCAGTAACCTAGTTCCCGGGTTGGCCCCGTTAGGCGCACAGGAAGGCGAGGTACTGAGTCTCGGACCGCTCAGTGTGACGGCCGTGTCCGCGTGCCACCCCAAGCTCGAAAAAGACCTCCAAGGACGTTCTTTGCGATTGGGTTACCTGTTCGATTTCGGGGATTTGCGCATCTATCATTCGGGCGACACCTTGATTTTCCCGGCTCTGGTGGAAACCCTGAGGGGTCTGAAGCCCGATGTGATGATCCTTGCCATCAACGGTGGTGATTTTTTCCGGGTGTCGCGGAACATTGTTCCCAATATGAACTATCGTGAGGCCGTTGATCTGACCCGGGCCGTGGGGGCCGATCTGGTTGTCCCCGCCCACTTCGACCTGTTTCCCAACAACCGGGAACGACCGGCCCATTTTGCCGACTACCTGCTGGAAGTCACCCCAGAGCAGAAGTTTCACTACTTCACGGCCGGGGAAAGATTCCTCTATCTGAAATAGTTTAGACCATCAAAGGAAGTTCCCATGGCAAAGATAGGCGTAGCAATCATCGGTGCTGGTGGCATCGCACTGGCTAACCACCTCCCAGGCCTAGCGTTGTGCCCCGATACGAGGATTGTTGCAGTGTGCGACACCGATCCCGGGACCCTTGAAAGGGCGAAAAGTGCAGCTGGGGTTTCGATAGGCTCGACCGACTGGCACCAGATCGTGGGGCGTGAAGATGTGAACGCTGTGATCATCTGTACCCCCAATCATCTGCATGGCCCTATCGCCTTGGCGGCCATAGCATTCGGCAAGCATGTGCTGTGCGAGAAACCCATTTCGATGAACGGCGCCGAGGCCCAACAGATGTGGAGCTCTGCCGAAGCAGCCAACCTTCGGCACATGACGGCCTTTACCTATCGGTTTGTACCCGCTTTGCGCTACTGTGCTCATCTGGTCCAGCAGGGTGCGGTCGGAACTCCCTACCACTTTCGGGTCCAGCGATTTCAAGATTGGGGAACGCGGAACCTCGGTTGGAGGCAGCAACGGCAGTTTGCCGCTACCGGAGAAATTGGGGATATGCTCAGTCACCGCATCGACTACGGCCACCTGCTGATTGGTCCTCTGAAGAGTCTTGTGGCGCAGACAAAACTTCTGGTTCCCAACCGAGACGGCCACCCGGCCGACGTTGAGGATTGGGTGGCTATGCTGGCCGAGTTTCAGCAGGGCGCCTCCGGAGTTTTTGAGAGCTCCAAACTGGCCACAGGTTGCGGCGAAGGCAAAGACAGCCCCGACCGCTGCGAAGTCAACGGCAGTGAGGGTACGGTGGTCTACCAACTGGCCTCTCCCCACGAGATTCTGCGCAGTACCAAGGGCGCCCACGGTGGACTGAAGGCGGAGAAGGTACCCCGAGAGTTTTTGACCTGGCCCCACTCGACCCGCGACCCCTACCAAGGGGACCCGCTGATAACCTTCCGCTACGATCAGAACGTGGAGTTCATCCACGCCATTCTAGAGGGCAGGCCCTGTACCCCCTCTTTCGCCGAGGGAGCCAACGTACAGGCCGTGGTGGATGCCATCCTGCTTTCTCAGTCACAGCGGCGCTGGGTCGATGTTGGATATCCGAAAGTCTAGAAAAGGGGGAGTCATGTTGCATGCAGTCGTTTCAGGCGCCGGGAGCGGCGTTGGTCAGGGAGTTGCCCTAGCTCTGGTTCAGCGGGGCTGGACGGTATCCCTTCTCGGCCGCCGGGGTGAAGCGTTGAAGCAGACAGTCGCCTTGGCAGGCAGCCTCGGATCGAAGATGGACACCTACCCTGTCGACCTCGCCCGGGAAGCCGAGGTCTCCAAGGTTGTCGGTGCCATTTTGGTCAAGTTCCCAGAGGTTCAGGCCTTGGTCAACGCCGCCGGTACCAATATTCCGCGACGCAGCCTCGCCGAACTGAGCCGCTCAAACTGGAAGGCGGTTCTCGATACAAATCTGAATGGAACCTACTACCTCGTGAGTGAACTCCTCCCTGTGATGCGACGACAGGGTGGCGGATCGATCATCAATCTGGTCAGTGATGCCGGTATCCGGGCTAATGCCAAGGCTGGGCCCTCGTATGTGGCCAGCAAGTTTGCGGTAAGCGGTCTCACCCAAGCCATCAACTGCGAAGAACAGAAAAACGGCATTCGGGCGACCTCCATCTTCCCCGGAGACATCGACACACCCCTGCTCGACAAGCGTCCTGTACCCCCCAAGGCCGAGGCCCGCGTGAATATGCTCCAAGTTGCTGATGTGACGGCGTGTGTTTTACTCGCGCTCGAATTGCCATCCAACGCTGTCATCGAAGAGTTGGTGCTTCGTCCTCGTGCTCTATTCTGATCTCCGGGAGTTTCAGAGGCTCAGTTCGTAGCGGACGAGTTCGCCCTGGGTTTGGTTGGTGGCCAGGATGAGTTCCCGGCCCTCGTAGCCCACAATCAGCATGTTGGCGGCACCGACACCGGACTCCACCACAGAACGTGAGGGCGGAAAGGCCGCGGGTCCCGTTGTCGCAAACTGAAACAAAAGCAGATCCTTATCGCCAGCCCTGTTGCTAACCAGCACCGAAGGTTTGCCGGCAACAAGGCCCGCAAGCACGCAGTGGCCGAAGTTTAGTTGGGCTTCCCATACTTTGTTCCAGCCCGAATCCGAGGCCTTGTAAACGGCCAGAACATTGCCGTGGAAAGGCTCGATGGTAATCAGTTCTTCCTTCCCGTCGCCGTCGAGGTCGAACACCGCCACCTCGCTCACTTCGTGTGCGAGAAGCCTTACGAAGTTCCAACCGGCGCCCGGGGCGGAAAGGTCGAGTTCAAATAAACCTTCGGTGCCAGAAACCAGCACGGTAGGCCGCCCCAGAAACTGGCATTTGAGAAACCCGTGGTTCTTATGGAGGTTTTCCAACACAGGCGTCAAAATCCACTTCTGGTCGGCCGGGTGTGTTAAAGCGATGGCGTACAGCGCGCCGGCCCGCGTCCAGTCCGCAGGACTGTCTTTCGTGGAGGCAAGGTTAGCCAACAAGAGGTAAAGTTGCCCGGCTTTCTCTACGATTTCCATGCGGTGAGCAAAGGGCAGATCGGCTAGCTTGTTAGAAACTACCGACGCCCCAAGGGTAGCGATGCGGTACAAGGCTCCACCGTGGAAATTGTAGCCCAAAAAACAGCCCATGATGGCGTAAAGCTCGCCTGGAAGCTCAGGATGCGAAACCAGCGACATGCACCCTCCCGGGCCCGGGACAAGAACCTCGGCGCGGGTGTAGGGTGGGGGCGAGAGGACAACCTCTCCTTTGTCTTCCGTGGCTGCTACGACGCAGCTTTGGCCGTTACGAACAAACGTCCCCAGCGCGTAGGGCATGTTGAACTTGTGAAGAACCCGCTTTTCAAAGTGCATGGATCAAACTTGGTCAGCTTTGAGAAGTTTTTGTGAGCTTTCGGCCATGGCCTTGAGCAATAACCAGCACGACACCGAGCCAGCGTCGAGAACGCCCCGGGAGCGCTCCCCCAGCCGGCTTGCGCGTCCCAGTTTCGCCACCAGAGCTTTGGCGTCTTCCTTGCCTTTCTCGGCGGCCATACTCGCCGCCTCTAAAGCTTTCGCAAAGGAGGGGTCTTTCGAGAGAGACTGATCGAAGGCTGCCACGGCGGGGTGGAGGGTATCGACCAGAGTCTTGTCGCCCACCTGGGCTCCCCCTAGTTCCTGGACGGCTTCCAGTGCCGCGTTCAGCATGTTACTGAACACCGCCGCCTCGATTCTTTCGTGGTTGTTGCTGACTTTTGCCATTTCCCCGAAAAACGTGCCGTAGAGGGGTCCCATGGCCCCACCGATTTCGCCGAGCAGGACCTCAGCAAGGGTCGAAAGTCCCGCGCTCAGGTTACCCTTTGCACCAGCGAGCCTCGTTGCGGTCAGGGTGAAGCCCTTGTTCATGTTGATGCCGTGGTCACCATCGCCGATGGCTCCGTCGAGCTGGCTGAGGTAAGCAGCGTTCTCATGGATGGTTTGTACCATGGCGTCGATGAGAGCCCTGCCATCTTGGTTCGCGAAGTCGTTCATTGGTCGCCCCTGAGGTGTTTTTTTTCGATCTGCTTAATCCTTTCGACTTTTGCCGTGGAACCGCCGCCTTGGAACTCGGACGCCAGCCAGGCATCGACGATGGTTTTGGCAAGTTCCGACCCGACCACCCTGGCTCCCATGGTGAGGATCTGCGCATCGTTGCTCTTTCGGGCTCTTTCGGCGGAATAAGTGTCGTGGCAGGTGGCCGCGCGGATTCCAAACACCTTATTGGCGGTAATGGCCATGCCCAAGCCAGTGCCACACAGCAAGATGCCCCGATCAAAATGGCCCGCTGCTATTTCTAGAGACACTTCGAGGGCAATATCGGGGTACATTGCCGGTGCCGAGGTATGGACCCCAAAATCCTTGACGACCAACCCTTTGGCTTCGAGGTGGGCTTTGAGGAGGTTTTTGAGGTCCAAGGCGGCTTCGTCACAGCCAAGGGCGAGGCTCATGGTGCCTCCTGGCGGGCCCACAGTTCAAAGATGGCCGGCTGCGATTCGGCTCCCCGGCCCATCGCCTGTGCTGCCACAAAAATTTCATGGGCAGCAGCGGTCATGGGAATCGAGGCCTGGCTTTCGGCAGCCAAGGTGCGGGCGTAGCTGAGGTCTTTCTGCATCATGTTGATGGTTCCCCCTGGAAGGTATTGGCGGGCGGCTATGGCGGGCGCACTCACATCGAGCACCTTCGAGCCGGCCCAGCCTCCTTGTATCGCCTGATAGAGCACCAAAGGGTCGAGGCCGTTCTTCACGGCCAAGGAAAAACCCTCGGAAATAACGCCGAAGGTGACCCCGACGATCATGTTGTTGACCAGCTTTGCCACATTGCCGGCTCCCACTTCTCCGGCTCGAATCACCGAGGATCCCAAGGCCGAGAGGTAAGGGAGAGCCCGCAGGTAATCTCCCTGTGAAGCTCCTACCATGATGGCCAAGGCCGCAGCCTTGGCACCGGCCTCCCCACCGCTCACCGGCACGTCGGCGTAGCCGATGTTGCGAACCGCGACGGCCGCAGAGATTTTGCGAGAAACCGAGGGAAGCCCCGTGCTGAGGTCGAGGATCAGCGATCCTTCGGCCAACGTGTCGATGAGACCCCCGGGCGCAAGAATGACGGACTCGACAATGGCAGCGCTAGGCAGCGAAAGGCACACGACCGAGCATTGGCCTGCTACAGAGGCGGCGCTGTCAGCGCGCTCAACACCGAGGATTCCATTAAACTTTGATTCCTGACTATCGAAACCGACTACCCGGAACTTCTTAGCGAGGTTCTCGGCCATGGGTCTGCCCATGATGCCCAGACCAAGGAAACCAACGGTTTCTGACATCAAAACTTCCTTTTTGCGTGTACGTCCACACAAACCACTATTGGTCTGGCCACCAGACCCTGTCAAGCTTCGTAACCTCTGGCCAGAGAACCGACTTTCAGCCGATAATCAGCTCACTAGTCCCGTGAAGTTGCCCCAAAAAGGACGTCGCATGATCTACGAACTACGATTATACTATCTTTACCCTGGCCAACTCCCGGCACTTCATAAGAGGTTTGCCAACCATACGCTGAAGCTTTTCGAAAAGCATGGGATCAAGATCGTTGATTCATGGGATGATGCCGAAGGCAAAGAGGCACTTTATTACATTGTTGAGTTTGCCGATCGCCAGGCCCGTGACCTAGCTTGGACTGCGTTCCAAGACGACCCTGAATGGCAAGAGGCAAAACGTCAGTCAGAGCTTGATGGTCCCATCGTCGAGCGGGTGGAATCCATTTTTATGAACCGTACTCCACTCTAATTTTCAAAGTCCGTGGTAAGCTTGAAACCACCAAGGAGTACAAATATGTCCATCGACATGAACTTCCCATTGAAGGGAAAGGTGGCTCTGATCACCGGAGGCGCCTCGGGCATCGGACGGGCTATTGCCGAGGCTTTTGCCTCAAAAGGCGTGGCGGTGGCCGTGGCCGACCTGAACGGCGCGGCCGCGGCCACTGTTGTCAAAGAACTCGGCGGCGAGTCTTCGGCGCACCACTGCGACGTCACCGATCAGGACTCTATCGCCAAGGTGGTTGCTGAAGTTCTTGCGAAACACAAACGCATCGACATCCTGGTCAACAGCGCGGGAATCGCAGCCCTTGATCCCGCTGAAGACCTCGGCCGGAAAGCTTGGGATCTTACCCTCAGCGTCAACCTCAGCGGCACGTTTTTCATGTCTCAGGCCGTAGGGAGGGTGATGCTAAAGGCCGGCAAGGGCAAAATTGTCAACCTCGCCTCGCAGGCAGCCAGTGTCGCTATCGAGGGCCACGTCGCGTACTGCGCCTCGAAGTTCGGAGTGCTGGGCCTCACAAAAGTCATGGCCGCGGAATGGGCAGGCCGAGGCGTCACGGTAAACTCAATTTCCCCCACAGTTGTCTTGACGGAACTGGGAAAGAAGGCGTGGGACGGACCCAAGGGCGAGGCGCTGAAAAAGATGATCCCCACTGGCAGGTTTGCCAGGCCCGAAGAAATTGCCGCGGCAGCAGTTTTCTTGGTTTCCGACGGTGCCGACATGATCAACGG
>Ga0114970_10000686_pt1 | contig 25269 bp, 33 predicted proteins | sample M_140205_XF_Meta_FD_87030 | JGI IMG/M metagenome (GOLD analysis project Ga0114970, IMG submission 87030) | Freshwater microbial communities from Lake Montjoie, Canada to study carbon cycling - M_140205_XF_MetaG | ecosystem: Environmental > Aquatic > Freshwater > Lake | place: Lake Montjoie...
CAAGGGCCGAGGTGGGGTCAATGGGTAAAAAGACGCATACTGTCATGCTTACCGATGGAGAGTTTCATCAAGTTCAAGCCTACATCCAGTGGGCTGAACACGAAGGAACCTACTACGCACCGAAGGAGCAGTTTGACAAGAGACACAAGGAAATCTGCCGACAATTTGAAATTGGGTTTGCAGTGGTGAACAATCCTACGATTACACTACCTGACCAAAAGGAGCAACCATGAGTGAACATGAAGCCATCGAAAAAGAGACGGTTCGTCTGCTGGTGGAGGCGCTAAAAATTGCCCACACCGAGGCCGTGTCAATGAGTTTTGGCTCGACCAAACACCGGGAAGATTGCCCAGTCTGCAAACTAATCAGGAAGCACGACAAATGAAAGATTTATTAGTCAGCAACTGGAATGGATTTAACCAATCCACCGGCTTGCAGTACAACCGAGAGCCAGGTACTGCACCGCTTGCCAAGAAGTCAGAGATTAGCTGGAACGGCTATCCTTTGCCGATTGGCCTGCGGATCACCGATCTAGACTTTTCGACCACACCAATGGCAAACGGCCAGCTCAATTGGGATCTGGTCGACGTTGACAGGTCGCTGCGATATCCGCAAAAGAAGGTGAAAAAATGACTATAACGCTTGAGTTTGGGGAAGAAGAAACCGGCGATGCGATGAATGCGCTGAAGGCCGGTGCCATGAAGATGGCCGCTTTTGATTTTGACCAGCGGTTGCGCAGCATTCTCAAATACGATATGTGGCCGTCCGACTGGGACAATTTAAGTAGTGGCGAGATCATAGACAAAGTACGAGCTTTGCACCGAGATTGCTGGGCCGAGGCCGGGGTTGCTTGGGATGACTGACGAAGAAAAGAAAGCCAAGGCCGAAAAGCAGCGGCTGCGGAACGACAGATATATTGCCAGCCTTAAAGCCAACCCAGAAGCGATGGCAAGGCACAAAGAGAAGCAGGATAAATGGCGCAAAGAAAACAAAGCCAAAATCGCTGCCATAGCAAAAAAGTCCTATGAAAAAAGAATGGCCGGTGTGCCACATAAGAAGTCTGGGCCAAAACCAAAAGCCAAGCCACCGGCAGAACCCAAGCCGGTTAAGGTAGCCAAGCCAGCACCCAAGCCAGCACCCAAGCCGGTTTCCAAAGTGCCAATTTACTTAAACCCAAACAAGATTCAGCACGACATCGAACAAGAAGGGTGGCGAGAGGTGGCCAGATTTGGTGACCGAGGCACCGAGATCCGAGCGTGGATCAAGGGGCTAGTGGTCAGATACGAGCAGATCAGTAACAGACGCTCAACCTATGCTCCACTTTTCTGCGACAAAGGAAGGCGGTACAAGACTTTTGCTGAAGCACAAAGGGTGGCTCGTGTGCTATGATGTCTCTCCCAGGAGAAACCATGAACACCACCGATCAGGTACAAAAGCCAGTCAAAACTCCCATTTTGTATCCTATAGGGTACAAAGCTGAGGTTTGGGACGATTACGAACCAGAGCCGGTCAAGCTTTGCAAGGTGAAAGACCCCGACTGCGAAGCCTGCCAGTAAACTACTTGGTTAGTTCTCGGTAACGGTTGCGGGCCGTGTTTTGGCTACACCCAAGGAGTTTGCAGATTTCGGCTTGCCGTTTGACCGGCCAAAACCGCAAAAGGATTTCATCCATTTCTGGCGTCCAGTCGAAGCCTACCGGGCCATACTTTGTGTCCGGTAGGCTTTCTATGGCACGAAGCAGGCTTTCAGAATCTATCTTGACCGGGTTGTTGGGCCGAAGTGGCTTAACTTGGTTCACTTGATCACCTCGTAACGCACTTTAGTAAGACCGCGAATGTCCATGCGTCTGGGCCGGATAATAACTTCGCCGTCATCCATAACCTCGATGAGAACGAAGCCAACATCGTAATACATTGTGCGAAGGGTTCGGGGGTACACGCTTCCCTTGGTGTCCAGCGGAAGCTCCCAGCACGGCATGGTAAATGCGGTTTTGTCTTTCACATCTACCCGCGTCCAGTAGTGGCAGTGTGACCGACCTTGTATGTCGGCCTGATCGTGGTCATCGAGCGCAGCTTGCAGCACATCTCTGACGATCTCTTTTTGAACTTGGGTGCCTTGGCCGTAGGGTGTGTCGGATCTACCCACAACGTGCCGGAACTTGAATCGCTTTCCGTTAACTTGGAACCTGGCGGTGTCGGCAATGTCGCAGTCGAAAGCCTTGGCAATTCCCCTTTCGGTGTTGTAGCTTGTGTTAACGTGGTACGGAGAGCCGTAGGTAAAAAACCTGGTCTTGGCCTGCACCTGGCGAACGGCCTCTTCAGCCCACTCTGCTTGTTCCTCAGTATCGGTGGTTAACAAGCCGATAGAATCTTTTTTGCCCGGGCCGTCGGTCAAATCGCCGTTGACCATATGAATGTCGACAGGGCCGATAGCAGCGATTTCTGCTTTTCGCCAGTCCCACAAAACTTTTTGTATGTGCTTCAGTTTTCCGGTCTGCTCTGATGGTGGCACTAGCCCAAGTAAATTGCCACAGTGATAGTCTCCCTCTGCGAGGATGAAAACACTCATTTTTCTCCCGATAGTATCAATTTTTGATACTTTCTGTTGGCTTTTGTGGCTTTCGGGCCACGCTTGCGGGAAGCGGAGTCGAACCGCCTCACTCTGGCTTATGGGGCCAGCAAGGTCACCGTGCCTCTCCCCCGCTATGATCAACTTTTAGGAATCCTAGACATGGCCTGCTGCACCTGATCGGTCTTGTCGCTTGAGCTTTGCGAGCTGCCAAAATAAAAGTCTGTCACCGTGCCGACTTTCTGGCTCATGGCACCAAATATGGTGCCTATCAACAGACTGGCCCAGTCAGGAATCACAATACCGGCTGCGCCGATCCAGCCTACCACTACGATCAGAAGAGCCAATGTAATTACGACGTATCCGATTAGGAAAGTCAGGGCGTAGACCTTTTGCACACTGTTGTCTTTGCCGTACAATTCCCGCGCACTAGCACGGTCTTGCATATAACTGGTCTGGGCGTCAAAAGCCAGTTTCCTTACAGCCAGGTCAGCCTCAGCCATGGCCTGCTGGAGTTTTAGTTTGTCTTCCGGCTTGTCGACAAACTGGCCGACGGCATCGCCGACCGACTTGACTACCGATCCGACCCCGCCTTCGCTTCCGAAGATTGTTTCCAGCCAGTCCATTAGACTACCTCCATGCTGACAATTTGGTTGTCATGCCAAGCTGCCTTGATTTGACCCACAAGCCACAACAGGTCGTCTTGCTTGACTATCTTGATGCAACCAAGAGTGGTCGAGCTTGTAGAGTAGTGCAGGCCGTACAACCAATCCTCGCGCGTCCCATCGGGTGCGCCAATTCGCTGCTTGTCATTGACTATTTCGAGTTTGTAAACTGGAACCGTCTGGTGTGCGTTGGTCTGAAGAAAAAAAGGATACAAATAAGGTTCTACCGGCGTTCCGTCGGCTTTCTTTTTGTCGTGGGCCACTATGTCGGTGATGTACCACTTTCCTGCTGGAAACTGCCGGGGATAGTACGGCTTACCGTTTTCTCCATTTTGATCAGTGGAAAAGACCACCTCGCTTGAAGTCCTAAGGCCGTTAAGCTCATTTCTTACGTTATTGGTGACACCGATATCTCGACCGAATGCGGTCATTTTGACGGCCCTTTTGTCAAAGCGGATTTGGTAGATCACTTTTTAATCTCCTGATATGTTTCGACCTTGATTATGCGCTCGCCGTGATCAATCAACCGCTCGCCGTGGCTATCCACCGTGTCGCGCATCCGGTCTAAAGTTTCATTAATATTCTTGAGCGCAGCCGTGTTTCCGTCGACCACGCGGTTAAAATCCAGCATGACTTTAAGCACTGCACTGATGCCACCAATGAACGTTAATACGACAGTCAGCCATTCGGGCGTCACATTCATTTTTGCATCCTACCAAAAAAGTGTTTATACGTCTATTCGTTTGCGTTAAAGGTCGCAGCGGTCTCAACTTGAGACTCAGAAACCCGAGCCGTGATGGTCGGAATTGGCCTTCCGAAGGTCAATTCCAAGTTGTAAAGATTATTGCTCCATGATTCCCGAGCGGTTGAGATCCTCGCGTCGGTCGACTCGCCAGCAATCGAAAGAGTGACTAAATCTCCCAAATCGTAGTGCGTGCGATAGACTAAAGAAGAATAAGGTAGCGCGGTGACCGAAAGGTAATCTTGGTTTCCGTACTCTGCCAGTTTAGCCACGCCTCTGGCGGTTAAATCGGTTCCGCTTGATAAGTCGCGGGCGTCGATCCACTGTTCGCGCCGAGCTAGGTTGGTGGGTTCGCTGCCAGAATAGGTGCTTTGGATGGTTCTTGCCGTTCCGACTCCTTGACCTCCCACTATCATTATCGATCGGTATGCCACCTCTGAATGGGTGACCTCGCCTCCGCTCACAGTGTCGTAGTCTGGGGAGAAAATTGCTCTTCCGTTGACGCTTTGGCCTGCCGTCCGGTCGGTTCCTTGGGCAATGTCTGCCACTAAAAGTTTGTTGGTCAGATCAAGGGTAAGGGTGGTGCTGATCTGAGTAGCCCAAGCCAGATCCTCAAGCTCGGCAGCCAGGTTGGAATATCTGGCTGAGATTATGTAGCTAATTCCTCTGGCCGAGTTGGCGGTAATTGACAAAAGCGTAAACTGGCGAGCTGCGGCGGCCGTGGATCCAATTTGAGCCTTGAGCAGGTTTTTGACCACAGTTTCGGCAACCGCAGTCTCAGAGTATCTGGCTTGGCCTACTGGGGGATAAACTATTCGCCAGGTGTAAAGGTGCTTAAGCTGGTATCCGCTGGCCGTGATGGTTTCGCTTCCCTTGCCACCTTCGCCTACCGAGTATTTTATGGCCGTAATGATTCCCACCGAGTCTAAGTTGTTTCCGGCCAAAATAAAACGGCCTTTTTGAAGGGCCGATGCGTAGAGTTTATAGCGGTTGATGGTAATTTCAAAAGCTCCGATCTTGTACCAGCTTCTCTCAAAGAAAAAAGACTCGTAATCGTCAATTTCCCCGATGAGATTAACAGACTGGTCAAAGATTCTGACTGAAAGGCTCACAATTTCGCCAATTCACTTCTAAGCGCCGAGGCCTGCTTTTCGAGCGCAGCAAGACGGTCAGTTTCGCCTGCACGAAGGGGCCGAATGCTTTTTGCGTCGATTTCAGCCAGTTCTGCACCGATTTGGGCCTTTCGGGTTGCTATTTTTTGAGCAGCAATTTCCTTGGCCGTTAATTCTTTTGGTTTTTCCGGTTCTGGCAAATCGACCAGCGTCCATACGCCATCCCAAACTGCGACTTGGCCTTCATTGGTTTCAGGGGGCGCAGTCTCCACACAACCTCCGGGGATCAAGTAAATCCCAGGTTCAAGAGGTGATTCGTGAGCTATAGTCTCTCCAGTGTATTCGCCGTTTTGGTTTAGTTGGTAAACTGTTTTCATGTTGGCCTCTTAATATTTAATAATGTAAGTCACAAGGTTGTTGTTGGTCGTCCACTGGGCGATGGGGACGGAGAACTCACAATAAAACTCGTCAGAAATAGTCCAAGTCATTGGAACCGATGCTGATATACCGGGAGTGCCATGAAATATAAACCCAAAGGTACTGGTCGAAGAACTCTGTTGCGTAAAGCCCATGTACTGAAGGCCCGCACTTGCATCATAGGCAGAGCAAATTCCGACCCTAGCAAATCCTGATGTTCTCTCTAAACTTGCATTGTCTATGGTCAACCCATTTGGCAAGTCAAGGAGTAATGTCCCCATCGACCCACCAGTCCCAAGACTAAGATATGCTTTGATTTGGATATTGTTTCCAACTCTCCTGTACTTGGCCCCAGTGGCCGCTCCAGTACCGGGAGTGTAACCCGTAAAGTTGGGTGTATAGCCCGTCCATCCCCCCACAGCCGCCGTTGCATTAGGTATTCCTTGTGCGGTAAGTCGAAGGTCAGGAAGATAGAAGTTTGTTGTCCCGCCAGCAGGAACTCCCCAAGGAGAGCGAAATGACGTGTGTGTCCCGGATTGACTTACAGATGTATTTACAAACGTGCCAGCAACATAATTTGCATATGTTGTTGATACTTTAAAAGTATCAACCGTTACCACCGTGACAAAATAGATGGTATTTGATGATAATCCAGTCGGTAATGAACCAGTAGTTGTGAAATAAACGCCATCACCGCTAGTAAGTCCGTGGGCAGTAAGTGTAAATACCCCAGGTGTTGCTAGAGTTACGGTAAAGGTTCCAATAGATTTTACCAAAACACCAAATAAACTTGCGTAAGTTGATCTTGATAGTGATGAACCGTCACAAGAAAGCCAGCCGGTTGGGGGTGAAGTTGGCCCACCAAAAAGACTTATTGATCCAATGGGGGCAAGAGTTGTCGCGGCCAGAGTTCCGACTGTATCAGAATCAAGCGTTGTTACCTGCGACAAAGCCGTCAAGCCTCGCGCTCCTGGGGTGGTTCCGGCTACGTTTGCGGTGTCGGCAGCTTTAAATCCGGTGACGGTAGAAAGAGATGTCGCATTTAACGCAGCGATTCCCACCGCTCCAGCGGTGACCAAGGCTTGTTGGGCTGCTTGGTCGGCTGCCGAAAGCATTGACTTTCCAACGGTGCTTGGAGTGACTCCCGAAAGAGCATCTGCAGCCGTCATGCCACCAATGCTTGCTATGGCCGTGCGATATACTCGCTCATCGGTGACGGTATAAACCGGGGTGCCAGAGGTATTGTTGACAAGAATCTTGGCCAGAAGAACGTCAGTTGTTCCATCAATAGAGGGAGCCGATGGGCTGGCAGACTCGGTGCCTTTGATGATTACAACCAACATGGTGCGAGCAGTCAAATCAACGCGGGTTACGATTCGGTCGATGCGCTGGCTTCCAGAAGTTACGGCATCAAGAGCTTTGTTTAGGCTGGTTGAATTGTTGTACAAATAACCGCGTTTGACCGAGGTGCCGGTGTTGATATTGACCGAGAGCGTGCCGGGGTTGGTAACCTGAAGTTCATTGTCTATGCTTTTGATTACGCCTTCACCGCGCTGGGTCAGCTCATAAAAGAAAGTGGCAAAGTTGACCGACGTATATTTCCGGTCTCCACCGCTTGAGGTAAAAAAGAAACTGCTTTCTGCCATTGTTAAACTCCTATATACCGCGTGCGGTAAGCAATCGTGGCCGTTGATCCTGCCGTGCTTCCTTCATCCACAAACTGAAGCTGGTTTACCCCAGGTTGAAGCTGAAAAAAAGTACTGTTGAGATCAAGATACTGCATTCCGCTGCTTAATGTACCAGATATCGACATTGTGACCGTTTTTTGTCCGAATGTCGTGTTGAACTCAAAATAATCTCCCGAGGCCACGACTTTAACAATTCTGATATAAAAGCCGGTTGTGTTGTTGATGACTTTGGGGTTGGTGGCCGGGCCGTAGAAGCGCAAGGTAATCGGACAGTCTACGTCGCCGCCGTTGGTTAGGTTTGTAACGCTTCCATTGAGGGTGCCAAGAGAACTAATCTCAATGCCACCGGCAAGCATATCAAGTCCAGCAGCCGGGAACTCTAGGCTTGATCCAAGATAAGACAGGCTGGCGGTGCTTTGCGTGGTGGACTGCCAGTAAGGGTTGGGACAATGAAAAACGACCTGAACCTGCTGATACGGCTCGGTTGATACGCGGTTGGCAAAGATTGGCGATGAGGCCGGGATGGCCGGAATCTGCCAAGTGCCATAATCGTTTGTAAAGGTCAAAAGGCCGATTCCGGTTTTCGGGTTAAGCGCGGATACTATGGTTCTTCTGGCGGTTGCGATGCCCGACAAGTTGGACGGCACCGCAGCCAGTGCAAACTCAACCGTTAAATCTCGGGGCTGGTATAGCTGATCAATCAAAGTGCTACCGTCTTGGTATGGTGCAAACTTTTCCTGAAGGCCAAGACCTGGGGAGCCAAGACCGTCAATTTTAGTGATCATGTAAGGGCGACTTGATAGCGTCAGGCTTAAACCGTTGGCATTGGTGTAGACCAGGGTTCTCATGCCACACCTTCAAAGGCCAGACGTCGGCTCATGCGCTCAAACTCTCGTCTGGTCTCGACCGGCGAAAGTGCTGCTGGGGAGTTGAAGACAAACGTTCTACTATTGGCCTGCGATAGCATTGAGGTAGTTTGCTGGTTGTTGTATACCTTGGAGCCGGTGGGAAGATTGACCAGCTCTGGGCCACGCTCGCCAACCATTGCCAAACCGCCGGGAGCCGATGGGGTTCCGTCGGCAAAGGCTGCGATTGCTCCAGCAGTAGTATATGCTGCAGCAGCACCTGAAGCTAAACCAGCGGCGGCGATGTATTGACCTGGAGCTGCCCACATGGTGAAAGGATCAAAACTGTCAGCGATTGCCTCAGCAAGTTTAGCCGCAGACATTGCAGCTAATTGATCGCCAATACCTTTGATAATTGTCGATATTGCTTTAAGCGCTGCTTTTCCAAGGGTTGCCCATATGTCCTGTTGTTTGACAATAGCATTTCCCAAATCAGTGAAAGGCCCATAAAGCAAAGACGAATAAGCATCTTTCAGTATTCGAATACGATCTATTTTTTGATCGTTGTTTTTTTTGTCTGCATCAGCCATTAATTCATCCATTTGTGAATTAACAACATCCAAATCTGTTGCCGTTTTTTTAGCGTCAGAAATAGTTTTAATTTCAGCCAACTCAAGCAAAGTATCTTGACTTCTGTTTAAAGCATCCAAATCTGTTGCCGTTTTTTTAGCGTCAGAAATAGTTTTAATTTCAGCCAACTCAAGCAGAGTATCTTGACTTCTGTTTAAAGCATCCAAATCAATGGAAGCTTTGAAAGCATCGCTTTGGGTTTGGTAATCTGTTAAAGCCTGCGCCAATCTGGCAGAACCATTAGCTCCAGTTTTTTGATCGGTTGTATATCCAAGATTGTAAAGGTCATTGATAAGCTTCTTATTGGCATCAAAGTTTGCTTTGGCCGCTTCTTCTTGAGTTATAAATCCAGCCTTGGCTTTCTCGGCGGTAATGGCGATTGATTTGTCATAAGTCTGTTGGGCAGCCGCCCGAGCGTCGCCAATTTCTTTTTGTCTTTGTTTTTCTTTGTCGGCATCTATAATCGCTTGAGCTTCTGCCTTTTTGGCTGCAGTTTCCCCGGCGTGAGCGCGGTCAAAGGCCGCCTTTTCACCTCTAGACATTCCTGCGGTCACATCGTCAACGGCCTTGGCATACTTTTTTTCTGCTTCTGTTGCTTTAGTAGTGGCCGTTTCCATTTGACTGCCAAGTGTTACCACGGTTGAGCCAAGAGCAATTAAGCCGGTTATGATGCCAGCGATTGGGTTGACCAAAGAAACCAGAGCAACGACAGCGGCCTCAATCGCAATAAAGGCCGCAATGATTGCAGGCTTGTTATTTACAAACCATTCAAAAACCGAGGCCAAGCCATCACGAAGAGGTTTTAAGTTTACTTCCACAAGCGAACCAAGGGCCTCCTGAACATTGCCGAGCTGAGTCTTGTAATTTGCCATGCTGGCAGATGAAGAGCTACCAAGAGCCGTGGCAAGTGATCCATACTTGGCAAGAAGAACGTCAACCGCACCGCCATTTTTAAGTTGTTCTTCGGTTAGGTCTTTAAGCGCGGGAGTCATTTTGTCGAGTCGGCCTGTGGTTCCAGAAAACGTGCCGTTGATCTGGATGAGGGCCGTGTTAAGGTCTACCCCGGTTGCATTGGAAAGACCAAGGGCTGCGGTCATCATTTTGTCAATTTCGTCGGTAGTTCTTCCGGTAGAAACCAGCATGGCTTCCATTCCGGTAACCGCGTCGTCATCGACTCCAGCAAGCTTGGCAGTTGATGCAGCCAGGTCATCCAAAGCACGACGACCGCTTGAACCAATGGTTTCTGAGGCCGAAATGGCTGCGTTTAACCTGAGAGACTGCTTTTCACTTTCAGCAAAAGCTTCTGCTGCTTCTAAAGCAGCTCCACCTATGGCTTTGAGCGCAGCCACTGCGCCGACTTTGGTCATAACCTCAAGAGAAATGCCGAACTTGCTCAAGGAATCTTCAGCCGACTTCATTGAGCTTTGAAGTGAGGTAGAGTCGCCGGTGATCTTTACTGCGATTTCTTCAACGGTCATGCTTTCTCCTCAAAACCAAAACGGGTCGACGTCAATTTCTTCTTCTTCAGGATACGCAGATTCTCGCCATGCTTGCCAGATATCATCGGCAGAATCTTTTTCCAAAGCACCAGCAGCGACTTGGTTCTCGGTAACCCTTCGCATCGATTCCTCTGCTCTGAGCCTAGGAAGCATGGTCAAGTAAACCGAAAGCCATCTTACCGGCAACTCCAGCCAGTGCGCTGGATTGCCACCATAGAACCGTTGAAGCCGTGCTAGGGCGTCTCCCCAGTCAGACTCAACTGCTTGTCCGCCGTCGTCACTGCTTCCTGGCTTCGCTTGACGACGGCCTGCCAAAAAGCAGTAAGAATGGCCGCCTTGTGCTTATAAGGCAAAGCCTTTGCGACTTCCGGCTCAAGACCATTAAGAACTCGACAAATCATGCTTTCGATTCGATCCTCAAAAGTTCTTAAACCAGCCTCATCAAGCTCGTCAAGTTTTCCCATGTCACCAAGAATCAACTGGCCATTTTTCCGTAGCCGTGCATTGTCGATCAGTCCAAAATCCTCATAACCAAGTAGCTCATAACTTTTGCCTGAAATCTCGATGGTGTCTCGATCTGGCTCGACATCATCGATTCGTAAAACCATGTTTCCCATTTTTCCCCCCTAAACTCCCCTAGAAATATGCCGGGGATTTCTCCCCGGCTTAGATTAAGAAACTGTAACTGCGATTGACTTCGGTGTCACGCTGACGCCGTTGGTGTCCTGAAGTCCAGCGTTGACCACGACGGTGTAAGCAGTGGCAGCGATAGATGTGAAAGCCAATACCAAGGTGGGCGAGGTTCCCGCGCTTCCAGGTGTGTAGCTTAACGGAACCTGAATGCTCTTGTCGGAATCCTTAATGACTTGGATATTCTGAGCAGAGCCGTTAGCAGCGTTGGTAGCCGAGGCCTTGGCAAAGGTCAAAGTGACAGTTTTGGCAGACGTCGATCCAGTTCCGCTCACCAAGGTGAAAGCGGTCAAGTCGGCGCCGGTGGTCAGCACAACCGAGCTAAAGAATCCGCTAATCGTCGCTGCGGGAGCCGAGGTGTCGTCGGTGCGAAGCCGGTTGCGCCAATTTCCGCTTGAGGCCAGGGCGAGGAAAGTTCCCTTGAAGCTCTGGCTTTGGAAATTAATCGTCTCTTTCTTGGTCTCTTCGCTGAACTCAGGCTTGGCAAGTTTTCCCTTGAAGAGCCAGACGTACTCATAGGTCGGTGCGCCGGTTCTGGTTAGCTTGAAGCCAACGGCGATATACGGAGGCTGGTCGGCGACGTTTTCAATGATTTGACCGGCGGCGTAGGTGTGACCAAGAACTTCGGCATAAGCTGACGGCAGGATATCAGCGAGGTCAAACATAACCTCGATTTTGCCGATTGTTGCAGCGATGTGCTGGAGCTGGTCGTCTCCGTAAAGCGTGGATTGAGTGTCGTTCGGATTTACGCCGATTTTACCAAGACCAGCAAGCGCCTTAACGCTTCCGTAAGTCGGTGTTCCTCCAACAATGTCGGTGGTTTCGTCAAGGACGGCATACACGAGATCTCGTGCGCCAAACCTTGGCCGTTGATTGGTTGCAGGCATTTTTTGCCCTCCTTATACCAAGTCTTCTGATCTTACGGTTCGACGAAAGCGAGCCGTTTTGTGGTGCATTTTTGCATCAGTCTCATAAAGGTCTGTCGAAAAATCCAAGTTGAACAAGTTGGCAGCCATTACAGAAGCCAGAGCATCGAACACCGTGCTGGTGCTGGTGTTTGTGTATATGTCAAAAGTCAGCGCAGATTCTACCGCCGTGCTGGCATCATCAAAATATCCTGTTGTGCTATGTCCTGACTCAGAGTATGCCACAACTGGCAAAGTTGAGAAAGAGTTGGGGTATCCATAGAAGAAATGACTGGTGCCACCGATTGCCGTGGTAAAGGTTGAATCAGCCAAAAGTTTTGTTGTTATCCAGGTCTTGATGTTCACGGTGAGTCCCCGGCTTTGCCTTGGGCAAACTGCGACATCTTGTTTCTGATCCAGACCTCGTTTGCATCGATGGCCGGTTGAAGAAATGGACGCGGGGCCATCTTAGAGGTTCCAAACTCTAGGTCGTAAGCGTAGTCAAGGTTGGTTCCGACGTAAGCAGCGGTTGGCGATTCGTCAACAACGCGGTGAGTGATGCTTGCTCGTAGCCGTCCAGTGTCGACCGCCGGTGGCTTGCCGGGAACGCTTGGATGGTGAGAGTTGGATCCGCGCTGGTAGGAAACGCCGGGGTCGGTCTGGGTGTTGGTCATTGATTCCTTGACGTACCGTTCAACCTTGAGAGCGCAGTCGTTGAGAGCTTTTTTTTCGTTGGTGTTCAGATGCGAAGCGCGGTTTCTAAACTTGGCCTTGAGTGCCTCAATTTCTTTGGTTATGGTTGCGCGGTCAAAACCGATAGTGTCACTCATGCGCCGACTCCTTGGAGCGGGAAGAGAAGAGCTTCTGAGTGCCGGGGCCAGAAGTTGACTCCTCGCACCTCGTAGGTGTGGGAATCAATAACCAGACGGGTCAAAATGTCGATTGAGGAATCTGGGTTGTAATACATTCGGCGAGCGTTTGCCGTAAGGTCGTTGACGCCGTATATCTGAAGCTCAGATGTGCTTAACTTGGCGGGTTGAACGTCGGCCATGATGGTTTTGAGCGTTGAGTAGGTAAAGTTTTGGATTCCTTCCGAATCTACTGAAACGCTGCGGGATTGAATGGTAACCGAAAAGGCTTGAGTCATCCGACAGCCTCCCGCCTCTTGTAGAGAGAAAGCATCCCAAGGGTGACAGGATCAAAGCCAGTTGAGCCAGCAGGGAAAGAGTCGACCCAGGTCTGCGAGATGCCACCTTCGGTGAAACTTTTGAGGCCTTGAGACTGAGCGTCAAGAACGCGGAAGGTGGTAGACACCGCTCGGTTGGCAGCCATAGTGATCGCCAGAGGAAGCGAAGTCGCTGCACCAGCAACATAACTGCCGTCTGCGGGCAAATAGTAGCCGGAGGTGTAAGTAACGCTGATGTCGCGAGCGCCAGAAAAGATATCTGGAAAAGTTCCGCGAGTGTAGTAGTTTCCGATCCATCCTTGAGCGCGGTAAAGTCGGCCAGATTCGCCTTCAAGAACCACGTCGGTTCCGATGGTGAGGACTACCCCGCCCAGTTTGCACTCAGAAAGTGTCTGGACAGGGTAGTTTTTCAAAAGAAGCGTTTGCGCGTTATTGACAGCATAAAGTTCTGTCGTGTGGACAGTCCTTTTAATCTCGCGGTCAAGGTAAGCTAGGATCTGATTGGAAACACCATTGATCAACTGCTCCAAAAGAGTGTTGTGAGTCGAGTCTGTGAGTCCAAGATCAAGCTTTACCGAGGTGAGCGTGGTCAGGCCGTCAATAACTGCCATAATTACCGACCGTAAACCGTGCCAGAGTTGGCAGGCTGAGAAACCTTGTCGCCAAGGATAATTTCAGAGCTTACGATGTTGGTGGGGCTGGTGCCTCCGGTATAGTCAATGTCAAGGGCGACATAAACGTAGCGCTTGGCATTGGAGAAATCCACATCGTAGCTGGTCAGTCCGGCGGTCTTAACATTCAACGCAGTTTCAAGGGTAGCCAAAAGAACCGGGGTGGGGCTGGAGGTGCTGGACGCCGAGTTTGAGTAAACCTTAAGCGAAGCAACAGCGGTGGTCGGGGTTCCGGCAGAGCTGGCAAAGTTCAAGACCACTTTGCTTGACTGGTAGGATTGGCGGTCAATGATCGCCGAGTTGACCAGAGTTCCGTCATTGCTCACAGGAACAATCAAGGCTGCAGCAGCGGTGCGCTGGGGGAAATTGTTGGGAATGGACATGGTACTCTCCTTTTAATAGCCCGGCAGATTATTCCACCGGGCCGTACCTTTTAGAAACTTAGGAAACCGAGTAGGTTCCCTGAACGAACGAGACAGGGTGCATCACGTTGAAGTCATGCTCGCCGACCACGCGGACAAGGGCCGAGTCGCGCTGGAAGCTGGAATAGGTCGTTCCCGAAGAAACAAAGGCCGCATCTTGGCTCATGCGAAGTTCCATGTCCAATCCGGTTCCCCACATAAACTCATCAAAGTCTCCGAGCCACAGGTCGCCGTAGTCGACGGTCGTGTCGGTGTAGCTGATTTGAGTCGATACATGGTAAGGGTAGCCAGCCAGGGTTCCGCGCTCGCTCATTTCCTGCAAGAAGATCCAAGCGCCGGTGGTGGTCTTCAAGTTCATGAGCCACGATTCCATCTGGGGCGACATGGCCCAATGAGGGTTGGTCATGGGGACGTTGGCAGCCTTTAGGAGCGCAATCATGTTGCGGGGAGCGAACTGGTCGAGAACGGTCGAGGAAGATCCAATGGTCTGGACGCCGAGGTTGGTCAGGCCGTTGGGTGAGTACTGGGTGCCGGGACCGTAGAACGCAGCGTAGTCGAGAGCCAAGCGAAACTTCTTCTGGAGGTCGCGGGCCAGCCAGCCTTCGATTCCAACCGAGTTGTAGCGAATCAACGAGTTGCTGATTTCGCTGATGGCAAACAGTTTCTTGGCAGACAGGTTTACGTCTCCATAAACGGGCTGAGTGGTGCTGGCAGCGGGAAGCTCGCCAACCCAACCGACAGTGGAGGTCGTATCCATACGAGCCAAGCGGAGGTTTCCGTTGGGCATCGGCAGGCGGGTAACGGCAGCTTTGTCGAGGATAGTCTGAGCGTAAAGAGCCTCGATCACGCGAGCCGAAAGAACCTGGGGAATGCCAAAGCCACCCGAGGAAGGAACACCGGCCTCAAGAGCCTTGGAAACGTACCCGCCGATTTCTTTGTCGTCGCCGTACATCTTCTTGCTCAGGAAAGCCATCTTGTCGACCGAACCGCCAGACTGACCAAACAGGTTGATCAGTTTGCCGAGCTTGATGACCGCTGGCTCTTCCTTGTAACCTTTGTGTACCGCTTCGGCGTGCGAGGCGTCAAAAACTTCTTGAAACTCGGCCCTCAAAGCCGACTTCTTCTCGTTGAGCTTGCTATCAATTTTTGCGTCAAGCTCGTCCATAGTCAAAGCACCCATTGTGTGCCTCCTTTTTTTTGTAGGACGATCTAGGAGTTCTTCTCCACGATCTCGATAAAATCCTTTGCTGGTTGCTGCTCGTTTACGTTCGAGCCGATCTCTTGGCCGACAACCGGGTTTCCGGTCTTGTCGTCGGCCGGCATATTTCCCATACCGTCGGCCATGTAAGTGTCGGGTTCTCCCATATCGATGAAACCGCGCAGCGTTGTGCAGGCCTTCATCATGTCAGAATGTAGCATATCCAACATGGCTTTCGATTCCATAGACAGTCGGCGATTGCCTTTTTCGGTAAGTTTTTCGGTCATGGTAGTGACTCCTTTAATGATTGCGTCGCCGAAACTGGCGGCACGGAGGATGGCAATGGCGTTGGGGTTGGCAGGCACAGGAACCAGCGAGACTTCCATTAGTTCTTGTTTCTTGAAAGCGTATCCGGTCGAGGTGGTCTCGTAGTCGATGCCACGAAAGCCAACCGAAACCGTATTGAGTATACCGGCCTTGGCGAGGTTGTAGATAGCGTCGACCTTTAGAGCGTGTTCCGAAGGGTGATCTGGGTCGCTTGAAAGCTCGGCAATGGTGGGAAACTTTACGTCAAAAAGAAGCTGCTTTGCTCGCCGGTCAATGGTGACCACAGAACGACCGATGGGAAGGTCTCGCTGGTCGTGGCCGTAGAGAACGACAGGGTTTTTGGTGTAGGCTGCCAAGTCCCAGCCGTCGACTGCGATAGTGTCGCCGTCGCGGTCGACCGACTCGTCGGAACCGACAAAGCGAATGATACGCGAGTTGGTTGAGGAATCTTTGGAAGTAACAGAAAAGTTTTTGGTCGCGTTCATGGTTTGCATAATGCCTCTTTTTTTGCTTAACCGTCAATAACCGGCAAGATGGTGCAACGGCAATTTATCACGTTGCCAGCGTCGCCTCTGGGGTCGCCAGGGTATTCAAGCTGCTGGCCTCCGACGGTAAATGCTTCATCGATGGCAACTACCTGAGCGTCAGCGTCAAGGTGATCTTGCCGGGTGCGCTCATCTTGCGTGGCCGTCCATTCTTTTTGCTTCACGCCTTCAGACTCATAGACAACCTGTTGCCCAAAGTTAACGCTTGTCATGGTTTCGGTTCTGGCAATCATGGTGGCGCGGTAACCGCTCATGTCCTCGTAAACTCCAGCGGTAACGTCAAGCATCCGCTGAGATAGCGGTGCGATCTGTTGCCCGCTGATTCCAACCCCGACACCTTCACCTGCACCAATTCCAAGGGCAACTTGCTCGGCCATTTTGGTTCGCAAATTGTTATATGTGGTCTCGTTGATCTCTTTGGCCTTTTTAAGGCCGTGAAGTTTGACCCAAGCGTCGAACTCTTTGTTGTAAAGAGTAAAGGACGGTGCCACCTTTTTAGACAGTACGTTTCTTCCAAGCTCGGCGCCATCGGTCATTGAGGCCAGCCAAGCCGGGGCCAGAGCGTGAAGCAAAGCCTCATCGGCACCAGAGAACGCGGTATCAAGTGCTTTCTGGTAGGCTTCTGGGTTCTTGGTCAGTTCCTTGTTGAGTCTGGCCTGCTGGGTGGCCGAGTAGGTTCTTATCCTTGATCGGAACATTCCTTCACCTTGGGTGGCTTTTGAGTCCGCAGCCTTCCAGTGTTCAAGCTTGCGCGGGGTTCCGATGGTGGCCGACTTGGCGGGAGCCGGTGCCGGTTGATCTGCATCTGCGACCTCGACAAAAGGCTCGACAGTTTCTTCTGATTCTGCGGGGGCCGGAACTACCGATGGCTGTTCGGGTGCTGGCTTTACGCCTCCCTTGGGAACTTCGGCCAAAGAATAGGGAATAAGGTAGACTTCATCACCGGCCTCAACAGGGTAACCCATAGCCTTTTTCCAGTCGGCTCGGGTGAGAGCGCCGCGAGCCAGGCCCTCATTAACCTTGGTCAAAGTAAACTGCTCATCTTCTGGGATCTGAAACTTAAACTTGACCACAAGCCGGTTGTCAAAGTCGACCGAAACAAGCTGCCGATTTATTGCTCGCTCGTAAAAGCCAAGGCGTTTAGAAACGACGTTCTTGCTAAAAAGGTAATAGGCCGAGTCGATGGTCGATCGGTTGCTAGACTCAAGGATGCCGAACATTTCCGGCGGTATGGCGTAGTGCTGCAGGAATACGTCGCGCATCCATTTGCGGGATTGAACGAAGTCCATCTCCCGCATTGAATCGGCTAGCTTGGTGATCTGGAGGTTTTCGGAATTGGTAAAAGCTGGTTTGCGGGCATTGAGCCAACCGCCAAGGCGCTGGCTCCAAGAGTCTCGCATCCGCTCAAGGTCGCTGGTCTGTACGCCGGGCAAGTTGGCCCAGAATGGCGGGGTAGCGTCGTTGTAGAAATAGTTCTTTTGCCACTTTTCGGCCATCTCGTCGGAGTCCAGCTCTCCGCCGACTGCTTCAGTCCTTCCCCGGCCTCTTCCGTAGGGGTCGGTGATGTCGGGTTGCTTAAACCAGACCACATCTTCTGGTGCTACTTGCAGCGTTTTACCGGCAGTAGTTCCAAAGGGCTGAAACAGGAATCGGGGGTTGGCGCTGGTTGGGGTGAGGATACACCACGCCGGTGGCATGGGGAGAAGCTCGACGACCTTCCGGCCATCACGGATCTTTATCCAAAAACACTCACCCAGAAGCTCGACCAAGACCACGGTGATGTATTTGAGAGCGTACTCATCCAGCTCGGGGAACATTGGGGTCGGGTTGTCCATGAGGTCGTAAAAAGGGTGATCGGCTGCCGGAATTGCTTTCGGGTCACGCCTAAGTTGGATGCGGTCAAAGATTTCCATTGGCGCGCCTGCAATGGTTGAGGCGATCAGTTCTACCGGATCAAGGCGCGGGGACTGGTGAAAGAGCTGCGGAAGCCGGGTTGTTTCCGAGCGCGGTGCTTGGCTCCAAGTGCGGTTTAGAGTTGCGTTTGGGTTGACGGCCTTGCCGAATAACCGATCAAGCAGACTCATGCGCGCTTACCAACAAAAATATCTAGGTCGTGAATTGCTTCTCCCAGGTCTTCGCCGGTCAAAGAATCGTTGCCGGTGCGAATGGCCGCGCGGTCAAGAATAGTCTGGACAAGCGCCTCTTCTTCTATTTGCTCAAGCACTAGACCGCCTGGCTGATTGAGCCAAGCGCAAGTTGCATAGTCTTCCGCTTGATAGGCTCCAGCGTGAAGAACCATAATCTGATCCGTGGTGTCGCGCTCTAATTGCTGGTATCTGGTCAGCAAATCAAAAAAGCCGGTTGGCGGTGTGGTGAGCATTATTGACTCAGGAATCAACTGGGCGTTGCGGTCGGAAATATAAGCCAGCACCTTGGCAGCGTGATCACGCTCGCCGTTGGCCTGCGACTTCATGAGCTTTTCGGTTCCTGTCAGTCCGTTGTCGGCTGCCCAAGAGGAAAAAAGGTCATAAACCAGCGAGTTGGAAACTTCGCGGGCATACTGCTGCGAAAGCAAAACAAGAACATTGCTCGACAATATCATCGGGGCCCTCCCGTTCTGGTTGATAATGCTAACCTATTCAAGGCTTTGTCAAGGATACATAAAAAAACCGGCTCAGGCAGGGGGGCCACCTGAGCCGGAAAAAGGCAAAAGGCCTTTTATTTTGTCCGGGGAGGATTGCCGGGTTTGATCACTTTAGCCGTCTTGGCTGCTGGGAATAGATCACCTGAGCAGACGTGAGAGGGAAAGTGGTTGTTGCAAAGTTTCTCCCCGCATTTAACGCACTTGTGAATGGCTGGAAACTCGCAATGACAAAATCCTGAAACTATCATTTTGCCCTCCTTGGGCTTTATAGCACAAAGCCGAACGAATGAACCAGTGGTGAGTTTTCGATAATTCCGGTCAGCGCGTCGGCAGCATCGTCGTGCGAGTTGGAACGAAACACCTTTCTGAACTCTAAGATGTGCCGGGAGAACTCGGGCCAGCGGGTACGCCAGCCTCTGGGGAATACAACCGATTGCCGGGCTTGGCTGGAGTTGGTGATGATTCTTGCCTCTTTGTTTTTGGTCTGGGTGAACCATCGAACCTTGACTTGGCTTCGATCAGCCTCAAGTTGCCTTTGGACTGCTCTGGCAAATGCTCGCCCTCCGGCGTTGGATTCAACGTGCGCGGTGTCGACTAGGTTGCGCTTGAACAAGTCGGCGCTCAACGGCTCGGTGATCTCTTGGCCGTCTTGGGTGTAGAGAATATCAACGATATAGATTTTATCTGCACCGAAAACAGCGCAAATGGCACAAAGGTAATCCTTTCCTTCGTCTGCCGTGTCGACATATGCCCACCGGCTGCTGATCACTTCGGGAAGGTTATCGTATTCCAAGAACCCACCTTCATAGAGCAAACCTTTGGACGGCTTTGGGTTGCCTTGATAGAGAGAGTCAAAGACCTCTGTGTCTTGGGTTTTCTTTTCCAGAAGTCGCGCTGTTGAGTGCCGATCGGGCCAAAGCGCTTCCCCAGGTTCACGAGGATCAAGGTCAATGGCTGGGCCATCCTTGATCGCCGGAAAATTGAGTTTGAGCCAGCGCGAAGGATCCGCGTCCTCAAGTTGCGCCCGATCGGTTAACTCATCAACCAAGCCTTGAGACTCAAGCCAGCCAACTAGGTCTTCTTGATGCCAGCGGGTAAACACAATTAACTGATGCGAGTCGTTGTGAAGCCGGGTTTCTGCGACGGTCTTGTACCATTCTATGACAGAAGCCCGCACTATGGGGGAGTTGGCCTCTTCGGAGTTTTTGTACAGATCGTCCATTAAAAGCCAGTCGACCGGCATACCAGTCAGGCCAGAACCTCGGCCGGCAAGAATCAACGAACCCCGGTGACCGACAATTTCGGCTATGTCGGCTGAGTTGGTATAGCCCTTGTCTATAGGCTCGGCCAAGCGCGAGGCGGGGAAGATGTGCCGGTATTTGTCATCGGCCATGATCCGACGAACCTCCCGTCCAAACTTTCGGGCAAAAGATTGGGAATAGGCTGCAATGGCAATCTGCGAATCGGGATATTTGCCTAAAAGGAAGGCCGGTAACCGGCGGGAGGAAAGCTCGGACTTACCGTGCTGGGGTGGCTGGCTGATGATTAGCTTGCGGATCTTGCCGTGAGCGAAAGCATTAAGGACACCTGCAAACAGTTGATGGCTGCGGGTCAGGTCGTAAGCCGGAAAGGTAAGCTTGGTGAAGTGTGCCAGGTGCTGACGAGCAAGGCTAATTCTGGCGTGGATCTCTTCCTTGGTCACAGTTCCAGCTCAGGAATACCGGCAATAGCCCGCAGCTCGGCCTCTGGCTTGGAGTCAAAGGCTTTAAACAGGTCGTCGCCGTCTGGGCCGGAGAGCCGAGACTTGGCACCTTCGGTGGCATCAAGCATCAACCGCATCATAGAAACCGAGGTCGGAGACCCTTCTATGAGGATTTTGGTGGTGATCCGTTCCAGCAGCGCTTTACCAGAAAGTTTTTGCATTTTGCCGTCTATGGTTATGCCATGCTCTTCAGCCAGCCAGTTGGCCCACATGGCCGACATTTTGGCCTTTTCTCGTCGCACCTCTCCGGAACGGATTCCACCGAGGGTAGCTATTTTCCGTTGTTCAGTCGTTGTTAAATCACCAAGAGATTTTAAGTTTTCAGGGTTTGGCATCTTTCTGTTCCTTAATCATTTCTAAACCTCCGGTTCCGACTTCTTGGCCGTTTTCGGTGGCCCATTTTGTCCATCTTCTGCGGATTACATCGCAGTACTTGAGGTCAAGTTTCATAATGCGTCAAACCCTGCTTTACTTGACATGGGAGATTTCCCTTGTTTTTCTTACTTTTTCGTCAAGTATCATCGGAACAGCATTTATCCAGGATGTTGCATGGTGAAGCCTCCTATGCGATTGCCCCATCATCCTAATAATTGTAAAGGAAGGGCAAAACATAACAGTGTAAAAGCTCTTCACATAAGTCCCGTATTTCAGGTATAGGTCGGTGAGTCCACCTAGATTGGACTGAGTTGGCGTCTGAACTAAAGCACAGTTTGGTATGGTTAGGAATATGTCGCCCTTTTGACCAAGTATAGAAAAGGTCGTTACGTCGTCATTCATTTTTGCGACAAAGTTAAACGGGTTATCTACTCGGCAAAAAAAACTGTTCATGGCTTTGCGCATAGGTTTAAAACCATGTTTGAACTTTGCATTGTCTCTACCTCCCATAAAGTCGCCACCCTGAGCCATCGCGATGCTTTTTGCTCCACTTTTTACAAGGTATTCAATAAACCTTTCGAAGACAGCATCGAGGTTTTTTATGGTTGTCCCTTTTATTATATCCCCGTTGAAATCTCTACGATATTGAAATGATGAATAGTCATCGTCAAGCTGGACAAAATACTTCAACCCCAGTTCTTTTGCTATTCCGAAACAAGCGTTTCTGGCATACAGGACTGACCTCAAATCTCCGAAATTATCACCCGAGTCTGTTTCAGATGCTGCCTTTACTTTGTCAAAAACGATGACGCTGTGGCCATGATTATTTTTGTATTCTTCCAGCTTTTTGTCTTGATCGTCTACGATCAGGTACACCTTTCCTGTGTAATTCTGTTTTCTTATTGTTTCTAGGGTCTTAACATTATCTGGCCTTCCATGGGTCAGAATAAAGGCAGCAAAGTCATCCCTCATTAGACACGTCCAAGTCATACTGTTCCGCTAGTTCCTGTGAAAGTTGCACATAGCCGTTTTCAATTGCCTTGTCAAAGTCGATTATCACAAGGGCAGAGCGTTCCATCATGTCTTGAACAACAGGGCCGGAATGAGAATAGTAGTCGGCAATTTTGCCATAATCGAAAACAATGTGTCGCATGGCCGCTTGTGTTAGGAATCTTTTTTCGCTCTCTGGGATGTCGGCCATTGAGATATCGGTTATCAGTTGATGGGCTTTTGTTTCATCGGTCAATGATTTAATATCCGGCTTTTCGTTCTTTGGTTCGTAGGTCGGGGCCAAAATCTTCCTAGAGTACATATCGTCATCATTGTCTTGATTTCCTGTCAAGATTAATTCCGTACCGTCTGACAATGCAAGTTCGCCCCACTCCATTTCCATGCCTTCAGTAAACTCTAGCACTGACTTGATGCTCATCGTTCCGTATTGGCTATTAAGTCTGAGTAGCTTGTTTTTGGCTTCGTCTATGCTTTTAGCTTCGATATATGCGACCGGAAACAACGGCAGGTCGTGGCCCTTACGCCTAAGTTCAGCCAGTGCCTGGATTCTTCCATGGCCGTCAAGGCAATAGTTGTGGCCCTCTCCCCGCCAGACAAAGAAAGGAAAAGAAAATCCAAAGCGCTGGATTGAAGTCATGATCTGGTCAATTTCCTTTTTTCCGCGTTTCTTTAAGTTTCCCTGAAACTCCTCAATGGCATCCAGTGGCAGCGAGTCGGCACCGCTGCACTCAATTCGGATTCGGTCTTTAACGTCTTTTGACATTTGATCCCCCTGCATCAAGTCTACTTCTTGAATCTTGCTTTGGCAAGAGTTGACCGTTTCAAGATGGCAAAGTGTAGCACGTAGCATGTAGCAGGACGTTTTCCAACCTTTTATTAGAATGCAGTGTTTTAAATAAGTTACTATATCTCTATTTCTTCTGCTACATGCTACAAAGTAATATAAATATAGACCATATAAAGATTTAAAGTGTAGCAGATAATGTAGCAGGAGTGTAGCAGAAAGGGTTTCCTGCTACAAAAAAAGATGAAAAAGGGCTTAAATCCGTTTACTTTGCGCGTTTCTTTGCTTATAATTGGGTCAAGCAACTGCTGGTTTGACCCCTGGCAGTGTAGCAAGAAGAGCCTTTGAAGCGTACCGGGTCAACTTTGTAGCTGGAGAAATCTAGTGGCAAGGGGTACGCTTCAAGGGCTTTTTATTTTTCCGGGCCAGAAGGAAAGGGGATGGATCATTCAGAATTGATTAGGCAATCGGTGCCGTTTACTGATTTTGACGAGCCGCCAAAGTCAAAGACCATTGCTTACGACGAATGGCACGAGATTTTTGAAAAGGCAAACAACGAACTTTTTACAAAGTTTTCGGTCAAAGGCAAAATGCCGGGAAATGATGCCGGGATGTTGATCAAGTTGATTGAGTTGGATGAAACTTTTCATGACCTTTTAAAGTTTGACGCAGCGACTGGCAAGGTTCTTTTTTCGGCAAAGTACAACTCGATTGATGACGTAATGAACGCCATCTGGATTCGTGGGGCGATGTACAAGATAACGCTATCGCCTCAGTCGCGCCGAGATATTATTCAGACGATACTTCGAAGGCCACTGAATACAATTAACTCAATTCGGTTGTGGGTAGAGACGATGCGGGAAAGTTGCCCACCGATTAATCCTTTGGGCGAGTTGATGAAGTTTTTTGTATATCAGAACGAGGCCGATGGACCGATGTACGAGGTTTTTTGGGACACGTTCTTTCGATCAGTTTCGGTTCACATAGTCTCATCGTACCTTGGGACACCTTTTCCTTCTGAGCTGGTTCCGATTTTGGTTGGCAAGCAGGGGGTCGGAAAGAGCCGGTTTTGCCAATACCTAGCGACGTCGCCGGATTTGTTTATTGACCTTGGAAATAAGCAGCACGCCTTGGGTTCTCCAGACACCTTGAGGATGATCGCCGGAAAGATCGTTGCCGAGCTGGGGGAAATGTCAATCTGGAAAAAAACCGATGTGGAGTCGGTCAAAAGTTTTGTTACCCAGACGGTAGACTCATGGGTTCCAAAATACAAGGAAGGAGTGGTTGAGTTTAAGCGCTCGACCTTTTTTATTGGCAACTCCAACGAAGATAAGTATTTAAGAGACTTTAGCGGAAACCGCCGATGGTTTCCGGTTTTGATCGATTATATCGATGAGAAACTTTTTGACTACCCTGAAATTATGAAGCGCGTCTGGGGTTGGTATCTTGAAGCAGCTATGCCGGTGATCAAGTCAGGAGACTACAAAAGCATTCAGGTTCCCAAAATCCTGCACGATTTTTTTGAGATGAAGCGGAACGATGCAATTGATACCGGAAACGATGGCGACTTTTTGGTTTCAACGGTTCTGGCCGTTGAGGCCGAAATGGTGAGAGATAATCCTATGGCGAAATGGATCATTATAAACCCTCAAGAAGTAGCATCAAGATATTACGGAGACGCGCATCGAGCAGCTCACAATTTCCGCAAGGTTCTTGCCAAGATATGCCGAGACCTTGGCTATGAGGTTTCGGTAAACCAGCGCGTGGCAGGAATGGTGGTCAAGGTTCACCGGGTGCTTTTTGTTACCGCAAAAGATCGGGGCGTTGATCCTGGGGCGACGATAGACTACGCCGAGGTCATGTTGAGGGCAAAAGCAGACTCAAATCCAAAAGGCATTTTTTGAAAAAAAACCGTTAAAATGCCCAAACTTTTTCTTTACAAGAAGAAAGACTGGCCCTATACTCTACTACAGAGAGGAGAGAAAAAGATGACACAAGCAACGTTCAGCATTGAGATTCCCGCCGGAACAACGGTTTTGGAAGTTTACAACGGCAAAGCCAAGACTTTGCGACCACAAATCCTGAAAGAGGTCGTTTATATTGACGATGCCACGCGACACCAAGACGGTGGGTTTGGCTACCAAGTCGGCAAAAACTGCTACTACGCCAGTTCCGGTACGGTTTTGTGGGCTGCTAATTAAAAATAACAGGGGATTTTCCCCTGTTCCACGCTGACGAGCCGGTAACGGCGAAACGCGGAAAACCGCGTCCGTGGATAAAAGGAGAAGGAATATGAACTTCAACGTCGCGGCTTTAATGTCGCCGACCAAACGCCCGCTGATTGCCACCTTTGTAGGTGACGGCGGTATGGGCAAAACTACACTGGGGAGCCTGTTCCCCGATCCGGTGTTCATCCTTGTTGAGGATGGAACCCAGGCCATAGCACACCGGCAGGATGTGGCACTTTTTCCGGTCGCCAAGAAAGTGGCCGACGTGAAAGAGGCCATTCAGTCGCTGCGGGTTGAGCCGCACCAGTTCAAGACGGTGGTCATTGACTCAATCACGCAGCTTGATGTGTTGATCC
>Ga0114970_10000691_pt1 | contig 25234 bp, 24 predicted proteins | sample M_140205_XF_Meta_FD_87030 | JGI IMG/M metagenome (GOLD analysis project Ga0114970, IMG submission 87030) | Freshwater microbial communities from Lake Montjoie, Canada to study carbon cycling - M_140205_XF_MetaG | ecosystem: Environmental > Aquatic > Freshwater > Lake | place: Lake Montjoie...
TAAATTTCATCGTTCCAAAATTGAATGCTTGGATTCTATCTAATAGGTTGAAAAGTGGAACAGTGGATATAATTGATGAAACAAGAAACCTTGACTCAATAAATGATTATGAGGATGTTATGGTGGCCGCTAACAAAATTAGATCCATTGTAGATCAAATGTCAAAAACTGATTTTGTAAATGATGATGACTTAGGATCTGACTTTGATGACGCTGAAGACCATGTTCAAGATTCATCTAAATTTAAGATAAAATCAGGATTCGAAACTATAGATCATATGTTAGGTGGTGGTTGGGATATATCAACTCTTAATGTTTTGATGGCGGAAACTAATAATGGTAAATCATTGTGGATGCAAAACTTCGCCGTAAAATCTGCGGATAGGGGAAACAATGTACTTTACATAACCCTCGAAATGTCTGAAAGGAAAGTAATGAAAAGATTGGGTTCTATGAGACTGAGAATTCCGATTAATGATTATGATAATGTTAGTAAAGATACTGAGACAATCAAAAAGAAAATAGAATCTTTAAAAAGTCTTGGTGGAATGGATTTGTTCGAAAAGAAGATTGGTAAAATTATTACCAAGTTTTGGGCAGCTGGTACGGCTAATATTAATGATTTTGATAATTATATCCAAAAGTTGAAAGAAAAAAGGGGGATAAAAATCGATATTGTTATTGTAGATTATATAACCCTAATTTCTCCAATGAAGGGAATCGCTGGTGATAATTTATACACTAAGGGTAAGTCTTTAGCTGAGGGATTGAGAGCTATTGGAGCTAAATATAAAATACCGGTTTTGACTGGTGTTCAAGTTTCAAAGGATGCTTGGAATTCAAATGATATAACATTGGAACAAGTGCCAGAATCTAAAGCGATTGCTGAAACTGCGGATACTTTTTTTGCTATAATTAGAACGGAAGAAATGAAAAGAAATGGATTTTACAGATTTAAGTTATTAAAACAAAGGGACGGAGATTTTCTTAAGTCCCAAATAAAGATAAATCTAAATTCAACATATTTAACACTAGAGAATGATGTCTTCTTAGACGCATTTCCAAATTAAAAAATAATTTTTGATAATGAAATCAGAAGATTTTGAAGAAGAGTTCGAAAACCAAGATGAAAACTTGGAAATATTTGATGATGAAATCATCGAAGATGAAATAATAGATGATGAAATAATAGATGATGAATCTGTTATAGAAGATATTGTTGATATTCCTGAGGAGATTTCCGAAACTGAAGATTTGAAAGAAGAAGTAGTTCTATCTAAACATACTATTCACAAAAAACATAGTTTAAGTTACGACTCAATTTTCAAGGGTAAGAAAGAGAATCCTCTTACAGAAGATGATTTTGATAACACTTCAACTTTCAACGAGACTTTTGAAGTTGATAAATCTTCTATTTATTGGTATGAGTCGGTTGATAATGAAAATTATATTAAAGAAAAAAGAATTAAAGAAAAAGTTTATGAAGTTTTGGCCAATCATACGGATTTGAACTTCTTAAATAATCGTAGAAAACCATCTAGGTCAGATTTCAATCATTTTTATTTTTTATTGAAAACTAATCTACAAGATGAAAACTTCACAAATGTAGAACTCTTTAATGAATTAGCTGTTTATTTTTCTGACAATTTATTTAATATGTTCAAGTTGTTGGATAACAAATGGAGAAATATGATTATATCCGAATTACAAGAGCACATAGGAAAACAACACTACTCACATGAAATTAGGAATCGAAATATACATATTGGTACCGAAATAGAATTTTTACATGCTGATCCATTCGATATTTCCGAAGAGTTATTACATATAACGGGTGTAATTATAGAGGCAGATTATGAATCTTCTGAGTATAAAGTTGACTCTTATGAGAGAATATATGAAATAACCATAGAATCTATTACAAAGATATTAAACAATACCAAATTTAAGTACAATTTAAACAAATTAAACAACATAGATTTCCTATAAAAAAAATTTTATTTGGTCAATAAAAAATCTTAAATTTTTCTGACCCAATTTAAAACACTCCAACTTGGGAACTATATATACCTTTACCTAAAAATTAAGGAAGAGATAAGATGATGAATATGAAAGTAACAAAAAGAAATGGAAAGAAAGAGCCCTTGATGCTCGATAAGATTTTAGATCGAATAAACCAACAAACATATGGTTTGGACCCAAGATGGATTCAATCCTTTGATGTGGCACAGAAGGTAATTGAGGGGATTACTCCAGATATTGAGACAAGAATATTGGATACCTTGGCTATGGAAACTGCTGCATCATTAACGGTAAAGCATCCAGATTACGCAACCTTAGCTGCGAGAATTGCTATTACAGCTTTACACAAAGAAACTAATAAAAGTTTCAGTCAGACTGTTAAAGAGTTGTATAACTATGTAGATCCAAATACAAGAAAACACTCACCTGTAGTATCTGAGGATTTCTATAAATTGGTTATGAAAAATTCTGATCAATTAGATTCTGCTATTGTACACTCAAGGGATCATAACTTTGATTATTTTGGGTACAAAGTTCTTGAAAGAAGTTACTTGTTAAAACTTAATGGTAAGGTTGCTGAAAGACCTCAATATATGTATTTGAGAACTGCTCTTCAGGTTTGGGGTTCTAATATTGAAAAGGTTGTGGAAACTTATAACTTACTTTCAGAAGGTTATTACACCCACGCTACACCAACTCTATTCAATTCTGGTACTGGCAGACCACAACTATCATCTTGTTTCCTACTTGATGTTCAAGATGATTCAATTGAAGGGATTTTTAATACTCTAAAAGAATCAGCTCAAATATCTAAGAATGCTGGTGGTATTGGTATCTCCTTCAATAAGGTTAGAGCAAAAGGAACTTATATTGCTGGAACCAATGGAACATCAAATGGTATTATTCCTTTCCTAAAAATCTACAATGAAACAGCAAGAGCTGTAGACCAAGGTGGTGGGAAAAGAAAAGGATCTATTGCAATCTATATGGAACCTTGGCACGCTGACATTTATGAGTTCTTAGATTTGAGAAAGAACCAAGGTAAAGAGGAATTAAGAGCAAGAGATTTGTTTTTAGCACTTTGGACCAATGACCTTTTCATGGAAAGGGTTGATTTGGATGAAGATTGGACTTTGATGTGTCCTCACGAATGTTCTGGTTTGAATGATAGTTATGGTGAGGAGTTTAATAAACTTTACACTGAATATGAGTCTAAAGGATATGGTAAAAAAACTGTAAAAGCTAGGGATTTATGGAATAAGGTTTTGGAATCACAAGTAGAAACAGGAACCCCTTATATTCTTTATAAAGACTCCATTAATGAGAAATCAAATCAACAGAACATTGGATTGATTAAATCTTCTAACCTTTGTGCAGAAATTGTTGAAAGTACGGGAATTACCAAGATTCAAAAAGAAGTATTGGAAAATAAAGAACTCTTAGATTCTCTTGGACTTGGTGAGTTTTATGGTCAGGAATCTGTAAATGAAACTGCTGTTTGTAACTTGGCTTCTATCTCCCTAACTAAGTTTGTTAATAAAAACAAGACTTATAACTTCAATAAACTTTATGATGTTGCATATCAAGCTACTATTAACCTAAATAATGTAATTGATGTAAACTTTTACCCTTCTAAGGCAGCTAAATTCTCTAATCTTTTACATAGGCCAATCGGTTTGGGTGTTCAAGGATTAGCCGATGTGTTCTTTCTTACTGGAATTTCATATGATTCAGTAGAAGCAAAATCTCTGAATAAGCAAATTTTTGAAACAATTTATTTTGCTACTATGCGTGCTTCTTGTGACTTAGCTAAGGAACAAGGACACTATGCTACTTATAAAGGTAGTCCGATTTCACAAGGTAAGTTTCAATTCGACTTGTGGGGAGCAACAACCACTGATAGATGGGATTGGAAAAAATTAAGAGAAGATATTGCTAAGTGGGGTGTTAGAAATTCTTTGACTACTTGTATAATGCCAACTGCTTCTACTGCTTCCATCTTGGGAAATGAAGCTTCTTGTGAAGCACAAACTTCAAATCTTTATGTTAGAAGGGTTATTTCTGGTGACTTTATTATTGTAAATAAGTATCTTGTTAAGGAACTAGTGAAACTTGGTATTTGGAATGATTCTTTGAAATCAAAGATTATGACTCAAAACGGATCTATTCAAAATATTCCTGAAATTCCAACCAACCTAAAAGAAATTTACAAAACAGTTTGGGAGATTAAACAAAGGGATGTTATTGATTTGGCTGCTGATAGGGGAGCTTTCATTGACCAAACACAATCAATGAATATCTTTATGGAAAATGTAAATTTCGGTAAGTTAACAGCAATGCACTTTTATGGATGGGGTAAGAGAACATTTATGACTGATACTAATGGTGAAATTATTATACCAAAAGACGATACAAGTAAGATTGTATATGATAAAGACGGTAATCCAAAATTCTATCGTGATACAAAGAACAGTTTGAAAACTGGTATGTATTACCTAAGAACTAAATCTGCAGCAGACGCTGTTAAATTTACAGTTCAGAAGGAAGAAGTTGTGGCTAAAACCCAAGAAGAAGTACTGGCTGAAATAAGTTGCTCACTTGATGATCCGGATTCTTGTATAGCATGTGGTAGTTAAAAAAAAGGGGTCAAACGACCCCTTTTTTATTCAAGATATTTTATATATATTTGTATGATTATAAATAACTACTCAGACTTTTTACTCGAACAAGAAATGAAAAATTGGGAAAAACTCAATGAAGAAGCTTATTGGGAAGATTTGACTGATAAAATATTCATTCAAATGGAAAAAGCTTTCAAGATTAGTGAATCTGTGTTCTTAAGCACAGTGATCAAGATTTTCAGATATTTCAAATCTAATCCAAAGGTTTTAGCTTTGGTTGTTGGGTTATTAATAGCAAAATATCAATTCACTAAAGATCAGGTTTTGGGAGTTGTTCCAGAGGATACTATAGTATCTGCTGAAGAACTTTATACAAAATCTGTGGAAGGTAGAGGTCTCCCAGAGGATTGGGAAGAAGAATCTGAATATGATAGTGAGGAACCAACAGTTGCAAAGTACAATGCTCCGATTACTGGAAACTTGAAAAAATTCTTGACAGCTATTGCTGATAAAGAATCAAGTTTGGATCCTGAAAAGATAAACACTGAGGGGTATATGGGTAAGTATCAATTTGGTGAGATTGCTCTAAAAGACATTATTCAAAAACTACCTGGTGAATCTGATGAAGAACAAGAGGCGAGATTGAAAAAATACTGGCCGAAAAACTTCGGTAAAATAAGAACTGAAAAAGATTTTAATTTTTTCCAATCTAGGTTTAAAAATAAAGGCACTGATTTCTGGCCAGAGCATAAACAAGATCTTGCAATGAAGCAACTTCTAAAGAATAATAAAGCATATCTTGGTGATTATGTTGATAAGTGGGTTGGTAAGAAGAAAAATGGAATTAAAATAACTCTATCTGGTCTTTTGGCTGGTGCTCACCTTTTGGGACCATCTAATGTTAAAGCTTTCTTAGATAACGGAACTGTTACAAAGGATGGTTATGGAACACCAATTACTGAGTATATTAAGAAATTTGGTGGTTATAGTGTGAATATTTAATTTATTCTATAAAAAATCCAGTCATTTTAAAACTTCTTATTTTTTAATCATATATATGTTATATTTTTAGAAACCTTTAAAATTTTAAGATTTTTTAAAACTTTTTAGAAACTAAGAATATAAATTAAAACTCAGATGTTGATTAAGAGAGATACTTCGAAAATTGGTTATCTTGAAAAAAACCTCTTTTAAGACTTTACTCTGGTTGTTATTTAAAGGACATGGTGACATGGTTGAGATACTTCGAAACAAATATTGATCAATTATGTACAACCCAAAACTGTAAAGAAGGTCTTTCGGTACAGTCTCCACAAAAACTGAGAAATCAGGGAGTTAAAAAGGCAGAGTTGTTCACTTTAAGAACACTTCTGACCAATATGAAGTAAATGATTGGGGTTCACAATAAAGACCTAAATGGAATTGGGATGAAGATATGAATCCTAAAAACTGTTCGGCAACTTTTTTGGATATCCACTGGAAGTGGATCCAAAGAATAAAATAAATGCGTCAGCTCACCTGAGCTTTCCTGTCCTTAAAATATTTTACCAGACCAGTCTTATGAAAGTAAGACTGGTCTTTTTTTCGGAACTTATTAAATTTAAAATATATGGAAACCAGTAAAAAGCAAATCAAAAAAGAACTCAAGAAAACTCTTAATCTTGTTTCTAAACTTAAGAAAGGTAAAGTAAAGAATAATCAAGGGAGTTTGATTAAACTTTATAATGAAGTTAATGGTATTAAGAATGTGGTTAAATTCATCTTGGAACAGAAAAGGGAAAAAGAAGTTCAGAAAGATTTGGAAACTGTATAATTTGTTATTACCTTTGTAAAACAAATGAAGAAAATGGGTCTGTCCGCGGCAGAATCGTAGTTCCTCTAATCCCTGAGAGAAATCTCAAATTGAGAGCCTAATCGTAAGTAGGATGGGTTGGTAACTTACCCACTGACATAAAAAAAGTTACAAAAGCCTCCTTAGCTCAGCTGGCAGAGCAACTGACTTGTAATCAGTAGGTCATTGGTTCGATTCCGATAAGAGGCTCTAAAAATAATAAAAAATATGGCATCATTTAAAATAAGAAAAACATATAAGTTACCGAATGGTAACACTGGTGTTAGACACTTGGGAATTTTTGAATGGTTGTTGGTTGATTATATACTACCGACTGTAAAGTTTCTATTTTTTTGGCCTTATTATCTGGTGGCTTGGATTTTAAAAAATATTATCAAATACAGTTGGATTGGTATGAAAAATCTTGGTCAATGGTTTAATAAAAAATTTATTCAGAAAAATATAAATCAAGGTTGAAAGACGACTTCGTTTTTAATATATAAATAAAATGAATATTAAAAATGAAGTGTGAAAAATGTTCAATAGACCATGGAGGTACTTATGGAAGTGGAAGATTCTGTTCAAGCATTTGTTCAAGGTCTTATTCTTCCAATAAAAACAAAGAGGAAAAAAATAAAAAAATATCTGAATCATTAAAGGGAAAATATACAGGAACTGAAAATTCTCATTATAAAAATGGTAATGACTTGAATATGAAAAAATATGCAGGTCAATGTCCTGTGTGTAAATTAACTTTTAATACTTCTAAAACAAAAACATATTGTTCAAGAAAATGTTATTTGGATGATACTAACTTTGAATTCAAAAAGAAAGTATCGGGTGGTTATAGAAAGGGTTCTGGTATAGGAAAAAAAGGATGGTATAATGGTTATTGGTGTGATAGTAGTTGGGAATTGGCTTTTGTGATTTTTAATTTGGAAAATAATATTTCTTTTGAAAGAAACACAGTTGGTTACGAATATTTTTACAAAGGTAATAAACATAAATACTACCCTGACTATAAAGTTTCCAACACTCTTTTTGAAATAAAAGGGTTTGAGACTGATAAGGATAAAGAAAAATATAAAAGTATAAAAAGTTTAAATTTAAAAATTTTATACAGGAAAGATATACAACATATGATTGACTATGTAATCCAGAAATATGGAAAAGATTACATAAAATTATATGAAAAAGATTTGGTAGAGAATAAGGATTGACTTATCTTTGTGTATAAAATGGCCCCATCGTCTAACGGTTAGGACGCCAGGTTTTCATCCTGGAAATCGGAGTTCGATTCTCCGTGGGGCTACACTTGTCGGACAACATATCGTGGGGTGGAGCAGTTGGTAGCTCGTTGGGCTCATAACCCAAAGGTCACAGGTTCGAGTCCTGTTCCCGCAACAATGAGTAAGAGATACTCAGAGTCTTTAATCCAAGACTTAAACAATGGATTGGGTATTGGACTGGACATCCTTTAACGCCAGTCTCTTTGGGATAAAGCTAGGTAACAGAGGCTCCAAGTAGTTTGACTAATTTCAGGGGGGATGCCCCACAGGTTTATTGAAAGCAAGAAAACCGAATTGACTACTCACTTGGAATCTCATTGTGGGGAAAATTGGGTAGGTTGAGCAATTGGTTGGCTCGCCAAACTGTAAATTTGGTACTGATGTCTTGGGGGTTCGAGTCCCTCCCTACCCACTAAAGTAAAATAATATAATTATGCCTAAATTAATTAGAAAAGAAAGAAACATTTACTACGAGCATTATGAAGTGGAAATCACTGACGAACAGTTCGAACTCTATAAAAATGATAGAGATAAATTTTTTGAAGATTTTATCTTTGATGATTCCCTTGAATTTAAAAAATCTGTACAGAGGTTTGTAACCACTACTGATATGGATTACTATGTTGATGGACATGAAGATGAACCACAATATAATTACTAAACTAAAAATAAACTAAAAATATAACTACTCTTATGTCAAAGTTCAATTCAACTGTAAAAACACCAAAGACACTAACTGAAAACCTAGCAGGTGGTCAGGCTTATAAACAATCGCCAGAAATGGCATTGGTCTCTTTATTATTGACTTCATTTGTCAATGACCAATTTTATAGGGATGGTAATAAATCTCTTGAAGATTTGAGGTCACACATCAAGTCCAATAAGAATAAAGAGTTTGTTGCTAAGTCTGCCATCTTTGCTAGGGATGAATTTGGTATGAGGAGTATCACACATGCTCTTGCTGGTGAATTGACCTCTGAGATATCAGGTTTAGATTGGGCCAAATCATTCTACGAGAAGGTCGTAAGTCGTGTTGATGATATGACAGAAATCATGTCTTATTATCTTAAAAACAAGACCGATAAGAAAAAACCCAAATTCCCATCTTCTTTAAAGAAGGGTTTTGCTAAAGCTTTTGATAAGTTCGATGCTTATCAGCTTGGAAAATATCGCGGGGAAAATAAGGATGTAAAACTTGTTGATGTAGTAAATCTTGTACATCCTATTCCAACTAAAAGGAATGAAGACGCTTTGAATTCTTTGGTTAATGGACAATTAAAGAACACAAAAACATGGGAGTCTATGTTAACCAAAGCTGGACAAGAAGCAAAATCTGAGGATGATTTGACCCAACTAAAATCTGATGCTTGGAAACAACTCATTGAATCCAAGACACTTGGATACTTTGCCCTTCTTAGAAACTTAAGAAACATTATTACACAGGCACCAGATACTATTGATTTGGCTTGTGAAATGTTGGTAGATACCAATATGATTTCCAAGTCAAAGGTTCTTCCATTTAGGTTTACAACTGCTTATGAAGAAATCAATAAGTTGCCACAGGATTCAACCACAAGGAAAGTCATTATGGCCTTAGACCAAGCTTTGAACATTTCAGCAATGAATGTTCCAAAGTTTGATGGGGAAACACTTGTTGTTATTGACACATCTGGGTCTATGTCAGGCAAACCATCTGAAATTGCTTCTCTCTTCGGTTCAATGATTGCAAAGGTAAATGGATGTGATGTTATGACTTTTGATAATTTTGCTAGATATGTAAAGTACAATCAGATGGATTCTGTATTAACTATTAGGAATAGTTTTAGATTTTCTGGTGGTGGTACTAACTTTCAAGATATATTTGTAGTGGCTAACAAGGCTTATAATAGGGTAATTATCCTAAGTGATATGCAGGGTTGGATTGGATATAACTGCCCTACCAAAGAGTTTAATGAGTATAAGAAGAGGTTGAATTGTGATCCAATTGTATACTCTTGGGATTTGGCTGGAATGGGTACATTGCAGTTTCCCGAAAGGAATGTATATGGATTGGCTGGGTTTAGTGAGAAGGTGTTTGATATTATGAAGTTAATGGAGGAGGATAAATCGGCCTTGATTAGTAGAATCAACAATATCCAACTATAAGTTGGATATTTTAAAAAGAAACATTTTTTCTAAAGTATATATAATTCTTATGGGGATATTAGAAATAATAAAAAATATTGTATCTGGCTATAAAAGAATAGATATAACTAAGTTACCATCACAGGGATATTTCTACCCAAAAGATTTTGAGATAAAAGTAAAAAAGGCCACTGATGAAGATGTGATTGAATATGAATTCAATTTTAACTCTGATAATATTTTAGAAGTAATCGAATCAATCAAGAAGATTGTAAACAAAAATATATTTTTTTCCAAGGAATATAAATTTGAAGATTTGAAAAGTATTGATATAGTCTTTATATTTCTTGAAATTGTGAAATTTACAATCGGTAAAGAAATAGAAATAGAGTATTTCAATGATGATAATGGTAAAAATGAAAGTATAAATTTTGATTCGAAATACTTCAATTATTTTGATTTGAAAAAATACCTTTCAAATTACATTCCTGAGGAATGTTCATTTTTGGTGGATGGGTATAAATTTGCAATGCCATCAATTGGTGTTGAAAATTCATTGACACAATATTTATTTTCTTTGTCGGATATACCCGGTTCAGAGAGATACAATGATTACTCTTATGATTTTCTATTTTTTCTGGGGAGAAAAAATAATCTAACATTTGAGGAAATAGAAAATTTAGTTACGATATTCAATTTTGATATTGATGATGATGAAAAATCAAAAATTGAATCAATTATCAAAAAGTTTTTATCTATCATAGATTATAATTTGAAAGTAAACAACTCACTAGTCGATGTAAAATCCAAGTTGGATTTCCAATCGATTTGGAAGACATGACCACATGATATATACCTTATGTCCGATAAGGTAATACTGGGGGATTGCTATGAGGTTTTAAAAACAATTGATGATAATTCAATCGATCTGATTCTTACAGATCCACCGTATAATATTTCACGACCTTCTAATTTCAAAAAGAATTCTGATAATAAAAAATTCAATAATATATCAATAGAATTTGGAGATTGGGATGAAGTAGAAATAGATTTAGATTCTTTATTTTCAGAATTTAAGAGAGTCTTAAAAAAGGGTGGTACCTTAATAATATTCTATGATGTTTGGAAATCGGCTAATATTAAAAAATCTGCTGAAAGATGGGGGTTTAAACAACCAAGAGTCGGTCAGTGGGTTAAGACAAATCCAGTCCCAATAAATTCAAAGAAAAATTATCTATCAAATGCAATAGAATTTTTCTTTGTTTTTGTAAAAGGTAATAAAAAAGTTTTCAATTCTCAATACGATAGGGGTATTTATAATTATCCAATTTGTCATGGCAAAGAAAGGACTAAACACCCTACTCAAAAACCATTAGAACTTATGGCAAAATTGATACAGAAACACTCTTCTGAAAATGATACAGTTTTGGATCCATTTGGTGGTAGTGGTACTACGGGGGTGGCATCAAAATTGAATAATAGAAGATATATCCTTATTGAATATTCTAAGGAGTATTATGATATATCAATCGAAAGAATTGAACAATTGGGTACGAATTTCATATAAAAAAGAAAAAAGTTTATGATTTTAATTAAAAATTCACAACTTGATACACAAACTATCGAATCTCTAAATACCCTTGTTGAATCGAACATTCCGGCAAAAGTTGCTTTTCAATTGATGAGGATTGTAAAAGAAGTTTCTTCTTTAGTGGAAGACAAGGCAAAATTAGAAAAAAAGATTATTGATAAGTACATTGAGAAGGACGGTGAGGGAAATCCAGTACCTGCAGTAGATGAAAATGGTAAAAACTTACCAAATGCTGCAAAGATTACTAATATGAGTTCTTTTACACAAGAAATACAAGAACTAAATTCCATCGAAACAGAACTACCATTTGATAAGATAAATTTTGAAGATCTAAATTTAGAAACCGCTAGGGTTAAGGATTTGATCAAGTTAGAATTTTTATTCAATTAAAAATGGATTGACCATTTTTAATATATAAAAAAACTACTAAATCGAGTTAATGGTAACTTTCAGCTCAGGGTCAACTGTGGCAAACCAATTGCCAGGGTTAATAAATATAGTTCAGGTATTGCCAGACAATACCGCAAAGGTAATTACGCCAAAGAATTTTAGAGATTCTGTTTTCACTCTATGGGAGAATTCTATTTTTAAACCTACTTCTGTGAGTACTTCTAACATCTATTATATAGGTGTAGACCAATATCAAATTGTAGATTCTGGTGGTGTGAGTATATACCCAAAAGTTTTTTTCGGTAAAAAACAGATTGGTGGATCTTTCATAATGAACAACGACACCCTTCAACAATCAGAAGTAGATTTTTTCTTCTACAATATGAGGGATAATTCCAGTGGGAATTATGATACCGCTATAGCCATACTAGCTGGTTCTCAGTCAGTAATGATGCCAAGTGGTGATGTTGGTGCTCCTATTTTAAAATCCACAGTCGTTTCAAGTGCTAATGGTAATTACTTAAACTTCAATATTCTTAACAAATCATATGTTTCCGATGGGGTCACCGAGTATGGTGGTGATATTAATCTATTGAGTAATAAGGGTGTTGTTTCGCTGAATGGATTTTCTTTCCCAAAGGCCAGTGAACACACCGGAGTTTTGGGCGCGGCTAAAGAGGGATACGTTTTAAAATATAGATGGGTCAATAATCAAGCGATAGGTAGTTGGGAAAGTGCTTTTTCACAATCCATAACAACTATAAACCAACCATCAAGTCAGGTTACTATAACTGGTGATCCTATAGTTTTGAATGGTTACAGATTTACAGATTCAAATACAACAGCAACGGGTATTGGAGGTATCAAGGCTGGTGAAAGTTTCAATAATGTTGATGTCCTAGACATGATAAGGAGAATTGTTTATACTTATATCCCACCAGTGATATCTTCTTCATTCACATTGGGTGGTACTCCGATAACATTGATTGAAGTAGGGGATAATGCAAATATGGGTAAGATAAGATTAGATTATAAAATAACTGTAAATGCGACTCACTCAATTCAAACTTTCTCAATATTACCACCTTATCAGAATGTGAGTGCGACACCTAACGTAAATCTGATTACTAGAGGAGAGACTACTTGGAATGTTACTCTTGGTCAGGATATTATATTACCTAATACGGAAACTTATAGAGTTCTGAATTATACCTTCTCTATAACAGACAATTATCCGACAAATGCTACTTTTTCTAACAAATTGACAGTGGTTCTGCCATATTTCTATGGTGCTATTTCAACATTTTCTAGTGACACATCATTCTTGAAGCCGGGAACATCATTCAATACCGGTCTAAATAATTACTTGGGTACAAACTCATTAGCTCCGGTTAATAAATTGAAATCCATTCTTGTTCAACCTATAATTAACACTGCAACCTATTCTAACAACTTAAGACTTAACATTACAACACAGGGTTTAGGAACCGGTGATGGTCAAGGATGGATTTATTTTGGTCTACCAAGTTCGTTCCCACCCATTAAATCGATAAAAGATTCAAATGGTCTTCAAGTATTCAATGTGAATAATGCTAGTACATACCCAATAGCTACCTACTCAGTTAATATCTCGTATGGTGGGATTCCTAAATTATGGCAAGCTAGAGACTACACTTTTTACATAACTAAAAATAGAACTACTTATGGATTTAATCCTGTACCTTGGGATTTTATGTTTGTTACACAGTCAGGAGGTTAAAAAAATAATTATAAATAAATGCCGATTCCAGTCATAACCAATTTTTCGATTAATGATACCGTTCCTTTTGATAGCAGATTAGTAGCAACTAGTAGTGTAGATATGAATAATATGTTATATCCATACGAGGGTTTGACTATCTATAGAACTGATACAAAACTTAATTATACCTATAATGGGAATACTTGGGCGGTTTCATCTAATGGTATTTATGGTGGTGATGGATCATTGTCAGATTCGAATACCGCTGTGGGTTTTGGAACCGTGAGTGGTGCAGTAAACGATCTTTCAAATGCTCTTTCATTCAGAGCTTTTAGTGATAATACTGGTAATAATTTTGTGGATATAAAGAATGAATTTGTTAGAAATGAGTCAGCGATTGATGTAACAAGATTGAGTTATCGAAGTCAATTCAGATTTACCGAGTCTGCCGGTTCAAGCTACTTAGACGGACCATATATAACATATAATCCTAAAAGCTCTTCAAGTATAGTCGGTGGTATATCACTCGGAACATATAATGAGGATCAAGGATCAGCTTATGATAGGATATTCATTGAGGGTGGGTCTGATGGACTTACAAAATTTTTTGTTGATCCAACACCAGGACTATCATCAAAGACCGTTAATATAGGTCGAAATCTTACTACCAATATACCATTTATAGGGTATGACTGGTATGGTGAAGATATGGCGGGAACAGGATCTTGTTTTATTGAATTCGAAAATGACCAATTGACTCTTTATAGTTACAATCTTAATACTAATCTGCACAAAACAGCTGTATTTGCGAGCAGTTTCATTTCCTTTAATAAAAATGTTACATTGACTGGGAATTTTAATTTTTCTGGAAATTTGAACGGTACTGGTGTAACTTTTTACATTGGTAAGGGAACCAATGGTTTTTACATAACCAATCAAAGTGTTGCATTTACATTTGGTAATCAGAGAATAGGATATTACAATGCACAAAGTCTCTATCTTGAAAAAAATATACTAGTTCAATATCCAGGTATTTTGACAAATACCAGTAATCTACCTTACTTTTATTTGGGGATTAAGGGTAAAATTGTTGATAGAAAATTCAACCCAAACCCGAGGATTCCCTTTGAAAATGATTTAGATTTCTCTTATTCTACAGGTAATAGAATTGATAGGACCGGTAACACTGCTACATTTCCATCCAACACAATTTGTATATATCAGCAAGTTTCGGGAGATAGGACGGATGGTTATCCAGCTCAGGATACTAGATTTCGAATAGCTGCAAAAGGATACACCTCAAATTTGTCCAGTACTGTCAATCCACCAGCTTTTGTCGAATATGTCCTTCAACCCAGAGATTATGATCGGATTATCTATTTCTATTCGGACTCTTTAACTTTCCATATAGCACATAGATTAAGTTGGTATTTGGGATACCCTAGTGCAACAGATGAACAAAATGGAGACTCGATCCCTAGCCAATGGAAGAAAGTTGGAGTAGTGGAAACTGGAAATACTGATAATATAAATACTTCCAACCTCATCGTTACTACTCTGGGTAATGGTATAGGATATCCCACTAACGGAAGTGGTCAACCAACTTTTGCATCACTGACTTACCAGATAAGAACCTATTCTCAGATGGTAATAGTACCATCTGGATCATCCTTAAAAATAAGACTAGATTTTCCTTATTCTTGGAACTCCACCATTGTTGATCAAATGTTAACAACATTATCTACAGATTTTTGGGGTTATTGTCAGTCATTGGTATTTGTATCTCAAAGAATTGGTGAATATAACTTGTCCCAAACTGAAATTGACATACGTACTAAGGATACTGGTATTAATACTACAACTAGTAGAAGGAGAGGTACTGATTATCAATTCCCTTACGAATGGGTTAATAGAAGTACTGGTCTTCAAAAGTGGGGTGTTTAATCTTTTTTGATAAACCACCAATTAAAATATACGAAATTATCGTTTACTAAATTATAATAATCGTTTTCATATTTTATTAAGATTTTGTTATCGTAACTTCTCACAACTTCGACTTCTTGTCCTTTGTCTATTTTAGCCATTTTACCTGTGTCAACAGAATAACAAATAACTTGATCTTTTAGAACATCATAAATCCCTTGGTCTGGTTGTAGCCATTTTTTCAAAGTTTTTATAATTAAACCCTTAGTCCTAATAACCCATTCTTTAGTTTGAATTAGGTCGGTATCTTTAAAAACCTCAGATTTAAAAGTTGGATCGTGGTCTAATATTTTTTCAATGTATCCGTAATATTGTTCACCATCAATCATAAATGAAACATATACTACATAATTAACCTCGTCTTGTTTGAGAATTCTAAGTACTTTCAAAGATTCTATATTTTGAGACTCTAATCCAAGTTTAGATTTTAAAGCCCTAAAGGATGAGGTATTCGCTAATGTATTCAATATATTATTGATTCTTGAAACACCAGACCTTATCGCATCCTCATGTTTATCAAAAGCATTTATTGATAATTGTGGATTATCAACGTGGACTCCCATTTGAGCCGAGTCTGGATTCAACCTTTGTGCATTGAATTCAGTAAATTCTAAAATTAGCCTATTTCTAGATGACATACTAAATATATATATTAAATATTAATTCTAATTTATGAAGATAAGAAAATTTAATGAGTCATCGGAAGTTGAGGAAATTTCAAATGAGAGAATATCCGAAATTTTGGAATCAATAAAAGGTATTTCAGAATATCTAAATTCTAAAAAAGAAGACATACAATCTTTTAGTAGTGAGTTGTCAAGATTTAAAAGTAAATCTAATAAATCAAATGATCAGATTGATGATAGTGTTTCAATGTTAGAGTCTTTGAAATCAAAGATTTCTGATCTTATTTCAAATATTGAGGATGTAAATACTAATTTAACAGATTATAAAGAAAACGGAAGAAGATATTTATATTAAAAATGTATAAAATATATTTTTATTCTGAGCCAATTTTCCTTTACATAGATTCCGAAACTATATTAGATTTGGATTTGAAAATGGATGAGGGAAATAAAATTTTCGAAATGATTTATGATGATAATTTTTTTGATTATAACTTAAGAAGTGCGAAAATAAAAGATTGGTCGGTTACAATTCAAAGCTTTGATGAGAACGGTAAATTTTTTTTACAATCAAATTTACAAGGGGAAAATTTAAAATATAAAACCCTTAAAAATAAAAAAAGGATAAGACTGAATTTTAATCAAATAACCAATAATAAAATTTGGGCTTCGATACCACCAATTTTTGAAATGGGAGAAGATCAATATAAGAATGGTAGACAAGCTTACTTGAGAAACATAAAACTAAAAGAAATTTTAAATTAGAAATAAGTTTGTTCAAAGTAAAGAACTTGAAACTTATCTTCATGATTGACTAAGATTAATGCGTTTAGAAGGTCTGAATATTCAATTACAGCTTCATTTTCAAAAAACTCCGCAGCTTTTTTATAATTTACATTTTTACACCAGTTTGCAGCTGATCGATAGAAATAATGTGCTGTATATTCATCTCTAATTCTATCAGTCAATATGGAAATAGCCTTATCATTTAATTTTGCAGGTGTTACAACTTGTCCAGAAGTTTCTGGTTTATTTTGAACCTGTGTCTTATTTGAAATATCTTGTGCAAACTTACGGATTTCCATGGTTTATTTATTATATTTTAATTTATAAAGTGTCTTATAAATAAGAGCGATGACCTCATCGATGATATTTTGTAAATGTGTATCTTCTGAAGATAATGAAGTGTTTCTAGTAGACTTAACAAATGAAACTAATTCTTCAAAATATTCGATTGGTTCTTGACTTTTTGTAGAACTTGTATCAATAATTTGAAAGTTTTCAACAAGGCCATATTGTCCTTGATAAACCTCAATTAAATCATCAATGAATTCTAATATACCCTCATAATAAGCTCCCAATGCAACATGGGCCGCATATGATCCCATATCTCCTTTTACTGAAAGATGATAGACGTGAGCCATTTCTCTTGATTCGAATAGTTTTGAAAAGAATTGAGAAGGACCAGATTTCGGACTTTCATCCATAGGTTGTTCCATAGATGGTTGTTCCATCGGTTGTTGGATAGTATCCATTCCATCTTGTTCAAAAATCTTCTTGGATTTGAAATTGAAATTTGAAAATTTTTCCATTTTGTAGATATATTTTTATAATTTTCCTTTTAATGAATCAAGTATTGATTCTTTGGTATGTCCAGCACTTCTTAACAAATGATAAAATTCCATTTTTTGGATCTGTGATGGTTTAGTTTCGCCAAATTTATTATCCCAAGAAGAAACTATGGATTCATTTGTTTTTCCCTTTCTGAGAAGAACAGACTCTTTCAATGTTTTTTCTTTATACTCCTCTTTTTCTATTTCAATGATATTTTGGATTTTATAATCAGAAAGATATTCTAAGCCACCGAGGTCAGAATCAACCATAGAACCAGCATCTCCTTCTGTATCAGCTTCGATTATTAATTCTACTTCACAAGTTGCTTTATAGAATTTTTTAGAAATAAAACTATCGAATATTTTAGAGAATTTTTTCATAGTAAAGTATATATTAATTTCAAATATTGCTATTTTTTTGCTACCAAAACTTAATATATAACTGAAACAAAAATAAATCTATGAGATTTCTCAAAAAATATGTTAAGTTTTTGAAGGAAAACACAATTGCTCCGTCCAAGCCAACAATTGCTCCGTCTAAACCAATGCCTCCTGTTAAACCAGAGAGAAGGGATAGAACTATCAAAGAACCAAAAGTTAAACCAGGTCCAAAAGCTGAGAAAGAACTTTCTGAGGAAGTAGCTTATACTTTCATTGCTGAAATGTCAAAAGCAGGTGAATCTGTGGAAAAATATTTAGATTAATCATGTTAAAAAAATATACAAACTTTTTAAAAGAAGCTTCTATTGAAGATAATCCAGCGGTACCAGGTGGATATAGATCAGGTATTGAAAGGGAAGAACAACAAAGAATGGGTGTTAGACAGGGCGATAGAGGTCAAGAAATGCAAGTTGGTGGACAATTAATGCAAGATTTGAGAAGGTCTCAGCAATTAACACAGGGTAAAGAAGAAGAACTTTCTAAATTAGCAACTGATTTGATTAGTTCAATCTATTTTGACTTACTTAAAAGATATGAAATCGAACTAGATATTAAACTTGTTCAACCAAGAGAGGTTAAAAACTTCATGGATGAGGCTGAAGAATCTGAACCAGATATGGAATCTTTTAGAGAAATAACTGATGAGGATGTTAAGGATGAAATCCATAAAAGAAAGATTGCTAACTTACTTATTCAAGGTAAGGCTAAAGGTATTAAAGAACTTTTAGATTCTTCAATTGTTCAAGATGGTGTTAGAGAAATCTTCGGTGAAAGAGGTGAAGAAATTATAACCATTTGGAAAAGAATGGCTGACAGTGCTGATAAGTTGGATTGGTTAGCTAATCCACAACAAAGAGCAGCAATGATGGAAGTGAATCCAGAAGGATTTGCTGGTGCATCTTATGTAGCTTGGAAACCAAAAGAGGAAAGTCAAGAAGAAGAGGAAGAATATAAAGAATATACTGGTGATGAATCAGAAGATGATATGTTTGATATGGAAATGGATGAGTTAAAAACAACTCCTGTTATCAAAGCTGTTGGTGTTGACTTCCCAATGTTATTACATGAAACTGTTAAAGGTATTTATGAGTTATTATCAGCGCCTGGTCTTCCCGAAGAAGAATCAGTTGCACAAACTGTGTTAATGAATACTGGTTTATCAGATGAGCCAGAAGATTGGAAATATGGTCCGAGAATTGCAAAAGATTTAACTGCATTCTTAAATGAAAATGAAAGAATTGATGAGATTCCAAATTTAAGAGAAGAGTTTTTCAGAACACTTTTAGATAGAGAAAGTATGGAAACTAAAGATTTCCTAGAATTAGTTAAAGGCATTTTAACAAAAACACCAGAAGCTAGAGCTAAAGTTGATTCTATGATTGATGATCTAATTAATGATTTAGATTATGAAGGTCAAATGAAGAAGTATGAAGAGGATATGAGGGAATATGAAAGAAAGATGAAAGAGTGGGAAGAATCACAGAAAGGTGGTGGAACTACTGAAAAACCATCTGAAATAGAGCAACTTCAAAACAAACAAAAAGACCTTCCTGATATGAATCAGGGTGAAATAGAATCATTAATTAATGCTGCTATTGATGCTGGTGATTTTGAAAAAGTTAAAATGTTATCCCAATACTTAAAATAAAAAAATGTTATGATAAACAAAAGATATTTTGATTTTAAAGATAGTCTAAATGAAAATGTTCAACAGGCTAAAGTATATTTAAAAAATCTTGCTTTAAAGAAGAAGAAAGAAATTGCTGGTGAAACAGAAGGACCAGTTGGATTATCTGCTGATGAAGTAAGAGCTGCTGAAACAAATCCTAACTTTGTAAAGATTAAGGATATGTGTAGGGAGAATCCTGGATATACTTATCTTTTCACTAAAATATTTTTTGATGAGTATAAGGAAGATACTGAAAGATTTGTGGATTTACAAAATCTTTATAATGAAATTAGATCACTTGGTAATTTAATTAAAGAATTACCAATGCCATTAGATAGATACGCTGCTATAAAACCAACTGATGATGATTCAAGACCTATTTCTGAAAGAATTCAAGATGATATTGAAAAGGTAAAGTTGAATAGAACATTCAAGAAATTTTATGACCAATTATATGGTAGTCAGAAAGAATGGGTTGATAAAGCATCCCTTCAACAAAAAGAAAGATTGAAAGGAATTGGAGTTGGTTTTTCTGAGATGGGTAAAGATGATAATGGTAAAGTTGATGAGAAGTATCAAAAATCACTTCATAGAGTATTCTTTTCAAAAATCAAAGACTACAAGAGTCTAGACCAAATCATTGATGCTGCTGTTAACTATATCAAATCTGTAAACAATAACCAGTTCAGTAAGTTTATCAAAAAGATTGATGATGTAAATGGAAGATTTGGTCAACAAAATGGTGCTAGAATCGTTTATGACCAAGATGGTTATTTAGTTATTGAGGTTTATTCTTACATTGCTAATAGAGAATTAAATGGTCATACATCACATTGTATAGCTAGATCTGGTGGTTATTGGGATAATTATTTGGAAGATTATAATAAGCAATATTATGTTTATAATTTTAATTTAGAACCAACAGATCCTAACTCTGTTATTGGTATGACAATAAGACCAGATGGTACATTGAGAGCTGCTCATAATAGACCTGACGATAGTGTTCAAGGTAAATTCAAAGAAATGATGAAGGAATGGAAAATTCCATTTGAACTATTTGCTCCAATGACTAGGGAAGAAATAGAAATTAAAAAGAAAAGGATCGAGGCTTCTAAAAAGATTGTTGATCCAAATTTAACTCTTGAAGTAGCTGAAAAAGCTTTGGAAGATGGAGCAGACCCTAATGCTAGAGGTGGTTTACCTTTAAAAAATGCTGTAAAAGCTAATAATAAAGAACTAGTACAACTTTTATTAAAGAAGGGAGCGATGCCTAATATAACTGACCAGAACTCTTCTGACACAGCAATATCAAATGCTGAGGACTTAGAGATGATTAAGATCTTGGTTAATGCTGGTGCTTCTTTAAACTCATCTGTATTTAGAAAAGTATCTGATGATCCAGAAGCAGTTAAGTATCTTTTAGAGGCTGGTATGGATCCTAGTTTTGATAGGTCATTCCCATTCCGACAAGCTGCTAAATCTGGGAATGTTGAAGCAATGGATTTGTTATTAAAATATGCTGATAATATTCCTGATGAGAAAATGTCTATTGCAGAAAAACAATTGATGATGATTACTGAAAGAAGAAATATGGCTTTGAAATGGTCAGCTGAGCACGGTAAAGCTGAATCTACTATATTCATCTTACAGAAATTATTTGAACTTGGTTACAAAGATTTAGTTGGTAAACCAGAATATCTGAAATCACTTATAGATTATGTACAAAATACTGATGCTTCAAAACCAGAAGAGAAACAAGGTGTTATTAATGCAATCAGAGAGTGGTCAAAAGATAAGTTTACTGAATCTAAAGAATCAAAGAGATTCAATAATTTCAAGACTTTCAGGTATTAATTACTTAACTTTGATGTTTAGGAATAAGTGATTACCACTAACACTTATATTAACTTGGACTTTATCAGACCATTTAAATGGTATTAGAAAACTCTTTAAGTTAGTTTTTATATTCTCTATTTCATTTAGATCAATCTTTTGATCAAAATAACCAAATGATATAACATTATCTATTATATTTGGTTTCATTTTCTTCTCAAAAGATCCTGGGACAAAGTTTTCCATTTCTTGTTTAATCTTACCCAATAAGGATAATTTACTAAAATCAAGTGTTGCTATTTGTTTTTTAAGACCTCTTGCTGATGGCGAAGATAATGTTAGGAAATATTTAATAACACCATTGGTTAGTTTAAAACTACCGATTACTATTGATTGGTCTTCTGTTCTTATACCATATTCAAACATACCATCTAATTTTATACCATAGTAAAGATTACAATTATTAAAGGTATAATCTATATTATTTATAAACTTATCAAAAAACTCATATCTACCCATTACTGATTTAACATCTTCAACCGGTAAAAGATTTGTTTCAAAATAAAATATAAAATCTTTTAAAGTTTTCTCAGCGTTATAAGATATTTCTTTTTGACCAAGTGCTGTTATAACTTTTAAGAAGCATTGAAATACTTTTTTACCAGCTACTACATCATAAGATTCATTTAAGTTAACACTTGTATAAGCAATCACATCAGCTTCTTTTGGTTCTTCTTTACCAGTCTTTTCATCTTTAATCAATTTAAGGATAAGTTCTTGTGTAGACTTAGGTAAAAGGTTTATAGCATTTGCAAGTCTAACTGTTGGATCAATATCTTTTGTGTATTGAGAGATTATATTGAGAGCATAATCATTATCTTTTGATATACTCTCAATATATTCTCCAATAGTTCTGAACCCATTAAAAGATTCTTTTATGAATTGATTATAGTTTTTAATCATGAGAAAATAATAAAATACCTATAACTATTAATTTTTTAGAATGTCGATCCCATAAATCTATACCACTGATCTGTGTACACATAGAGATAAGGTGTTGAACCACTTAGACCCAATCTTGTTTCACCATATTCACCTATGGCACTAGAGTATGTAGGAACTGACTGTGTAGTAATAACCAAACCACCTGGTGTACTATTTAATCTATAAGATAATTCAGTCCTACCAAATCCTTCCAAAAATGATGAAGGAGATCCACCTAGTACTGATGTTGTACCATCTATGGTGGTGGTATCTATTGTCCAAAAACCAAATCCAAGATCATAACTTATACTATCTACTCTAAAATTATTAGTAATAGCACCTGTCATTCTTAGTGTATTTTTTACTATTCCACTATTATATTGAATTGGGTAGAAAAATTCATATCTATCTGTTCCAAAACTGTCAGATCCGGCGAAATAGAACGTCTGTGTAGTTCCCGCACTCATTGTGTAGGATGAATACAATTGAACAGCAAAATTTCCCGGTGCTTCTGGTTGAGCAACAAGTGTTGGTATTAAGGCATATTGACCAGTTGTAACATCATCATCTGAATAATATGATCTCATCTGGGAATCTATACCAGCAGCTCCAGTTGCTCCTTGTTGACCAGTTGCTCCAACAGATCCTTGTGAACCACTTGCCCCATCCGATCCTTGTGGACCAGTAGAACCAACAAGACCTTGTGAACCACTTGCCCCATCCGATCCTTGTGGACCAGTATTACCCTGTGGGCCAGATTGTCCTTGTGGGCCAGATTGTCCTTGTGGGCCAGATTGTCCTTGTGGGCCAGATTGTCCTTGTGGACCCGATGCACCAGAAGATGTACCACCACCACTAAATGTAATACCATTCACATATAAGTTACCAGAGGCAACAAATATTGATTGTTGATTGTTTATATTACCAAAATATATTCTATCAACTAACATACCATTCCCACCAACAGTTACTATACTACCAGTTCCACTGAAACTAGATCCAGTAACACCAATATAGATTGGATATGTGAGATCTCCCAAATACATCCTGTTGACTAACATACCTTCTCCACCAACAGTTACTATACTACCAGTTCCACTGAAACTAGAACCAGTTACACCAATACTAGTAGCACCAATATAGATTGGATATGTGAGATCTCCCAAATACATCCTGTTTACTAACATACCTTCTCCACCAACAGTTACTATACTACCAGTTCCTCCGGTAGCTCCTATAGAACCAGTAACACCAATTTCGATTTGGTATGAAAGGTCTCCAATATACATTCTGTTCTGAAGTGTTGGATAATCAAAATAAGTATAACCATCTACTACACCACCAATTGAACCAGTTCCGCCAGAAAAAGTTGGACTTAAAACTGATCTATATCCAATTACAAATGATGCTTCTGGTTCAAAATTACTGAAAGTAGGACCCATTATTTTAGTACCAGTAACTGTCCATGTAGAGCTTGTAAAAGATAAAGATGTCAAATTAAATTCCCAATTATTATAACTAGGATATGATGGTGTTGCGCTATTTATTTGAGATATTGAAAATATCTTATAAGCCGTATCTGAAGATAATACTGACCACCATTGGTTTGATGTGCTAGCTGATGCATAATATCCATAATCAGTACCTGAGAATTTAAAAACAAAATTACACCCATTTTGAAATGGTCTATATAAAAATGATGGTATAGTCCTTGAATTGAATGATCCTAAAGCTGGATTACCCAAAGGTGTATTACTATCTACCGAAAATGCTTCTGATAAATATATCAATGAATTACTTGAAGCTAAACTTAAAGCCTGTGAATATAAATTATTTTTGTCAATATTAGCAGAACTTATTTTTTCTATTCGTTCTGTTCTCAGTGTCAAATCATTTGGTATTATTAATGGCATGGTATTAAAGATTATTTTATATAGAGTATATATTAAAAAAAAGAGGTGAAAATATTCACCTCTTTTATTATTTTTTAAAATTAGATTATTGTACTATTGCTAATTTATATATTGCTCCATTAATTGAAACTTCAATATATTGTGTTGTATCAACAATTACTGAACCAGAAGCTGTTGTTCCAAGTTTCCAAGAAACAGGTTCTGCATTTGAAATAGTAGTTGTCATAAGTGTTGGAACATAAACAGTATTACTATTGCTTGATGTTAAACAAAGTCCAACACCACCAAGTATGACTGAGTTATTTGTATCTTGATTTATTGTATTACAACATCCACCAATTATAGTTGAACAACAAGAGTTACAAATACAGTTACAAGCCCCACCAAATATAGATGAGTTGCAAGAGTACGAACAAATTTGATTTCTACAACCACCTGAGATTGTTGTGTTACAAGAATATGCAAAAATACAGTTATTATAACCACCAACTATAGTTGAATATTTACTGTAATAAGAAATTAAGCTATCATATCCACCAACTATAGTTGAATCACATGATCCA